>ENA-OPAO01001890-OPAO01001890.1-human-gut-metagenome-genome-assembly--contig:-NODE-1890-length-13393-cov-3.715025_pt1 | contig 13393 bp, 10 predicted proteins | sample MGYA00241054_ERZ501424 | MGnify/ENA primary metagenome ERZ501424 (study PRJEB25962, sample SAMEA2042623) | human gut metagenome | biome: human gut; feature: human-associated habitat; material: faeces...
GTGTTGCAAAGGCCGGTGCACAGACTGTTCTGATCTCCGGATATGACGGAGGTACAGGAGCAGCGCCAAGAAGCTCTATCCATAATGCAGGACTTCCATGGGAGCTTGGACTTGCAGAAACACACCAGACGCTGATCATGAACGGACTTCGTAACCGTGTACGTATCGAGACAGACGGTAAGCTGATGAGTGGCCGTGACGTTGCCATTGCAGCACTTCTCGGTGCAGAGGAATTCGGTTTTGCAACAGCGCCACTTGTAACGATGGGCTGCGTGATGATGAGAGTCTGCAATCTGGACACCTGCCCGGTAGGTGTGGCTACACAGAACCCGGAGCTGCGTAAGAGATTCCGCGGAAAACCGGAGTATGTGGAGAACTTCATGCGCTTTATTGCACAGGAGCTGAGAGAGTACATGGCACGCCTTGGTGTTGCCACCATCGATGAGATGGTAGGTCGTACAGACCTTCTTACAGTTTCTGACAGTGTGCAGGAGCCGCATAAGGGTAAGGTTGACTTAAGTGCCATCCTGAATAACCCATATGCAGGAAAGGGCAAAGTAACCTTTGATCCGAAGGCTGTATACAATTTCAATCTTGAGAAAACTCTGGATGAAAAAGTTCTGGTCAAGAAATGTGCACCGGCGATCCAGAAGGGTGAGAAAGTTTCTGTTGATGTAAATGTTACCAATACAGACCGTGCATTTGGTACCATCCTCGGATCTGAGATCACAAGAAATCATAAGGATGGACTTCCGGAGGATACGGTAACTGTAAACTGTACAGGTGCAGGCGGACAGAGTTTCGGTGCCTTTATTCCGAAAGGACTGACATTGAAACTGACCGGTGACAGCAACGACTACTTCGGAAAAGGCCTTTCCGGTGGAAAGCTGATCGTTAAGGTTCCGGAGAAGGCCGGATACAAGGCTGAAGAGAACATCATCGTCGGAAACGTGGCACTCTATGGTGCGACCAGCGGAACTGCATTTATCAACGGCGTTGCCGGTGAGCGTTTTGCAGTACGTAACTCCGGTGCGGTTGCAGTTGTTGAGGGTGTGGGCGAGCATGGCTGCGAGTACATGACAGGCGGCCGTGTGGTAGTTCTTGGAAAAACAGGAAAGAACTTTGCAGCAGGTATGAGCGGCGGTATCGCTTATGTCCTTGATGTGGATAACGTTCTTTACAAGAACCTCAATAAAGCAATGATCTCCATTGAAAAAGTGGATAATAAATATGATAAAAAAGAGCTTCGTGATCTTATCGAGGCTCATGTGGAAGCAACAGGCTCTGAGATCGGTAAGAAGGTGCTGGCTGATTTTGATTCCTATCTGCCTCACTTCAAAAAACTCATTCCGGATGAGTACAAGAGAATGATCACATTAAGTGCAAAGCTGGAAGAAAAAGGTCTGACCAGCCAGCAGGCACAGATGGAAGCGTTCTATGAGAGCATCGGCGTGAAACATTAAGGAGGATGAGGAAATGGGAAAGCCAACTGGATTTTTAGATTATGAAAGAGAAACGGCAAAGGTTCTGCCGCCAAAGGAACGTATTCAGAATTTCAACGAATTTCGTATTCCATTAAATAAAGAAAAACAGAAACTTCAGGGAGCACGCTGCATGGCCTGCGGCGTCCCCTTCTGCCAGTCAGGTATGATGATCGGCGGAATGGCTTCCGGCTGCCCGCTGCACAACCTGGTTCCTGAGACAAATGATCTTGTGTACACAGGAAACTGGAAGCAGGCATTCCTTCGTTTAAACAAGACACACAGCTTTCCGGAGTTTACATCCAGAGTGTGTCCAGCACTTTGCGAAGCTGCATGTACCTGTAACCTGAACGGAGATCCGGTCAGCACAAAGGAGAATGAGAAAGCGATCATCGAGACAGCCTATGCAGAAGGATGGGTAAAACCGCAGATCCCGCCTGTCCGCACAGGAAAGACGATCGCAGTCATCGGAAGTGGTCCTTCCGGACTGGCAGCAGCACAGCAGCTGAACCGCCGTGGCCACAGCGTAACCGTATTTGAGAGAAACGACCGTATCGGAGGACTTCTCCGCTACGGCATTCCGAACATGAAGCTGGAGAAGAAGGTCATTGACCGCAGACTGAAGCTGATGGAAGAGGAAGGCGTGAAATTTGTTACCAATATCAATGTTGGTGTTGACATCACGGCAGAACAGCTTCTGAAGGATTATGACCGTGTCCTTCTCTGCTGTGGAGCTTCTCATCCGAGAGATATCAAGGTTCCGGGAAGAGACGCCAAGGGAATTTACTTTGCAGTGGATTTCCTGAAGCAGGTAACAAAAAGTCTTCTGGATACAGATTTTGCAAAATTCCCATATGAGCTTGCAAAGGGCAAAAATGTTCTGGTCATTGGCGGTGGTGATACTGGTAATGACTGTGTGGGAACATCCATCCGTCTGGGGGCGAAATCTGTAACACAGCTTGAGATGATGCCGCAGCCTCCTGCAGCAAGAACTCCTTCCAATCCATGGCCGGAGTGGCCGAAGGTCCTGAAAACCGATTACGGCCAGGAAGAGGCTATTGCAGTATTCGGCCATGATCCTCGGATCTATCAGACAACCGTTACTGAGTTTATCAAGGACAAAAAAGGAAATGTCTGCAAGGCCAAGATCGTAAAACTGAAAAGCGTAAAGGATGAAAAGACCGGAAGATTCAATATGGTACCGGTTGAGGGCAGTGAGGAAGTGATCCCTGCAGATGTGGTCCTTATTGCAGCCGGCTTCCTTGGCAGCGAGAAATATGTGACAGATGCCTTCCGTGTAGCGCTTACACCAAGAACTAATGTGGAAACAAAACCGGAGCAGTATGCAACAAGCGTAGATCGTGTGTTCACAGCAGGTGATATGCATCGTGGACAGTCCCTTGTCGTATGGGCGATCCATGAGGGACGTGAGGCTGCGAAAGCAGTGGACGAATCACTGATGAGCTATTCATATTTACAGTAAAATAACAGATACCAGGGGCAAAAGGTCAAAAAAACTGTTCGTGTTTCCGCGATAAAGCTTTTGAACTTTTGCCCCTTTTAAAAAATGGTTGACAAAGAATTGACCGATTGCTATAATTACGTCCATGAACAAGGGTGTTCTTCAGGAGCGGAAGCTCTCTGAAGTGCACCCTTTTTCTGATTTTGAGGGTAATTATTTTGTGTGATGAGGAAATAAAGGAGAGAATACTATGGGGAATTATACCAGAGAAGAGATTCTTGCAATGGCAGAGGAGGAAGACGTAGAGTTCATCCGCCTCCAGTTTACAGATATGTTTGGAACTCTGAAAAATATTGCGATCACAGCAAGAGAGCTTCCAAGAGCCCTGGATAACCAGTGCGTTGTATATGGCTCTCATATTGCGGGCATTGTGGGAGAGAAGGAGCCGGATCTGATCCTGTATCCGGACTATGATACCTTTTCAATTCTCCCATGGCGTCCTCAGCAGGGAAAGGTCGCAAGACTGATCTGTGATATGCGCCGTGCAGATGGGTCTGAGCATGAGATGAGCTCCAGATATATTCTGAAAAAAACAGCGCAGGCAGCAGAGGAGGCAGGGTATACCTGTTATGTTGACCCGGAATGCGAGTTTTTCCTGTTTCATATTGATGATAACGGAATGCCTACAACGGTTTCTCACGAAAAGGCCGGATATCTGGATGTAAGTCCGGTGGACTTGGGCGAAAATGCAAGACGTGACATGGTACTGACTCTTGAGGATATGGGATTTGAGGTGGAATCCTCTCATCATGAGACAGCACCCGCACAGCATGAGATTGCCCTTCATTACGGGGAAGCGCGTGAGATGGCAGACGAAGTTATAACCTTTAAGATGGCGGTAAGAACTGTAGCCAAACGTCATGGACTTCATGCGACATTTATGCCGAAGCCAAGACGGGAAGTAAACGGTTCAGCCATGCATATCCATTTTTCGCTGTTTAAAAATGGAAAAAATATTTTCGTGGATCCGGAGGATCCGACCAGATTAAGTGAAGAGGCATACTATTTTATCGGAGGTCTTCTGGCTCACAGCCGTGAGATGACTTTGATCACCAATCCGCTTGTAAATTCCTATAAACGTCTTGTACCTGGATTTGATGCGCCTACAGAGCTGACCTGGACGAGAAATAACCAGAATTCACTGGTAAGGATCCCGAGAGTCAATGGTGCTGATACCAGGATCGAGCTTCGAAGCCCGGATGCTGCATCCAATCCATACCTTGTTTTTGCGGTATGCCTGGCAGCGGGCCTGGATGGAATCCAGAAGAAGATCTATCCTACAAAAGCTTCTGACCGTTCTCTTTCCGAGTCGGATCAGAAGGAACAGGGTATCGAGAATTTACCGGAGAACCTGCGGGAAGCGATCACACTGTTTGAGGACAGCAGCTGGATGAAGGAAATCCTTGGAGAAGCTTTCTGCAAACAGTATGCGCAGGCAAAGAGAAAAGAGTGGTTGCGTTATTCCCAGGAGATTTCCGACTGGGAGATCGAGGAGTATCTGTATCGGATCTGATGAACGAGGCATAATGGGACGAAAGAGAGTGGCGGCTTATGAACACGAGTATCGTGATTGCATTACCGAAAATAGAAGATGCAAAAAAGATCCGCACAGTCCTTAACCGATATGGATTCACGGTGGCGGCAGTATGCAATTCAGGTGCCAATGCCCTTGCCAGTATCTCGGAGCTTGATGGCGGCGTTCTGCTTTGCGGTTATCATCTTCAGGATATGTACTACCGTGATCTTCTGGACTATATGCCGGATTATTTTGAAATGCTGCTTATGGCCTCCCGGGGAGTGATCAGTGAGGCGCCAACATCCATTTTATGCGTGGGAATGCCTCTGAAAGTCGGAGATCTGGTAAATACGGTAAGCATGATGCTTTCCCAGATCGAAAGGCGTTGGAAAAAAGATAAGAAAAAGCCGAAGCAGCGTTCATGGAAAGAACAGAATTATATTTCAAATGCAAAGATGCTTCTAATGGAAAGAAATCACCTGAGCGAGGATGACGCATACCGCTATATCCAGAAATGCAGTATGGATTCCGGGACCAATATGGTGGAGACGGCCCAGATGGTTCTGATGCTTTTATATGATTCTGTGTAAAAAAACAACAGGGCGGACAGAAATGATCTGCTCTGAATGCCTGATATCACACCGGATCGGGAAAAATTCCGCAGGGGATTTCCTGATTCGGTGAAACTACTTTGAATTGGAGGATGAGGGAATGGAATTTATGGATGGAATCTGTAAGACTAGAGAATGTGCCTGGGATGTGCTTCTTTCCGAGAGCATGAAAGACCAGGAAGCAACAGTGGAAGGTGCAATACACAGCATCCGTAATATGGGTGACGTGGCATTTGTGATACTTCGAAAAAAAGAAGGGCTTTTTCAGACCGTATATGAAAACGACAAGACAAATGTTTCCATTCATGATCTGAAGGAGGCAATGTGTGTGCGCCTCACAGGAACTCTTCATGAGGAAGAAAGAGCGCCTCACGGAAGAGAACTCCGCATCAGCCATGTGGAAATCCTTTCCTCACCTGCAGAGCCTCTTCCGCTGGCCATCGACAAATGGAAGCTGAACACTTCCCTGGAGGCAAAGCTGAATTATCGTCCTATCGCCCTGCGTAATGTGCAGGAGCGTGCAAAATTCAAGATTCAGGAGGCTCTGGTGCGGGCATTTCGTGATTACCTCTATGAGAAGGGGTTCACCGAGATCCACACACCGAAGATCGGAGCCAGAGGTGCAGAGGGTGGTGCAAACCTGTTCAAGCTGAGTTATTTCCATAAACCGGCAGTTCTGGCACAGAGCCCGCAGTTTTATAAACAGATGATGGTAGGTGTTTTTGATCGTGTATTTGAGACCGGCCCTGTATTCCGTGCAGAGAAGCATAACACAAAACGTCATCTGAATGAATATACAAGCCTTGATTTTGAGATGGGCTATATCAACGGATTTGAGGATATCATGGAGATGGAAACCGGATTTCTCCAGTATGCGGTAGAACTTCTTAAGAAAGACTATGCTCATGAGCTTTTCATTCTGAAGGTGGAGCTTCCGAAGGTGGACAAGATCCCGGCAGTACGTTTTGACAAGGCCAAAGAGCTGGTAGCTGAAAAATATAATCGTAAGATCCGCAACCCATATGATCTGGAGCCGGAGGAAGAAGCGCTGATCGGAAGATATTTCAAAGAAGAATATGATGCTGATTTTGTTTTTGTCACACATTATCCGTCTAAGAAGCGTCCGTTCTACGCAATGGATGATCCGTCAGATGAGAAATTTACATTAAGCTTTGACCTTCTGTTCAAGGGACTTGAGGTAACTACAGGCGGACAGCGTATCCATGATTATCAGATGCTGAAGGATAAGATCGCAGCCCGTGGTATGGATGAAGAGGGTATGGAGCAGTACCTGGATACCTTCAAGCATGGAATGCCGCCTCACGGAGGACTTGGAATCGGACTGGAACGTCTTACCATGCAGATCCTCGGAGAAGAAAACGTTCGTGAGACCTGTCTGTTCCCACGTGATATGAACAGACTTGAGCCGTAATAAGGAGAAAAAAGATGGCAAAGATAATCGATGATGAAACAATGGAAAATGTCTGCATCCTTGCAAAGCTTTCTCTGACAGAGGATGAAAAGGAAAAAGCAAAAGAGGACATGCAGAAGATGCTGGACTATGTAGACAAGCTGGATGAGCTTGATACTTCTTCCGTAGAGCCCATGTCCCATATTTTTGAGGACGAAAATGTATTCCGTGAGGATGTTGTGACAAACGGAGATAATCATGAGGCAATGCTTGCCAATGCACCGAAGCAGAAAGAAAACCAGTATCAGGTTCCGAAAACAATTGGATAAGACAGGAGACAGGACATGGATTTGGGAAAATTAACCGCATTACAGCTTGCGGAAAAGATCAAGCAGCATCAGATAAGCGTCCTGGACGGTGTGAAATACGTATTTGATCAGATCGAAGCAAAAGAGGACAAGGTCCACGCTTATCTTGATACTTACAAAAAAGAAGCCTATGCAAGAGCAAAAGAGGTACAGAAGGGCATTGAGGATGGAACCTATACAGGACCTCTTGCCGGTGTACCTATTGCAATTAAGGATAATATCTGCATTAAGGGAAAAACAACTACCTGTGCATCAAAGATCCTTGAGAATTTTGTGCCACAGTACAATGCCGAGGTTATTGACCGTCTGGAACAGGCAGGTCTTGTGATCATCGGAAAGACAAACATGGATGAGTTCGCCATGGGAAGTACCACAGAGACATCCGCTTACGGCGTCACCAGAAACCCGTGGGATCTGGAGCATGTTCCGGGCGGCTCCTCTGGCGGCTCCTGTGCGGCAGTGGCAGCAGGAGAGACTTACCTGGCACTGGGTTCTGATACCGGCGGTTCCATCCGTCAGCCAAGCTCCTACTGCGGTGTTACCGGAATCAAACCGACCTACGGAACAGTATCCCGTTACGGACTGGTTGCCTATGCATCCTCTCTGGATCAGATCGGACCGGTAGGAAAGGATGTTGCAGACTGTGCGGCACTCCTTGAGATCATTGCCGGACACGATGCCAAGGACAGCACCTCCATGAAGAGAGAGAATCTTGACTTCTCCGCTTCTATGACAGATAAGATCGTGGGAATGAAATTCGGCGTGCCGAAGGAATATCTCTCAGAGGGACTGAACCCGGAGGTAAAAGAGGCCTTTATGAATACGCTGAAGAGCCTTACCGAGATGGGCGCAGTGGTAGAATTTTTCTCCATGAAGACAACAGAATATATGATCCCTGCCTACTACATCATTGCCAGCGCAGAGGCAAGCTCCAATCTGGAGCGCTTTGACGGTGTGAAGTACGGCTTCCGTGCAAAAGAGTACGAGGGACTTCATGATATGTACAAGAAGACAAGGACTGAAGGTTTCGGCGAGGAAGTAAAGCGCCGTATCATGCTTGGCTCCTTTGTGTTAAGCTCCGGTTACTACGATGCTTACTATCTGAAAGCACTTCGCACAAAAGCCCTTATCAAAAAGGAATTTGACCAGGCCTTTTCCAAATATGACGTTCTTCTTGCTCCGGCATCACCGTTTACGGCGCCGAAGCTTGGAGAGAGCCTGAAAGACCCTCTTGCCATGTATCTTGGCGATATTTATACGGTAGCAGTAAACCTGTGCGGACTTCCCGGAATCGCCGTTCCATGCGGAAAAGACGCAGCAGGCCTTCCGATCGGAATCCAGATGATCGGTGACTGCTTCAAAGAAAACAACCTGTTCCGCGCAGCACACGCTTATGAGAAAAAACGTGGTGATTTCGGAACAGCAATGGAAGGGGGGGAAAAGGCATGAAACAGTATGAGACAGTCATAGGACTTGAGGTGCATGTGGAGCTTGCCACAAAAACAAAGATCTTCTGCGGATGCTCCACAGAATTCGGAGGCGCACCAAATACACATACCTGCCCGGTCTGCACCGGTATGCCGGGCTCTCTTCCGGTCCTCAACAAAAAAGTGGTAGAGTTTGCCATCAAGGCAGGTCTTGCGGCAAACTGTCATATCCATCAGTACTGTAAGTTTGACCGTAAGAACTATTTTTATCCGGATAACCCCCAGAACTACCAGATTTCTCAGCTGTATCTGCCGATCTGCTATGACGGAGCTGTTGAGATCGAGACTTCCGCAGGCAAAAAAACTGTACGTATCCATGAGATGCATATGGAGGAGGATGCCGGTAAGCTGATCCATGATGAGTGGGAAGACTGCTCCCTGGTTGACTACAACCGAAGCGGAGTACCGCTGACCGAGATCGTATCCGAGCCGGATATGAGAAGCTCCGAGGAGGTTATCGCATATCTGGAAAAGCTCCGCTGCACCATGCAGTATCTTGGAGTTTCTGACTGTAAGCTCCAGGAGGGCTCCATGCGTGCCGATGTCAACCTTTCTGTCCGTGAGGTGGGAAGTGAGACCTTCGGAACAAGAACAGAGATGAAGAACCTGAACTCCTTCAAGGCCATTGCGAGAGCGATCGAAGGAGAGAGAGAACGTCAGATCGAGCTTCTGGAAGAAGGAAGAGCCGTTGTACAGGAGACAAGAAGATGGGACGATAACAAAGAGTCTTCCCATGCTATGCGTTCCAAGGAGGATGCAAAGGATTACCGTTACTTCCCGGACCCGGATCTTCCGCCGATCCACATTTCCGATGCATGGATCGAAGAGTTGCGTACTTCCATTCCGGAGCTTCGTGAAGCCAAGATGGAGCGTTATCAGAAGGAGTATGAGCTTCCGGCTTATGATGCAGGGATCCTGACCGAATCCAGACATCTGGCAGGACTTTTTGAGGAAACAGCAGTTCTTCTCGGAAACCCGAAAAAGGTGGCAAACTGGTTTATGGTGGAGGTTCTCCGCCTGACAAAGGACAAGGGCTTTGATCCGGAAAGGGTAAGCTTTACCCCGAAGCATCTGGCAGACCTTCTTTCCATGGTGGAGAAAAAAGAGGTCAGCGCACAGAATGCCAAGAAAGTATTTGAAAAAGTGTTTGACGAGGATATTGATCCGGTTGTATATATAGAAGAGAATGGTCTTAAGATCGTAGAAGATACAGGCCTTCTCACCGAAACTGTGAAAAAGATCGTAGATGCAAACCCTGGACCGCTGGCAGAGCTTCTGGGCGGCAAGGATAAGGTTATGGGATTTTTCGTAGGACAGCTGATGAGAGAATTGAAAGGCAAGGCAAATCCTGACAGCGTCAGAAAAGCACTGGCAGAGGAAATTGAGAGAAGGAGATAAAATACTATGGTTACAGTAAATCAGAATTATTTAAAACTTCCGGGAAGCTATCTGTTTTCCAATATCGCAAAGAAGGTAAGCGCATATAAGGAGGCCAATCCGGAATTTAAGGATTCTGTGATCAGTCTTGGAATCGGTGATGTGACACAGCCCCTTGCACCGGCGATCATCGATGCCCTTCATAAATCCGTAGACGAGATGGCACACGCAGAAACCTTCCACGGATATGCTCCGGATCTCGGATATGAGTTCTTAAGAAGTGCCATTGCAAAAAATGATTATCAGTCCAGAGGCTGCGACATCAGCGCAGACGAGATCTTTGTTTCTGACGGAGCAAAAAGCGATTCCGGAAACATCCAGGAGATCTTCGGACTGGATAACAAGGTTGCAGTCTGCGACCCGGTTTATCCTGTATATGTAGATACCAACGTTATGGCCGGACGTACTGGTCTTTATAACAAAGAGCGTGAGAACTTTGACGGTGTGATCTACATGCCCTGCAAAGAGGAGAATGGTTTCCTTCCGGAGATACCGGCAGATGAAGTACCGGATCTGATCTATCTCTGCTTCCCGAACAATCCCACCGGCGGTGCGATCACAAAGGAAGCTCTTCAGGAGTGGGTCGACTACGCCAACAAAAACGGCTGCGTGATCATCTATGATGCAGCATATGAGGCATATATTTCCGAGGAGGATGTTCCACACAGCATTTATGAGTGCGAGGGTGCAAGAACCTGTGCCATCGAGCTTCGAAGTTTTTCCAAAAATGCTGGCTTTACAGGCGTTCGTCTTGGATTTACTGTTGTTCCGAAGGAACTGGTGCGTGATGGCGTGGAGCTTCACAGTCTCTGGGCAAGACGCCACGGAACCAAGTTTAATGGTGCTCCGTACATTGTACAGAGAGCAGGCGAGGCTGTTTACTCTCCGGAGGGAAAAGCACAGCTGAAGGAGCAGATCGCTTATTACATGCGTAATGCAAAGACGATCCTCGAGGGCCTTTCCGCAGTAGGATTTTCCGTGTCTGGTGGAAAAAATGCTCCATATATCTGGCTGAAAACACCGGATCAGATGACCTCCTGGGAGTTCTTTGATTATCTCCTTGAGAAAGCACACATCGTAGGAACACCAGGTTCAGGCTTTGGTGCACATGGTGAGGGATATTTCCGTCTGACAGCATTCGGAAGCTATGAGAATACACTGGAAGCAATCGAGAGAATTAAAAATCTGTAATATGAGTATAAATTGCGGAGCAGGTCTTTGGAAAAGAGCTGCTTCGTTTTTTAACCGGATCAAAGAAGTATCCTGCTTCAATTGCGAATGTCCACTTGCTCTGAATCAAAGAAGCTCCCGGCAGGGTTGCGAAAAGCAATAAACAGCGGGAAAAATTTGCCTGTAAGTTAATTTGCAAAAATAACAATAAGGATTGCGAAAATTTATCATATCATTTATAATTGTACAGGAAGTAAGGCACAGGCCGCAGAAAGCCTGTGTTCATAAAATTTCACAATTTACGCAATCACGAAAGGGGATTTTATCATGGGTATCAGAAGAGTAGAAAATATGTGCGGCGGTAAAGGCCATGTGATCATCAAAGACATTCTTGAGGGAGACGAGCTGAAGGGAAAATGCGGACTTTACGCACAGGTTACCATCGAAAAAGGATGTTCTCTGGGATACCATGAGCATCATGGCGAGACAGAAACCTACTATATCTTAAGCGGTGAAGGCGAGTACGACGATAACGGCGTGAAACGCCCAGTAAAGGCTGGCGACATCACCATCACACCAGATGGAAAAGGACACGGTCTTACCAATACAGGCGACACAGATCTTGTGTTCATGGCACTGATCATTTTTGACTGATCCATATAGAAAAAAAAAGAAGTGAGACAGAAGGGCGGCCTTTTTGAAGAGGCTGCTCTTTTTACGACTGAGGCGTAACCTGTGTCGGAGTATAAATTCTGGGATGAAAGATTCTCTGTCTCAGATTGTTATTAAACGAAATGTATTAATTGTATAAATAAAAATGAAGAAAAAACATACAAAAAAGTTATGTGAAAATTTACCAAAAAATAAACTTTAAAATTATCTAAAACTCACAGAATATACAATGCCCTATTGACTATTTGTATTAAATCTGGTACACTCTACTCATGGAATGGATACGACGTCACACGTCACACGAAAACCAAACAAATAAGAGAAAAGGGAGGAAAACGGTATGTTTTCAGGAGGAATCGTAACAGGTCCGGCATTGGTTGCAATCTTTATCCTTGCAATTGCAATTCTGCTGTTACTCATTATCAAATTTCAGGTAAACGCTTTCGTAGCATTACTGCTCACTGGCTACATTACGGGTGTGGTTGCAAACATGCCACTTGGTGATATCGCCCAGACCGTTACAGACGGATTTGGAGGTACACTTGGTGGAATCGGTATGGTTACCGGTCTTGGTGTTATGTTAGGTAAATTCATGTATGAGGCTGGCGGTATTGAGTCTATCGCAAATAAAGTCTTAAAAGCATTTGGTGATAAAAAATCCCCAATCGCAGTTGCTATTTCAGGATTTATCACAGGTATTCCAGTATTCGGAGATGTAGTATATATCATGTTTGCTCCGATGCTGAAAGTATTATGTAAGAAAACAAAAATTTCCATGGTTACTTTCGCATGTGCAATTTCAGTAGCTACAACATGTACATTCGCACTGGTTCTGCCAACCGCACCACCACTTGCAGTTGCTGAAGAACTTGGAATTGAAATTGGTATTTTCTTCTTCTACGCATTAGTATCTGCATTTGTAGGTATGATTGTAGGTGGTATTGTTTATGGTGGATTCATCAACAAACAGGACCAGAAAAACAAACATTTCTATACATTTGATGATTTAGATGAAGAAGCTGCATCTATGGGAGATACAACAGGAAAAGAAAGAATGGGAGCGTTAAAAGCCCTGTCTATTCTGTTAGTACCGATTATCCTGATTCTTCTTGGAAGTTTCGTTCCGTTAGCAGCAGGAAAAGAAATACCGTTTGTTTCCTTCATTGGTAATAAAAACTTTGCTATGTTAGTCGGTGTTTTATATGCCGCATTAGTTTCCAGAAAATATCTGACAAAATCTATCACAACAATTATGTCAGAAGGTGCTGACCAGGTTGGTCTGATTCTTCTTATCACAGGTGCCGGCGGTGCTTTTGGTAAAATTCTTCAGGCAACAGGTATTGCAGATTATATCGCAGGAACACTTTCCGGATTCAGTATTCCGATTCTGGTACTATGCTTCGTAATCTGTCAGATTATTCGTTGTGCACAGGGTTCTACAACTGTAGCCCTTACAACAACAGCAGCCATTATGGCTGGTACAATTGCTACATCCGGAGTATCTCCGATTCTGTGTGCGATTGCTATCTGTGCCGGTGGTATTGGTCTTTCCATGCCAAACGATTCCGGATTCTGGGCAATCAGCCGTTTCTTCGGAATCTCCGTACCGGATACAATCAGAGGATGGAGTATTGGTGGTTTCGTAGCCGGTGTTGCAATTCTGATTTTTGTATCAATCCTTTCTCTCTTCCAGGGATTCTTACCAGGATTGATGTAAG
>ENA-OPAO01001897-OPAO01001897.1-human-gut-metagenome-genome-assembly--contig:-NODE-1897-length-13318-cov-19.349468_pt1 | contig 13318 bp, 16 predicted proteins | sample MGYA00241054_ERZ501424 | MGnify/ENA primary metagenome ERZ501424 (study PRJEB25962, sample SAMEA2042623) | human gut metagenome | biome: human gut; feature: human-associated habitat; material: faeces...
AAGAGCATTGTGAAAAGTGTGTTGATATAATTTTATTACTGTTTAGAATGGTTTAAGATAGGAGGAATAAAAAATGCGAGAAATAAAACATAAAATCATTAGAAATTTAGGTCATAAACGTGCATTGGTAACATATGCTCGTAATACTCGTGAACGTGTTATTAATAATATAGCTAATTGTAATTGTGAATTATTTTATATTAATTGGTTATATGATAATAATAAGATAAATGAAGTTGAACGGCGTTATTTACGGCAACGAATTGTGAATGCCGAATATGATAGACTATATTTAGAATATAATCATACAATAGGAGGAACTTATGAGTCTTTGGAAAAATAGCAAGGTATTAAAATGGGGATATCTTGAATATATGGCGTACTACACAGTCCACCGTGACATAAAAGAAGTACGTTCTGAATACAGCCGCCTTCGTAAAATCGCAGGGCGGCGTTTAGCGCAGATAGAAAAATCTGAATATAAAGACGAACCATTTATTCAGCGGCGGAAAGATTCGTTTGTTAAAATTTCTGATATTACTACTAATGGACAGTTAAGACGGAAACTACAAGAAGTAGCACTCTTTCTTTCGGCTGAAACATCTACTCTCACGGGACTTAGAGCACGTGACAAAGAAACTATTAATTCTGTTAATCAGATGCTTTATAGAAACTATTATGAATCATACGCTGATAAATACGGCGAAGAAAGAGCGGAACACGCAGGATTTAAGCGAATAACACGTGGCAAGTTTTTACTTAATAAATCGAATGTAAAACAATTTTATAATTTTATGGATTTATTAAGAACTAAAAAACTTGACTCTATATATGATAGTGAGCGGGTTTTAGAGTTAATGGAGCAGATTGAAAAGAAAGAAATTAATAGCGATTTAATATCACAATATTTTGAGGATTTTATCGTAAAAGAGGAACAGTTAGCAAAAACTAGAAAACCATCTAAAAACTTAAAAGACTCGTCGAAATATTGGACGAGAAAACTAGGAATCGAAACGGAGTGATGTAATTGTATAAGTTGTATAACATGAATAATATAAAGCCGGATATAATTACAAATATTACTCTGTTAAATCGCCCACGTGGAAATAACAGAACAAAAAAGAAATTGCGAAAATATAAAAATGTTGTTACAGCTTTTGATATTGAAACAACGTGCATTACTCCATTTATGCCAATAGAAAAATATGAAAAGAATAAAGAAACGGGGGAATTAATAGCTAAAAAAGAAGAAGCTAGTATCATGTATCATTGGCAGTTTGCTATAGGTACTCATACAGTTATAACAGGGAGAACTTGGAAAGAATTTCTTGCTATGTGTAAATACATTACAAGTCAGCTAGAAAGTGAAGAAACTATAGTAATTTATGTCTGGAATTTATCATATGAATTTCAGTTTTTATCTGGAATATATCATTTTAAACCGGAAGAAGTATTTGCTGTAAAATCACGTAAAATATTAAAATGCTCTATGTTTGATGATAAACTGGAATTTAGAGACGCGTATTTACAAACAAACATGAGTTTAGCAGTCGCTTCTAATAAATTTAATGTAGAGCATGGCAAACTATCTGGTAAATTATTTGATTATAACAAGTTGCGTTTTCCGTGGACACCTTTAACTGAATATGAATTACGATATTGTGTGAATGATGTGTTAGCAACAGTAGAAATTATCGAAGCAGAGTTAAAACGCGATATGGACACATTATACACTATTCCATTAACTTCTACTGGCTATGTTAGGCGTGATGCTAAACAGGCAATGCGAAGTGTAAATAAAGCATGGCTTAAATCACTTATGCCAAACTACGAACTATACAAACTTCTTCGCGAAGCATTCAGAGGCGGCGATACACACGCAAGCCGATTTTTTGTGGGTAAACTTCTGCAGGGTGTGTTTAGTAAAGATCGTTCTAGTAGTTATCCCGGCGTACAGTGTAATGGTTTATATCCGGTTGAACCATTTAAATATAAGGGCGAAATCGAACCGAAAGAATTTTATAAATACTTACAAAATAATCGCGCAATGGTTTTTCGCTGTACTATATACAACGTGAGAATCAAAGACGGGTTTCCCAACCCCTATTTATCACGTTCGAAATGTAGAGCAACGCAAAAAGGCGTTTATGATAACGGGCGCATCTTATACGCTGACTACACAGAAACGACTTTAACCGATATTGATTTTAAAATTTTGATTCGGGAGTATGATTTTGATGAAGTAGATTTTTATGATGCGTATGTATCAAAATACGGTAAACTTCCGAAGCCTCTTATTGAATTAAATAAAATGTATTATAAAAATAAAACAGAGCTTAAGAATGTAGATGGGCAAGAAATATATTATAATAAAAATAAAAACTTGTTGAACAGCATTTATGGAATGTCAGCACAAGACCCAGTTAAACAGTCCATAGATTATATCTATGGAACTGGTTTTATAGAACGAGAAGAAGCGGAAAACAAACTTTTAGATGCATACAATGAAAAAGCGTTTTTACCGTATCAATGGGGAGTTTGGACTACTGCAAACGCACGTTATGAATTACATGAAGGAATATGGCTGAATCCAGATGCTTGGATTTATGGCGATACTGATAGTAATAAATTTATAACGGAAGTTGACTTTACAGAATATAATAATCGTAAAATGAGGCAGTCAATAGAATCCGGTGCTTTTGCTAGAGATAAATTCGGTATAACTCATTTTATGGAAATTTATGAAAATGACGGATACTACGACAATTTCATAACATTGGGGGCGAAACGATATGCTTATACAGAAAAAGGCAAACCAGAAACACATATTACAGTTTCAGGCGTACAGAAGAAAAAGGGCGGCGAGGAAATTGATTCACGCGGCGGCATTACTGCCTTTCGTGATGGGTTCGTATTTCGAGATGCGGGGAGACTTGAAACGGTGTACAGTGACAATCCTGTTACAAAACGAATTAGAATTGAAAATCACGATATAGAAATAACTTCCAATGTTACATTAAGACCGACAACTTATAATATGAGTTTGACAGATGAATATAAAAATTTACTAGCTGATTTATCATAAATCTATTGACATTTTAGATGAAATGAATTATAATAAATAATGTAATCGAAACCAGAATTATTTTTAGGAGGTAAACAATGACAATTGAAAGAACAAACAAAGAACTTAACAAAATGGAACTTTACAAACTGACTCGTTCCCCAGAAGCTAAACCGCTCAAAGAAGCTGTAGACCAGATTATCGAACTTGAAAACTTTGTTATCTATACAAGTAATGATAAAGACGGAAAAGAGGTAAAATTGGTATCCTTTGAGGATAAAAGCGGAGTTGTTTATACAACTAATAGCGGCGTAGTTCGAAAAGAACTTATTACCCTGTTAGATGACTTTGGAGAAATTAATATCATCAAGGTTATTAAAGGCGTAACAAAAGCGGGACGTGAGTTTTTAAACATTGTATTAGAAGCATAAGGAGGAAATAAGAATGTATAAATTTGAAGAAAAAGTATATAACGCAATCAAAGAGGAAGTTTATACTTCCTATATGGATTCATTGTCAAACGGTGAGCCTACTGAGAGTTTAAGAGCCAATTATCTGTTAATTAGAAGAATTGATAAAGAACTTGAGACAGCGCGACTTGTCTATGAATCAAAACAGAAAGAGAAAGTAAAAAAGTAATTATCCTAGAAAGGAGGAACGGCGGGGCGAATGCCCCGCTTATTTTATTATGCTGAATATCTATAACAAGGATGGCTGGGTTGATATGCCTAGAATCATATCATGGGGATTGCCGTTTACTTTTGTAGTAGACACACGAGGTAGCGGTAAGACATACGGCACACTAAAAGATTTGTTAATTGACAACCCACAGCCATTTATTTATATGAGACGATTACAAACGCAGTTAGATGCTTGCTGCACTAAAGAATACAATCCGCTTATTCCTATTAATTCGGATTTTGATAAAAGTTATAATTTTTTTCCAATTAAGAAAACATCGTCATATACCATTAATGAATCATACACGAATGAGAACGGGAAACTTTGCAAAGATGGCGGAGTTTTAGCGTTATGCATGGCATTATCAACCATTAAAAATTTAAGAGGATTTTCTGGACAAGGTTACAGAATAGGTCTATATGACGAATTCATTCCAGAGCCTCACGATATAAAAATTAAAGAAGAGGGATTCGCTTTTAGAAATGCGTTTGAAACTATTAACCGAAATAGGGAATTAAAAGGGGAAAAATCTTTTCAGATGGTTTGCTGTGCCAATAGTGATAGAATGGCTAACCCTATGTTTATGGAGTTCGGTCTTATTTCAAAAGCTATGAAAATGGTTGAGAGCAAGCAGGAATACTACATTAATAAAGAGCGCGGTATTTGTTTAATTATTCCACAATCATCGCCGATTGCTGAAATGAAAAAGAACACCGCATTATACAAAGTCGGTGGAAATGACGAATATAATAAGATGGCACTTGGCAATGTATTTTTGGATTCGCAGTATTTTCAAGCCAAGCCAAAATCATTAAAAGAATATCGTCCAATCGTCCATGTCGGGGAACTCACTATATACAAACACAAATCTAATGGACGATACTATGCTAGTACGCATACAGCGGGCACTTGCCCCGAATACAAGCCAAGTGAAATATCGTTAGTCCGCTTTAAGCGTGACTTCGCTTATGTGTGGCTGGCGTATCTTAGAAATAAAATTGATTTCGAAGAATATTTATGTGAAGTTTTATTGTCAAAATATTTTGAATAATCAGACTTGACAGAATATTTAGAAAGTGCTATCATGTTGTTAGTGGGAGATATACGAAGCGGCTCAATATCCAACGCTCGGAAAGCGTGAGTCGCGCGGGGACGCGCCGGAGTATCTCCCATTATAAGGGCGGAGAATGGAGGTGGTAGCTTGGATTTAGCAAGTATCACGCAGTTTATTAATAACACAGGGGTTCCAGTAGCGTTATGCATTGCATTGTTTTATTTGTGGTATCGGGAAATGAATAGTCATAAAGATGAAACAAAATTGTTTACAGAAGCAATTAATAATAATACGCAGGCACTCAATGAATTATCTCTTATGTTAAAGGAGATGAAAGAGAATGAAAGTAACAATTGATGGAGTCGAATATGTTCCACGTGAAACATGTTCGAAAAAATCTATCGCAGATGAATTGGAAAAAATGAAACCAGCTGTAGAGTGGGATTCTAAAGTTGGAACTATCCAAAAATGGTATTACGGCTCTTATGTTAAGGAAAGTTGGTGTGCCACTACAGTATCATATATCATTAATAAGTTAGGTATGGCTGATGTGAAGTCAGACAATGTCTATTCTTTAATGGTAAAACTTAGAAATTCTAATAAAGGCACTTTTTACAACGCGGAACAACTTAAAACTATCGACATTAAAAAAGACGATATTTTATTTTTCTTATGGGCTGGTAACAAAATGGTTGAAACCAGTTCGAAACATGTTGCAGTTGCCTACTTAGATAATAAAGCGGGGTCAAAAACTGTTTTTGCAATTGGCGGCAATCAGAAAAATAAAATTTGTACACTAGAATACGAAAGGTCAAAAATTTATGGAATGTTTAGATTCGCATGAACAACTTAGTACTGTATACAATTTATATTGTTGCTTAGATAATGTTTGTGACAACGCACCTATTAATAAAGTAGATATTTACAGCCCTATTTATTACCTCGATAAAGACGGTAATATTAGAAATATAAAAACGCTTACCGTTGATATTAACGGCAATGTTTATTTAAAGGAGGAATTTGATACATGACACAGAACGACATTTTATTACTGGCAAAAGCAGGATTTACAGCACAGCAGATTTTAGCACTTGGAAATGTAAATACGCCGCCGGTTCAGCCGCCGGTTCAGCCGCCGGTTCAGCCACAGGTTCAGCCACAGGTTCAGCCACAGGTTCAGCCACAGGTTCAGCCTAATAGTGGTGATTTGATTCAGACTCTTAAAAATTTAACTGGAGCAATCCAGGCAACTAATCTTATCGGGCAACAAATTCAGACGGTACAGCCGCAGACAACTGATGATATCATCGCGCAGATGATTGCGCCGCCGATTCCTAGTGATTTTAAAGGGGGTAATAAATAATGGCGAATGACATGACTTTAACAAAAATGGCAACCGTACTTAATACATTGCAGAATCAGGTTACTGGAAAATCGAATATTGCGGCAACTGATATTAGTTCTTTTATTGCACAGGCACAGACAACTTTGAAAACCGGATACGACCCGGTAATGGGTGCTATTTCACAGGTGTTAAGCAACACGATTTTTTCAAACCGTCCGTATACAGCAAAGTTCAAGGGACTGAGAAAAACAAATCAGCAGTTTGGTAATCATATTCGAAAATTACAGACAATCGACAAAGATTTGATTGATTCTAAATATCTGGATTTAACCGACGGCGAATCTGTCGACCAGTATACTGTTCGCAAGCCGGAAATTCTGCAGACTAATTTTTACGGTATTGATTATTTCGGCGATTATTTAACTATTTTTGACCGACAGCTAGACGTTGCTTTTACAACACCGCAGGAACTTGAAAGATTTTGGTCTATGGTGCTTGGTAATATGTCAGATAAACTTGAACAGGCGCGCGAAACAGCTGACCGTGCAACGCTTACAAACTTTATTGCGGCTAAAATTAACATTGCTGACGATAGTGTCATTCATCTGGTTACGGAATACAATGCCGCGATGGGTACTAAATTAACAAGTGCTACTGTGTTATATCCCGATAATTTCAAGCCATTTATTCAGTGGGCATACGCGCGAATTCAGTATTTATGTTCGATGCTTACAGAAAGAACTGAAATGTATCATCTGAATATCACAGGAAAGGCTGTTAAGCGACACACTCCGTATAACAGAATGAAGGCATATATGTATACGCCGTTACAGTACAGAACAAAAACAAGTATTTTTACAGATGCGTTTAACGATGGATATTACAAATTAATCGACCATGAGGACGTGAATTTCTGGCAGTCGGCAAAAACACCGGGAAGTATCAATGTTACACCGTCTTATATCGGTGCAGACGGTGCTGTAGTATCCGCTCCAAAAGCGGTAAGCACCGATAATATTTTTGGTGTTATTTTTGACGAAGAAGCTATCGGCATTACCGAAGTAGGGAGAAGTGTTAAGCGGACACCATATAACGCGGCTGGCGAATATACAAATATCTGGTATCGTTTCAATCAGCGTTATTGGAATGATGTAACAGAAAATGGTATTGTATTACTCTTAGACTAGGAGGTAATAAATGAGTTTTACGGTTGTTTTAAGAAAATTTAATAAGCGTGAAAACTCAACCAAAGTACCGGATAACAACGAAGATAATATAACGCTTGCTTGTAATTTAAAACAGAGTTCCGGGGTTATTTCCCCGGTTCTCTCTTTTAAAACAACTCAAGATATTTATATGTATAATTATGTATCAATCGGATTGTATGGTAGGCATTATTTTATTCGTGATTGGACGTGGAATGAGGGTCTTTGGTGGGCTACTTGCGAAATTGATGTATTGGCTAGTTGGAAAAGTTTTATTGGTGCATCAACTCAGTATATTTTGCGTTCGTCTCATACGTATGATGGCGGAATTGTCGATAGTTTATATCCAACTACTACCGGAATTACTACAAATACACAACTTTTAGAAAACCCTTGGGCGCAGTCTTGGAACAAAGGAACGTATGTTCTAGGTATCATTAATTCTGATTCTCAAGGTTCGGGTGGCGTAAATTACTATTACTTTACTAAATCGCAGTTAAATAAATTAACTAACGCTCTTATGGCAAGTGCTGACTGGTTAAATATCGACGCCGGGGAAATTTCCGTTGAATTACAAAAAGCGTTAATAAACCCGTTTCAATATATTACTTCGTGTATCTGGTTTCCGTTTGAATTTAAGGGTTCTGGAATTTTAGTAGAAAATCTAAAATTCGGTTGGTGGGAAATGAACGGTGTACAGTGTACCCAGTTACTTGACTATGATTTTGACAAAACATATTCTATTACAATTCCAAAACACCCGCAAGCCACTACACGCGGCAACTATCTTAATTTAGCACCATATACCAGATACAGCCTCGATTTTAAACCTTGGGGCGGATTGCCTATTGATACGACTTTTTTAGACGGAAAATCTACTTTATATGTATCATATCATGTAGATATGATTACCGGAAAAGCTACTCTTACAATATCAACCGACGAGCAGTTAAATTCAGTGATTACACGGCTTGATTCTATGTGTGCAGTACCTTTACAGCTATCCCAGATGGCAGTTGATTATTTAGGCATGGCAAGTACAGCGATTGGGTCGGCTGTTAATACAGTGCAAGCGATTACCACTGGAAATGTTGGCGGCATTATATCAAGCGTTGCTAGTGGTATAGAATCAAGTATCAAAGCATCACAGCCGCAGTTACAAACTTCTGGAAGTACTGGCAGTACTTCAGATTTTTCTTTTCAGCCGAGATTTCAAGCACAGTTTTTCCCGCTGGTAGCTGAATCATTAGAACACAGAGGACGCCCGCTGTGTCAAGAAAAAGTTATCAATACAATTCCGGGCTTTATTATGGTAGCAGATGCCGATGTATCACTACCAGGTACGGCGTACGAAAATAAAATGATAAAATCGTATATGGAGGGTGGTTTTTATTATGAGTAATTGGTACGCTAAACCGACGGGGGCATACTCAGAAACCAGTCTTGAAGCTATTGAAAATGCTAAATCAATCTATGAAGTATTAGGCGGTTTAGGCTGGACTGTAAATGCAGTGTGCGGCTTGCTTGGAAATGTATCACATGAGGGAGGTATGAATCCATGGAGGTGGCAATCTGATAGAGTACCATCAAAAAATGATAGTCCGTGGCGTAATAAAGGATATGGATTCACACAGTTTACACCCGGCGGAAAATATATTAACGATCCTTTCGCAATTAATTCAACAGGCTATGCACCGAATTTTAGTGATAAAACTGGTTTACCTAGTGACGGATACGCGCAGATGATTTTTGTTGATGCAAAGGCAGACTATTATCCTACAGCTAAATATCCGATGAGTTACGCAGATTTTAAAATATCAGAAACAGACCCGGAAACCCTAGCAAGCGTTTGGCTTTATAATTATGAACGCCCTAGCTCTGAAAATGCTAGAAAAACTGAACCAATTAGAAGAAGTAGCGCGCTTTATTGGTGGGGAGTGCTGAGCGGCGAACCTGTTCCGCCACCATCGCCCCGCCCGCCGCTTGGGTTAAATATCCCGGTATGGTTATTGTTTAAATTAGGGAGGTGTATATAGTGGGTATCCCTGTTGATTATACCTATATTAATGCCGTGAATGGACAGAAAAATCCGTCTACAATTCACTCGCAGAACATAGCATTAACTAAATTTTTTGAACGCTATTTAATTGATGATTTTCTCGGACAGTGGGAAGTGAAACTACCGGAAACATGGGCATATAATTATACAATGTATACATTAGTATATTTTGGATTTTTAGCCGTTATTAACACAGATAAATTTGGAGTAATTCCACAGCATTGTAATTTATATGGTTTTGACGTTATGTATCAGCCAACTACAGCGCAAATTATCAATCCATTAATTCCCAACGCGATTGACGCGCGAATACATCGCGATACTGAATTAATAAAATTATTCCCTGATTTCGGCGGGATTTATGACTTGATTCAATTTTACGCAGAAAAAATGGCTCTGTTATCTGAGGGTATTGACGTTAATATTATTAACTCAAAACTTTCTTATGTTATCGGTGTTGATGATAAAACAAGTGCCGAAACATTTAAAAAAACTATTGATAAAGTTACATCAGGCGACGCTTGTGTGGTTACTGGTAAAGAATTATTCAATGAAGATGGTACGCCGATGTGGAATACTTTCGCACAGAATCTACGACAGAATTATATAGCAAGTCAGCAAATTGAAGATTTGAAGAAACTGAAATTAATGTTTGATACTGACGTTGGTATTCCTAACGCAAACACGGAAAAGAAAGAGCGACTGACAGATGATGAAGTGAATAGTAATAACATTGAAACGCAAACTAAAATTAAATTGATAGCTGATAGCTTAAAAGAATCGTCTAAAAGAGTTAATAAAATGTTTGGAACTAATATCAGTTTTAAACTTAAATTTAAAGAAAGCAGAGGAGGTGCCGCAAATGTCGAGGGGAAACCTATTGTCAATTCTAGGAATGTATAACTATGATAATTCTATTTTTGACGAATTACAATTACCCGAGTCAATTAATAAAACAGACTTTATACAGAATCTTTGCTTAAATTATGCAGAACTTGAAATTCTGTACTCACAGCCGGAAATTTTAAAAAATGCTATTGGGATGTGGAGTAGAATTCAACTTCCTAACTGGAAAAAACTAGAAGAAACAACGCAATATAAATACAACGCTATTGAAAACTATGATAGACAAGAAGATTGGACAGACACGGATTCAGGAAAAGAAATAACCGAAACGGTAACAGGAGGAGATAGTACAAGTACCAATACTTTTGACGGTATTATTAAAGATAATTCGAAAACACAGGTACACGCGTTTGATGATGAGTTGAGCGACAGAGACGCGAGCGAACAGAATACAAAAAGTGATAATACAAATACGACTGAAAGTGAATTCAAAAATAAAAGTAATGTTGATAATACCAGAAATAATACCGGGACGCACAGCGGGTGGATTCACGGAAATATCGGAACGACGACAACTCAGCAGATGATTAGGGAAGAACGAGAAGTAGTAAAATTCAATCTTTCTGATTATATCATGAATGAGTTTAGACAAAGATTTTTAATTAGTGTTTGGTAGGAGGTATTTTATGTTTGACTTATATCCATATACAAATTTTCATGAACTCAATCAAGACTGGATTCTCGGTATTTTAAAGAAGTTTGAAAATGAGTTAAAACAGGCGATTGATTACAAAACAATTCATTATGCAGATCCCTTACAGTGGAATATTATCACGCAGTACGCGCCAAATACAGTTGTAGTAGATGAAAATACCGGAATCGCGTATATTAGTAAAGATGCTGTGCCGAGTGGGATTTTATTATCTGATAGTAATTATTGGATGGTAATTTTTGACTATCAGAAGATTTATAATAAAATTATGACAGGCATTGCTTATAACGAAAAAGATAGCGAAACAGCCAACAAAGATTTATTAGTAAATGATTTAGTCTGGTATCACGGGGATTTATACAGAGTAACTAAGTCAATTAATATTGGCGGGCGATTTATTATTAACGGCAATATTATTTCAACATCCATTGAAAATTTACTTAGTAATTACTACGGCAGAGAGAGAATCAGTCAGTTAATTAATGATACTCTAAACGTAAGCGGCGATTACACAGTTAATGCGGGAGATATTGCAGAGACGTCAAACAACCGTACTGAAAAAGTCGCGGTAGACAGGGAAATTGATGTAGACGGAAATGATTCTATTCATGTAGACGGAAATGATTCTATTCATGTAGACGGAAATGATTCTATTCATGTTGGCGGCACAACAACTATTAATAGAGGCGGCTCTGTTAATGAAGTCAATAATTCAAACAGAGATTTAAAAGTAATCGGAACTAATACCGAAACTTATGAAGATACTAACACAACAAATTATAAGGGTAAAAAAATCATTAATGCAAAAGATATTGATATAACCGCTAAATCCGCTTTAATACATTTTCCTACTAAAACTATTGATTTAGCGACTATCGGAGAATTAACATCGTTTATTGATGTTACCAGTTGTGATGAATACGGTCTTGAATCTATTGGATTTAATGATGACCCAACTGAAATGACCCGTAAATTCCAAGCAATTTTGAATTTTGCAACTGATAGTAAATATGTAGTTTATATTCCGGGAGAACTTGAACTTAATATTACAAAAGTAGTCGGAACTAGAATTAGATATATTTTAAGCTATGGTTCTATAAATGGAGATATTGACTTAAATTATGACAGCACACAGCGTATTGCACAGTGGTATCAAATTAATGCCGTATATGGTACTATTACTTTACGAGGATTTAAGTCATTAACTATGTTTATTAACTATGCAGATACATTTAAAATTGAGGGACTTGGAAATGAACCTACTTTAATGTCTACTGCATATTGTGCATTTTATATGCAGACCGTTAAAAATTTTATTATAACAGGTAACAATAAAGGATGGGTGAACGAAAATAAATTTTATAATTTAAGATGTGAAAATCTTACCATTGAAAGTACAGATGCTGACTATCATCATAATCATAATATTTTCTATGGATTTGTATTCGAACACACTAATGTAAATATTAAACAGGGGTCATTTAATATCTTTCATGATTGCCGTGTTGAAACTGCCGGCGCAACTGATAATTCATTAACTATCGGTAGTACGTGTTATGACAATACGTTTTATCGTAGTTGGTATTCTAGCCCGTCACCATTTTATGATATACTGCAAAGCGGAATTACTGTTGACGATAAATCACGAGAAACTTTTTTCTTAAACAGTGCTAATCAGGCAATAAAAAATTTCTTTATTTATAATTTATCGCCTGATAACGTACCAAGTGGTATGACTTATGAGAATAATAAATATACTACAAGTGCATTTATAAATAAAGTTATCGGCAATCTAACTTTAAACGAAAATATTTATATTACAATTAGCGGAAGATTCGGCATTCAGTTATATGATGTAAACCACAATAAATATAGCGGAGAGCTTGATTCTCATATTCACTTAGGACGTGGCCTAAAATATTCTAATGGATTTATTAGTATTGCTACGAATGTATCTAACTATAACACCGCGATTCTAATTGAAAAAGGAGTCGGAACATATTATGGAGAAATTGTAATGTATATAGCAGGTCAGCAAACAATACCGGAATTTAACTTAATTATAAATAAAAAATATAATTTGGTAACACAATAAATAATTTCAATAAATGGAATAGAGGGAATTATTCCCTCTATTTTATTTATTAATACACTTTACCTCACTAAAGTGAATTGTGTCTAAATTGTCTACACAGTGTCACTTTAGCGCTTTAAAGCAAGTACTGAGAGCTGTCTGATAATTTATGGTATGTTCGATTAGTTTTCAGATTATTTATTAAATTGTATGTAAACTTGAAACAATAACTGATTTAGAAGTTGAATTGATGAACTTTAACTGATTTTATTGTGTTA
>ENA-OPAO01001899-OPAO01001899.1-human-gut-metagenome-genome-assembly--contig:-NODE-1899-length-13308-cov-3.918358_pt1 | contig 13308 bp, 9 predicted proteins | sample MGYA00241054_ERZ501424 | MGnify/ENA primary metagenome ERZ501424 (study PRJEB25962, sample SAMEA2042623) | human gut metagenome | biome: human gut; feature: human-associated habitat; material: faeces...
GGGGGAGCCGCTCACGGTGTTCGGCGGCCGTCTGGGCACGTACAAGTACTACGACATGCACAATGTGATCGACACCGCGTTGACCGCGTACGAGCAGCAGGTCGAACCACTCCTCAAAAAGTGACGCGATATACATTGCGCAACATATGATTCCCCGTTCGTGCTGCTGCGGTGTACGACCATTGGCCACCACCGCCGCAGCGTTCCGGGACAACAAAAATCCCTATGGCATTACCCCAGTCCATAGGGATTTTCATTATATGCTGATTCTGCCTACGAATCAGGCGAGTGGGTCGAGACCTACGAGATGGTTGCCATTGCCATCGCGGGTCTGCCGTCAGCAACGCACGCTATGCGCGCCACACATCCTTGCCGGCGGCCTTCGCGGCCGCCACATCGGCGTCAAGCTGCTCTTCGGTGCCTTCGACCTCACCCTTGATGAATTCCTCCACCAAGCGGCGGGCCTCGCCATCCTCGTGCTGCACGGCCGGAGACTTCATGAAGTAGGAGCTCGGAGCCAGCACCGGACCGGCCAGGTGGCGGTCGAGCGCAATCTTGGCCGCACGCACGGCGTCGATCACAATACCGGCGGAATTCGGGGAATCCCACACCTCGAGCTTGTATTCGAGGTTCAGCGGCACATCGCCGAACGTGGTGCCCTCAAGACGCACGAAGGCGAACTTGCGGTCGTCAAGCCAAGCCACGTAATCGGACGGGCCGATATGCACGTTGTGCGGATCCATCTCGTGCGGCACCACGGAAGTGACGGCGCGGGTCTTGGAGATCTTCTTGGATTCCAGGCGGGAACGCTGCAGCATGTTCATGAAGTCCATGTTGCCGCCGACGTTAAGCTGGTACGTACGATCCAGACGCACGCCGCGATCCTCGAACAGACGGGCCAGCACGCGGTGCGTGATGGTGGCGCCGACCTGCGACTTGATATCGTCGCCGACGATCGGCACACCAGCGTCACGGAACTTCTGCGCCCACTCCGGATCGGAGGCGATGAACACCGGCAGGCAGTTCACGAACGCACAGCCAGCGTCCATAGCGGCCTGAGCGTAAGCCTTGTCCGCCTTCTCGGAACCAACCGGCAGGTAGGAAACCAGCACGTCGACCTTCTTGTCACACAGCACCTGCGCCACATCCACCGGCTCGGCGTCCGACTCCGTAATCATCTGACGGTAGTACTCGCCCAAACCGTCGTTGGTCGGGCCACGCAGCACCTCCACACCCAGATTCGGCACGTCCGCGAACTTGATGGTGTTGTTCTGGGAGGCTCCGATCGCCTCGGACAGGTCCTTGCCCACCTTCAGCGCATCCACGTCGAACGCGGTGACGAATTCGATGTCACGCACGCGGTAGCCACCGAAATTGTTATGCATCAGACCGGGAATCTTATCCTCGTCCTTGGTGTCCTTGTAATACTCAACGCCCTGCACCAGCGACGAGGCGCAATTGCCCACGCCGGCGATAGCCACTCGAATGCTCATCTGAAAACGACTCCTCTGTTATGCGTTTCGCAGGTATACCAATCCCCAAGCATACCCACAAACCGCATTGCAAACTGAAAAATCACTGAAAAACGGCCATATTACGGCAGCCGTCAACAGATTGTCGATTTGTAAAAAAGCTGCGCAAAAACATGTTTTTCCAGTCGGACAGCACCATCTACACCCTTGTTTTTCAGGTCGTTCGGCTACGGTGGAAACCATGGTTTCACGAACACGAAGTGTCAGCTCACGCTCAAAAAGCGCCCGCAGCGGCAGCGCAACGTCCACGACGCCACGGGTGGGCACCACCTACGGGGTCCATGGAGAAGTGCTGAGCAAGCCGCCCCAGGGGCCGAAGCACACTTCGCATCGCGCACCCAAAAAGACCAGAAAACACAAGCATCTCGTGCTCAAATGGGTGCTCGGCATCTTCGCGGCGCTCATCGCGGCAGGTATCGGCCTGTTCGCCTACATGTACATCACCACGGAAATCCCGCAGCCGGAAAAGTTCGCGCTGGCTGAAAAGACGACCGTGTATTACAACGACGGCACCACGCCGATCGGCAGCTATGCGGAGCAGAATCGCGAAATCATCAGCTGCGCAGACCTGCCCGACTACGTCGGCAACGCGATTGTGGCTTCGGAAGACCGCTCCTTCTATACCAATAAGGGCATCGATCCGATCGGCATCGCACGCGCGTTCTACAACAACCTGACCACCGGTAGCAGGCAGGGCGGTTCCACTATCACCCAGCAGTATGCGGAACGCTATTATCTGGGCGAAACCACCTCGTACGTGGGCAAACTGCGTGAGGCGTTCCTGGCGGTCAAAATCGCCCAAGCACAGGACAAGAGCCAGGTGTTGTGCAACTACATGAACACCATCTATCTCGGCCGTGGCGCATACGGCATCCAGGCAGCGGCCAAAGCGTACTTCGGCAAGGACGCGAAGGATCTGACGCTCTCCGAAGCGGCCATGCTTGCCGGCATCATTCCCGCGCCGAGCGTATGGACCCCCGATGTGAATCCCAAGCAAGCTGAAAAACGTTACAAGCGCGTGCTGAACATCATGGACGAAGACGGCTACATCACGCCGGACGAGAAGAAAGCCGCGAAATTCCCGCAAACCATCGAAATCCAACAGAACAACCAGATGTCCGGACCGAACGGATACCTGCTGACGATGGTGCAGAACGAACTCGTCAACACCAAGGCGTTCAGCAAGCAGGACCTGGAAACCGGCGGCTACAAAATCGTCACCACCATTGACAAATCGAAGCAGGACCTGATGTTCTCCACCATCAGTCCCTCCCAAAACGGCATGCAAGGCATCGTGCCCGACGGCATGCAGTTCGGCGCGCTGTCGGTGAACCCCAAGGACGGTTCCATCATCTCGCTGTACGCAGGAGACGACTACCTGACCAAGCAGCTCAACAACGTCACCCAGGCAACGTACGAAGTCGGCTCCACCATGAAGCCGTTCGCATTGCTGGCCGCCGTCAACGAAGGCGTCAGCCTCAACACGTACTTCAACGGCAACTCGTACCGGACGTTCCCGGGCATCACCGAAACGGTGAGCAACTACGGCGGCGAGAATCTGGGATACGTGAACCTGTACACGGCGACGGAACAATCCTCGAACACCGTGTACATGGATCTGCAAACCAAGCTCGGCGCGCAGAAAATCGCCGAAACCGCACGGCAGGCCGGCGTTGACGATTCGTCTTTGGATGGTTCCAACCCGTTCACCGTGCTCGGCAACAACGGACTGACCCTCAAGGACATGACGCAGGGATACGCCACACTGGCCAACCAAGGCAACAAGCCGACGCTGCATATCGTTGCCCAAGTGCAGACGGCGAACGGCACCGACCTGTACAACGCGCCGACCTCGGCGGAGCAGACGTTCGAAGCGAACAACGCGAATCTCGTGACGAAGGCGCTTACCGGCGTGGTCCAGCGAGGCACCGCCACCGAGGCGCGTGCCACTGGGCACACCATTGCCGGCAAGTCAGGCACCGCAAACGATTCCAACGCAGCGAGCTTTATCGGCTACACGCCGTCCATGCTGACTTCTGTGGCGATGTGGTATCCGGACGACAACGGCAACCCGCAGGAGATTCCCGCATTCGGCAGCTGGACCGGCGGCAGCGACTACCCCGTGCATCTCTTCACCGAATACATGAAGCAGGCACTGGCTGATACGCCGAACGAAACGTTCCCCGACGCCACCGATAACGGCAAGGTCGGCGGACCGGACGGTACGTGGGGCACCGGCGCGCAGAAGAGCTCGACCAGAAGGCAACAGACCACCGTGACTCCGCGCGCTGAGGAAAACACCCAACAGACCACGCCGGATCAGACCGAGGAATCGCAGAATACCGGTCAGGGCGGTGGCGACGGCGGCAATGCTGGCAACACCCCCTCTCCTGGCGGCAGCGATACCAACGGAGGCAATACCGGAAGCGAAACCGGCAACGACGGCTCTGGCGGTAGCACCGACGGCGATACGCAGCAGCCATAGCCGCTAATCGAAGAGACGGCCACCGCAGTCAGCGAGCACGCGAAAGGGGCTTCTCGGTTCATTCCGGGAAGCCCCTTGGCTTTGCCGCGCGCTCGCGCGGCGCAATCATCAGCGTCGTTTGTCAGAATGCATGCACATGCTGGGCGAGACGGTCGTATTCGGCGCGCGTCAGCGAGGCGACGCCACCGTGCTTCGTATGCGCGGTGAGGAAGTAATCGTCCGCCTGCAACGGCACCCAGCCCTGATCGAGATCGCGGCTGACCATCGGACGGTATCCGATCGACGGAATCACGTCCACGAACAAGTACCATTCGTCGTCCGGTCCACCGTTGTTGTGGTGGTTGGCGAACACCGCAGGACCTTCCACGCCGCCGGGGTTGCCGTCCGGCACGTAGCCTGCGCCAATCCGGTCCTGCACCTTGGTCCAGGTCGTTCCCGGCTCCCACCAGCGCTTCGCGTCGGTGCAGTCCATCCAGATGCCGGTGCCATGCGCGTTGTCCTTGGTGATGCGGTACGTGCGTACACTGCCGTCCGGCAACGGACGTTGGATCATCGTGGTGTCGATGGCGTCGCCGTGGTTGTCGATGAATACGCCGCCATATTCGAATGTGTCCTGCGTGAAATCGGTGGTGGCGCCCCACAGCACGGTGCAGTAGACGTTCTTGTCGTCGTGTGTCCTATCCTCGTCGTCGAACACGGTGCTGGACCAGTACATGACGAATGCGCCGCGACCGCCATGATGGCCTTGCGGATAGTAGTCCGGCACCCAGAGGCATTCGCATGCCCAGGCCATGCCGAGCTCCAGATGGGAGCCGTCCGGCTTGCGGGACACGTCGAGCATGCGCGGCTCACTCCAATGGAGCAGATCGTCGGATTCCCAGATGATGAGATTCGTGCTGGCGTGGTGGCTCCACTCGTACCAGCCGCCGCCGTCGCCTCCGAACACACGCAGATCGGTGGCGATGATATACCACGTGCCGGTGTCGGGATTGCGGATGATATGCGGATCGCGCACGCCTGTGGTACCGAGATGCGAAGCCAGCACAGGCTTTCCATCGTTGAGCAGCACCCAACGGTGCGGATTGTCACCGTCGGATATATCCATGTAAATCTTCTCGGCGTAGCCGTCCGGATCCTCGATGAAGTGGACGAGCAGGTAACCGTAGTCGTCGGTTGTGTCGGTCATGGTCCCACCTTGTGGTTGTGAATGAATGAATTGGATAAGTGAATTGCGTGTTCGATAACGTACCGCGTCAATATGCGCGGATACGAAGAAAGCCGCCGCCACGAGAGCGACAGCTTTCTTCGGGAAGGAGGATTAGCCCTGATGCGTGCGGGCCCATGTGCGGATCGCATCCTGCTGCGCCGCGATGGCCTTGTTGCGGGCCAGATAGATGACCAAGGTGATGGAATACAGTGCAAGGCCGATGAGGTCCATCGTGCCCAGGGAGAAGACCACCACGATTGCCAGCCAGATGATCACCCACCGGCTGGTGGTGCCGGGAGCGAGACACCGCATGGACATGATGAAGCTGACGATGCCGATAATCAGCACCAGCAGCGCGTAGATGCCCACCACCGTCGAGGCGTTGTCCACCGCGGAATAGTCCGTTTTCAGCAAACCGTTATGTTCCAGCAGATCGTAGGCTTGGCCTTTGAACCAGCTGGTGAACATGAACAGTGTGATGGACGCCATGATCACGTTGTAGGCGGAGGCGATGGTCATCAGCACTCGTTCCGCCTTGCGAGCCAATGGTGCCGGCGGCTGCATGGTGTTGCCTTGCGGATTCATATCGGTCCTTTCCGTGGTGTGGTCTCATCCGATGTGCGATGCGCAGCTCGGGAAAGATAAGATCACAGGCCCGTCCGTTTGGGGACGGACCTGTGCATTATCTCACTCGGCCGGTATCAGCCCTTGAGGCCGGAGGTGATGTTCAGGGACTGCAGGAAGTACTTCTGCGCGAACAGGAACAGCAGCAGGGTCGGGATGATGGCCATGCAGGTGGCCGCCATCAGGGAGCCCATCTGGTTGTACTGGCCCATCTGGTTGCTCAGCAGCTGCAGACCAGCGGTGACCGGCATCTTGTTGATGTCGTTGAACACCAAGGTCGGCCACAGGAAGTCGTTCCAAGCGCCGGTGAAGCTGAACAGGAAGATGACGATCAGAATCGGGCGGATGGCCGGCAGCATGATGCGGGTGAAGATCTGGAAATCAGTGGCGCCGTCGATTTCGGCCGCCTCGTCCAGTTCCTTCGGGATGCCCTTCATGAAGTTGCGCACCAGGAAGATGTTCGCCACGTTGCCCAGGCCAGGGATGATGCAGGCCCAGTAGGTGTTGACCCAGCCGAGGGAGGCGATGATGCGGTACTGCGGGATCATGTTGACCACGGCAGGGAACATCGAGATGAGCAGCAGGACGAAGAACAGCGTATCGCGGTACTTGAATTTCAGACGGGAATAGCCGAAGCCTGCGAGCGCGACGATGCACACGGACAGCACTGCGAACACGGTCGAGATAATCAGCGAGTTGCCCAGCCAGTTCAGGACCGGGTAGCTGGCGGATGCCTCGATCAGCGTCATGTAGTTGTCAAGCACCCACTTCGCGGGCAGGAAGTTGAACGCGTTGGAGGTGAATTCGGCCACCGACTTGAACGAAGTCGTCACGGTGTAGATCACCGGAAGCAGCCAGACGACTGCCAGCACGACGAGCACCACATAGACGGCGATCAGCGACGGGGAGACCTTTTTGGTTTTGTTTTCAGGAATTGCCGCGCTTGCGACATTGACTGTGGTTGCAGCGGACATCTTCAGTCCTCCTTATTCATGAAGATCAGCTGGATCGCGGCGATGGCCATCAGGATGATGCCCAGCAGCAATGCCATTGCGGAAGCCATGCCGGCGGCCGCAGGGCCGGCGGGGAACGCGAGGTTCCTGATATCCATCAGCAGCACCTGGGTCTGGTAGTTCGGTCCGCCGTTGGTCAGCATGACCGGCTGGCCCCACACGTTGAAGGCGCCCGTGGTGGTCATGATGGTGGTGTAGAACAACGGCAGCTTGATTTCCGGCAGGGTGATGGAGAAGAAGATCCTGACCGGACCGGCTCCGTCGACCTTCGCGGCTTCGTAGAGGCTCTCGTCCACGCCGGAGAGCGCGGAACGGTAGATGACGAGGTTGCCGCCGATACCGGCCCACAGCACGAGTACGAAGATGGTGATCCATGCGTACGGGTTCTTGCCGAGCCAGTTGATGTCGGTGTGGAAGGTGGTGTTCAGCAGACCGAACTGGGAGTTGAAGACCATACGCCAGACCAGTGCACCGGCGGCGATGGAGATCAGACCTGGGATGTAGAAGATCGCCTGGAACAGACCAGCGCCCTTGAGTCCCTTCTTGCTGAGCGCCACGGCGAGCAGCAGCGGCACGATGATGGTCAGCGGCACGCTGACCATCACGAAGAGCAGAGTGTGGCCGAGATCACGCCAGAAGATCGAGTAGAAATAGGTGCTGGGGTCGAAGATCTTCGCGAAGTTCTGCAGGCCGACGAACTTCGGCGCACCGACCATGTTCCAGCGGGTGAACGCCAGTCCAATGCCGAAGATAATCGGGATGATGCCGAAGACGGCGAAGATGATGAAGTGCGGAGCGATGTACGGCAGCGCGTGCCAGATGGAGTTCTTGCGCTTCATGGATGATTTTGCGGATCCGATCGTAGATGTCTTGCTCATCACGATTCCTCCTGAATCTCGATTTGGCCCTGGGCCATGAGGTCGAGGGTCTTCAGACCTTCTTCAAGACCAACATTGCCGTAGACGATGTCGTTGTATGTGCCCCAACCAGCGGTCGCATAGCCTCCGTAGAGGTAGTTGGAGGTCTTGATGTAGTCGCGTTCCTTCTTGCTGTTGGTGAAGGACGCCTGGATCAGCTTCTGGTACTCCGGGTTGTTCAGATCGCGGTATGCCGGCGAGATGGAACCGACCTCAGACCAATCCATCCAGTGCTCGTACACGTACTTGACGAAGTCGGCGGCGGCTGCGGATTTCGCCGCGGAGCGGTGCGGATCCTTCAACTGCATCCAGTTGCACTGGTAGAAGAAGTTCACCGGATTGTCGGCGCTGTACTGCAGGGTGTTGGCTTCCGCGATCTTGTCGGCGCCCAAGGTGTTGGACATATTGCCCTGCGCCCACGTGCCAAGCTGCGCGAACACGGCCTTGCCGGAACCGAACGCCTGCTCGCCGTCGACGTCCATCGGGGCGACCACACCGGCGTCGTACGCTTCCTTGAGCTTCTCCATGGGCTTGCGCCACACGTCCTTGGTCAGGTCGTCCATATCGTTCTCAAGCGTGCCGCCCGCGCCGTACAGCAGGGACATGAAGGCCCACGGCAGATTGCCGTAAGTCAGCGCGTAGGTGCCCTTGGGTAGCTTGCCCTTGAGGTCCTTGATCTCGTCGATGGTGACGAACCCGTCGTCGAGGATGTACTGCAGGTTGTACTTCTTGACCAGGTCCTTGTTGTAGTAGATGGCCATCTGGTACAGATACAGCGGAATGCCGTAGGCCTTGCCATTGATGGTGACGCCCTTCCAAGTGGCGGGCAGGAAGCTGCTCTCCTTGAGGTCCGGGGCGACCTTCTGCCAATCGTCCATGGTGTCGAGCAGACCTTGGGACTGCAGAACGGCGGTCTGGAACTGGTCGCCGATGATGATGTCGGGGATGTTCTTGCCGGTCTGCATCACGGAATAGATCTTCGTGGTCAGATCGCCGCCGTTCATCGGCTGGAAAACGACCTTGTAATCGCTCTGGGCGTTGTATTCCTTGACGATGCGCTGCATTGCAGGACCGTCATCGCCCACCAGATTGTTCCAGAAGTAAATGGTCTTGCTTTCACCCGAAGAGGCACCACAGCCTCCGGCGGCAAGCACAAGTCCAAGTGACGCACACACGGCTACGGCAGCCTTGGCAAAGCGCCGCAACCCGGTAAGATGCCTGGATGTAGACATTGTTTCCTTCCTTTTCCTCAACGGACCATCGCTGGACCGCTCCTCGTTGCAATCCGAATGGGAAGAATCCTTTTCGATTGAGCCTCCCTGCTCATTTGCAACGTTGTAATTTTGATTATACAGCTATTTTCATCGTTGTACAAACGGTAACACGCCGACGACAACAGCCAGCTTTATGGATGGGGTTATAGACGGGGTGACCCCTCCGGCCACGCCCCTCATTGGCCTACGGCCGGAGTTCCCGCAAGCGGGCCACCATCAGCGGGCAACACGTCCGTGGTAGTGGGGGTCCACAGATTATCAGGTTCCGGCACGCCGAAATCCGGACCGTCGGCGGTCCACTTGACCACACCGACGCGCGCGTGGCGATTCGGGTCGAACAGCGGATCGCCCTTGATCTCCGTGTAGTTGCGGCAGTGGTAGATCATCAGGTCCTCGGTGCCGTCCTCGGACTTGGTGAACGAATTGTGGCCCGGGCCATACTGGCCGTTCTCGGCGCAGGTCTTGAACACCGGCACCGGGCTCTTGGTCCAGGAGGCCTTGTCCAGCAGATCGCTGCCGCGCTCGGCGGTCAACAGCCCCACGGCGTACGGAACTCCGGTGCCGGAGGCGGAATACGTGATGTAGATCTTGTTCTCATGGAACAGGAAGGCCGGTCCTTCGTTGACCAGGAAGTCGATGCATTCCCAGTCGTACTCCGGCTTGGTCAGCATGACGGGCTCGCTGCCCAGCGTCCACGGATTGGCCATCTTGGCGATATACAGATTGGAGTTGCCTTCGATGGCGGGATCCTTCTGCGCCCATACCAAGTACTGCACGCCATCGATCACTTCGGTGGTGGCGTCAAGTGCGAAGGAGTCGATCGGGGTGATGATCTGGCCCTTCTCCACCCAGTTGTCGGAGGTCGGGTCGTCGTCGGTGTTCTCCAGCACGAACATGCGGTGCGTCGGCAGGCCGGATGCTTCGAAATCCGTTGCGGCGCCTGCGAAGTAGATATACCATGCGCCATTGATGCGGTGTAGTTCGGGGGCCCAGATGTAGATGCTTGCCGGGCCGGATTCGTGCTTGCGCCACACCACCGTCTCCGGAGCCTTCTGCAAATCGTTGATGCTCGATGCGTGCCGGATGGCGATGCAGTTGTATTCCGGATCGGAGGCGGTGAAATAATACTCGCCGTCAACCTTGAGCACCCAGGGGTCTGCGCGCTGAAGCACGATCGGATTGTTGTAAACAACCATGTTTAGTCCTTCTCAATCCGTTGTTCCAGTATTTACAACGTTGAATATATCATTCTTACATCGTTGTAACAACTTGGGCGCGTCATTGTCGGAAGATGCTTGGATGCGGTGCTGCCGCTGGGCATGGGCGTCCATCGTTTGCGCCATTCATGCCAGTGTCGGTGCCGCCGTCGGCCATGGGTGCTCGACACACTCAAGGCCGTTCGGCCAAGCTTACGGCCGAGCGCCCATGCCCGGCGGCGGCACCTTGGGGGAAGAGCCAACCGATGGGTACGGCAACGAGGGCCGGACGGAAAGTATCCCGGTACGCCAGGAAATTTGCCGCAGGCAGACGAACGCTTAGAGAACGAGGGAATCGGCGGGGAGTTTGGTGGATTGGCGCACGACCAGCGACGACGAGACCTTGCGGAAGATCTTCTCCCCCGGCTTGTCGACATTCGGGTCACGGCCGTCGATGCGTTCCTTGAGCACCTTCACCGACAGACGGGCGACCGCCTCAAGTCCCGGCGCGATCGACGTCAAAGCAGGCGACAGGTACTGCGAATCGTCGGAATTATCGAAGCCGACCACGGAAATATCATCGGGAATGCGCAGGCCACGCATCTGAATGGCATGCATCACGCCGGAAGCCAGCATGTCGTTCAATGCGACGACGCCATCGACCTCGACGCCGGAATCCAGCAACGTGTTCATGGCCCTCACACCGTCGCTACGATGCCACATGCCCGATTCGACGACCAGCCGATCGTCGAATTCGACGCCGGCCTCCTCCAGAGCCTCAAGATACCCCTGATAGCGCAGCGCGGCGGAACCGACCTTCTCGCCACGATGCACGCCAACCACCGCCACATGCCGGCAGCCGGTCGTCAGCAGATACTGCGTGGCCCGCTTCGCACCTTCGACGTTCTCCGTGGCGATATGGTCCACCTGGTCGGTAAAGATGCGTTCACCGACCAGCACGAGAGGATAATCGACCTTCAGCTGATCGACATCATCCTGCCCAAGCTCCAAAGGGCTGTAAATCAGGCCGTCGATCATCGTCTGCTGGGCGCCGTGCAACGCCTCCAGCTCACCGTCACGCGAATACTGCGTCGGCTCCACGATCACGCGCAGGCCGACCTTCTTCGCCTCCTCGATGACGAGCGACGACAGTTGCGCGAAGTACGGCATCTGCAGGTCGGGAATGGCCAGGCCGATGATGCCGGTCTGCCCTCGGCGCAGGTTGCGTGCCGACACGTTCACCGTGTATCCCAGTTCCGCGATGGCTTTGTTGACCTTGTCGCGCGTGGCCTGCGAGACAAATTCGTAGTCGTTGACCACGTTGGAGACGGTTTTGATCGACACTCCGGCCGCCTTGGCCACCTCACGCATGGTCACGACATGCTCGCCGTTCCCCCCCGTTCGCTTCGGCATATATACCCCTTTTGTCATCCAGCGGACTCAGTCGGCATCGAAGAAACCAACCTCCATTGTTGCACCAGCATAGTCGGGGTCGAGTTCCTCCGCTGTTTGCATATCCAGAATGGGCATGCCCTCCTTGGACCAGTGCACGCGGCGCACCTGGGCGTCGCGGCCACCATAGCGGCCGTGCTCGTATTCGGCGTTGTGGAACACGTAGATGAGGTTGCCGTCCTCGTCATGCGACCACATGCCGTGACCGGTGCCAAGCTGCCAACGCCCGTTGTACATGCCGGACTTCTGCAGCGGATAATCGAGCTTCGTCCATACGCTGGCGTCGGTGAGATCGGCCCCCTGTCCGGCCGGGGCGGTGACCAAGCCGGTCGTGTAGTCGATGCCGACCAGCGAGCCCGAGTAGATCAGGAAAATCGTTCCGTCATGCATGATGGCGTTCGGCCCTTCGGCGATCATGTTGTCCCATGCGAATTCCGGCACGACAATCTGCTTTGGCTTGCTGGTGAGCTTCGCCGGACGACCTGGGTCGAAGCTGGCGATCCAGATGCTGCCGACCTGCTGCCATGCGTAGTACCAGCGATCCGAATCACACAGCACGGTCATGTCAAGCGAAATGCGCTGGATTGGATTGAGCGTCTCGCCATCCGGGTCGAGGATGGGCTCGGGCACCGTCCAGTTCTCCGGCTCGCGCGGATCAAAATCCGTGCCGTCGGAATGCTGCTTGAGCTGCATGATGTGGCAGCTGCCGGTCCACATGTCCGGTTTGCCGGCACGATCGTTGGGGGTGCCGTCGGGATTGACGCGCGGACCGTCGAAGCAAGGCATGAACAGAACCGACAGCTTGCCGCCGATCACATGCAGTTCAGGCGCCCAGAAGCAGCCGGTCATCGGACGATCTTCGCTATTGAGATCGCCGCATGCGAGCAGATCGATCTCCCTGGCCCGTCCACCCGCGGCGTCGGAAAGCGCTTCGATGGAGTCGGCGATGCGCAGCGGCATATGGGTTCTGCCGTCGTTCGGGTCCACGCAATTGCCGTCGGTGTCATCGGTGGCGATGAACATGAACATCGGCTTGCCATTGAACTTCCACGCGAACACCGACGGGTCGGCGCGCTCCACCGCGAACGGCACCGGATAGACGCTCTGGCGGATCACACCTTCGACGGTACGGGTCTGGCCGGCCTTGAGCGTTCCCTCGGAGGCCTCCTGGGCGATGGCCTCAAGCTGGGCCATGTTCCAATCCACCGCGCGTGCGGCCTGCGAGCCGTCGCTGTAGGCCAGCTCCGCACGGGTCGCGGCCAAGGCCATGACTGCATTCCGGGCATCCTCACCATGCAGGCCCGCATCGATTCGCTGGGCGGGCACGGACGTTCCGGTATTGCGGATGCGGCCGAAGCGCTCTATCAGGCGCTCGGCCTCCGGCTCACTGATGGCGATGCTGTTGCCGACGACGGCGTTCGGAATGCCGCAATCCCCGGTCTGACGCAACGGCTGCGACGACGCCGATTCCACGACATCAAGCGGCCTGCCGGAACCGGCGGCGGCTACGATATCGGCCGTCCGCGCGGTGCGTGCCTTGCCATCGTCACCGGTCCAGGAGACGACGTAGCACGCGTCCGCGGCGTCGAAAGAGACGGACGGGCGATT
>ENA-OPAO01001904-OPAO01001904.1-human-gut-metagenome-genome-assembly--contig:-NODE-1904-length-13282-cov-2.466621_pt1 | contig 13282 bp, 8 predicted proteins | sample MGYA00241054_ERZ501424 | MGnify/ENA primary metagenome ERZ501424 (study PRJEB25962, sample SAMEA2042623) | human gut metagenome | biome: human gut; feature: human-associated habitat; material: faeces...
AACATAATCCTGACCACTACCTGGCACGCCTCTCTTCTCGCCATATCCCGAATAATGCCCTCAATGCGGTGCTCGGCTGCTGCGTGGTGAGCACGTTGGTGATTCATGCTTTAGGGATCAATCTGGACGCACTTATCATCTATGCCAATGGCATCTTTATTATGATTTATCTGTTATGCATGCTGGCTGGCTGTAAATTATTGCAAGGACGTTATCGACTACTGGCGGGCTGTTATGCGTTCTGTTACTGGCAATGGTCGGCTGGAAAAGTCTCTACGCGCTGATCATGCTGGCGGGGTTATGGCTGTTTCTGCCAAAACGAAAAACGCCGGAAAATGGCATAACCACATAATCCGGCGTTTCGACATTAATCCTGGCGATCGTCTTTATGATCAAGGCGGTCGCGGTCATCATCCTTTCGCTGGTACTCACCATCAAAAGTATTACCGCCACCGGTCCCGGCGCTAAAACCGCCGCCTGGCATGCGAGAAAAGCGCAAATGCGGCATCAACTTCACTGTCAGATGCTTTTGCACCGGCGGCAATAAAAGCAGAAGACCGAGGAAGTCGGTGAAAAAGCCCGGTAATAAAAGCAGCAAACCGGCAATGATCAGCGAAACACTTTTAATCATCTCCGCCGCTGGGTTTTCACCCGCCGCCATTTTTTGCTGCATCAGCACGAAATTCTTAAAGCCCTGGTTACGTACCAGTGACATACCGATAACTGACGTGAATATAACCAGCACGAGGGTCAGCAATACCCCCAATACATGAGCAACCTGAATAAAGATTGAAATCTCAATATAGACATAAAGGAAAATGGCAATAAAAGGTAACCAGCGCAAAGGTTTCTCCTGTAATAGCAGCCGGTTAAACCCGGCTACCTGAATGGGTTGCGAATCGCGTTTAGCTTATATTGTGGTCATTAGCAAAATTTCAAGATGTTTGCGCAACTATTTTTGGTAGTAATCCCAAAGCGGTGATCCATTTCACAAATTAATAATTAAGGGGTAAAAACCGACACTTAAAGTGATCCAGGTTACGGTAGAAATCCTCAAGCAGCATATGATCTCGGGTATTCGGTCGATGCAGGGGATAATCGTCGGTCGAAAAACATTCGAAACCACATATATTCTGTGTGTTTAAAGCAAATCATTGGCAGCTTGAAAAAGAAGGTTCACATGTCAAACAACATTCGTATCGAAGAAGATCTGTTGGGTACCAGGGAAGTTCCAGCTGATGCCTACTATGGTGTTCACACTCTGAGAGCGATTGAAAACTTCTATATCAGCAACAACAAAATCAGTGATATTCCTGAATTTGTTCGCGGTATGGTAATGGTTAAAAAAGCCGCAGCTATGGCAAACAAAGAGCTGCAAACCATTCCTAAAAGTGTAGCGAATGCCATCATTGCCGCATGTGATGAAGTCCTGAACAACGGAAAATGCATGGATCAGTTCCCGGTAGACGTCTACCAGGGCGGCGCAGGTACTTCCGTAAACATGAACACCAACGAAGTGCTGGCCAATATCGGTCTGGAACTGATGGGTCACCAGAAAGGTGAATATCAGTACCTGAACCCGAACGACCATGTTAACAAATGTCAGTCTACTAACGACGCCTACCCGACCGGTTTCCGTATCGCAGTTTACTCTTCCCTGATTAAACTGGTAGATGCGATTAACCAACTGCGTGAAGGCTTTGAACGTAAAGCTGTCGAATTCCAGGACATCCTGAAAATGGGTCGTACCCAGCTGCAGGACGCAGTACCGATGACCCTCGGTCAGGAATTCCGCGCTTTCAGCATCCTGCTGAAAGAAGAAGTGAAAAACATCCAACGTACCGCTGAACTGCTGCTGGAAGTTAACCTTGGCGCAACAGCAATCGGTACTGGTCTGAACACGCCGAAAGAGTACTCTCCGCTGGCAGTGAAAAAACTGGCTGAAGTCACTGGCTTCCCATGCGTACCGGCTGAAGACCTGATCGAAGCGACCTCCGACTGCGGCGCTTATGTTATGGTTCACGGCGCGCTGAAACGCCTGGCTGTGAAGATGTCCAAAATCTGTAACGACCTGCGCTTGCTCTCTTCTGGTCCACGTGCCGGCCTGAACGAGATCAACCTGCCGGAACTGCAGGCAGGCTCTTCCATCATGCCAGCTAAAGTAAACCCGGTTGTTCCGGAAGTGGTTAACCAGGTATGCTTCAAAGTCATCGGTAACGACACCACTGTTACCATGGCAGCAGAAGCAGGTCAGCTGCAGTTGAACGTTATGGAGCCAGTCATTGGCCAGGCCATGTTCGAATCCGTTCACATTCTGACCAACGCTTGCTACAACCTGCTGGAAAAATGCATTAACGGCATCACTGCTAACAAAGAAGTGTGCGAAGGTTACGTTTACAACTCTATCGGTATCGTTACTTACCTGAACCCGTTCATCGGTCACCACAACGGTGACATCGTGGGTAAAATCTGTGCCGAAACCGGTAAGAGTGTACGTGAAGTCGTTCTGGAACGCGGTCTGTTGACTGAAGCGGAACTTGACGATATTTTCTCCGTACAGAATCTGATGCACCCGGCTTACAAAGCAAAACGCTATACTGATGAAAGCGAACAGTAATCGTACAGGGTAGTACAAATAAAGAAGGCACGTCAGATGGCGTGCCTTTTTTCTTGTGAGCAGTAACTTAAAAATAACAATTTAATATCAACTTGTTAAAAAACAAGGAAGGCTAATATGCTAGTTGTAGAACTCATCATAGTTTTGCTGGCGATCTTCTTGGGCGCCAGATTGGGGGGAATAGGTATTGGTTTTGCAGGCGGATTGGGGGTGCTGGTTCTTGCCGCTATTGGCGTTAAACCCGGTAACATCCCGTTCGATGTCATTTCCATTATCATGGCGGTTATCGCCGCTATTTCTGCCATGCAGGTTGCTGGCGGTCTGGACTATCTGGTTCATCAGACAGAAAAGCTGCTGCGCCGTAACCCGAAATACATCACGATCCTCGCACCGATCGTGACCTATTTCCTGACTATCTTTGCTGGTACTGGCAACATCTCTCTGGCGACACTGCCAGTTATCGCTGAAGTTGCGAAGGAACAAGGCGTTAAACCTTGCCGTCCGCTGTCTACTGCAGTGGTATCCGCGCAGATTGCGATCACCGCATCGCCAATCTCAGCGGCAGTGGTTTACATGTCTTCCGTGATGGAAGGTCATGGCATCAGCTACCTCCATCTGCTCTCCGTGGTCATCCCGTCCACCCTGCTGGCGGTTCTGGTGATGTCCTTCCTGGTCACTATGCTGTTCAACTCCAAACTCTCTGACGATCCGATTTATCGCAAGCGTCTGGAAGAAGGCCTGGTTGAACTGCGCGGTGAAAAGCAGATTGAAATCAAATCCGGTGCAAAAACGTCCGTCCTGCTGGGCGTAGTTGGCGTGGTTATCTATGCAATCATCAACAGCCCAAGCATGGGTCTGGTTGAAAAACCACTGATGAACACCACCAACGCAATCCTGATCATCATGCTCAGCGTTGCAACTCTGACCACCGTTATCTGTAAAGTCGATACCGACAACATTCTCAACTCCAGCACCTTCAAAGCAGGTATGAGCGCCTGTATTTGTATCCTGGGTGTTGCGTGGCTGGGCGATACTTTCGTTTCCAACAACATCGACTGGATCAAAGATACCGCTGGTGAAGTGATTCAGGGTCATCCGTGGCTGCTGGCCGTCATCTTCTTCTTTGCTTCTGCTCTGCTGTACTCTCAGGCTGCAACCGCAAAAGCACTGATGCCGATGGCTCTGGCACTGAACGTTTCTCCGCTGACCGCTGTTGCTTCTTTTGCTGCGGTGTCTGGTCTGTTCATTCTGCCGACCTACCCGACGCTGGTTGCTGCGGTACAGATGGATGACACGGGTACTACCCGTATCGGTAAATTCGTCTTCAACCATCCGTTCTTCATCCCGGGTACTCTGGGTGTTGCCCTGGCCGTTTGCTTCGGCTTCGTGCTGGGTAGCTTCATGCTGTAATGACCCATCGCGGGGCGTTCACGCCCCGCTTTCTTTCCCGCCGACTAACATCCTTTCCCCGTCCGTTGTATAGTGACCTCTCTCTTGCGGTTCCATCTGTTCTTGCGAGGTGTTTATGCTTGATGAAAAAAGTTCGAATACCACGTCTGTCGTGGTGCTATGTACGGCACCGGATGAAGCGACAGCCCAGGATTTAGCCGCCAAAGTGCTGGCGGAAAAACTGGCGGCCTGCGCGACCTTGATCCCCGGCGCTACCTCTCTCTATTACTGGGAAGGTAAGCTGGAGCAAGAATACGAAGTGCAGATGATTTTAAAAACTACCGTATCTCACCAGCAGGCACTGCTGGAATGCCTGAAGTCTCATCATCCATATCAAACCCCGGAACTTCTGGTTTTACCTGTTACACACGGAGACACAGATTACCTCTCATGGCTCAACGCATCTTTACGCTGATCCTGCTACTTTGCAGCACTTCCGTTTTTGCCGGATTATTCGATGCGCCGGGACGTTCACAATTTGTCCCCGCGGATCAAGCCTTTGCTTTTGATTTTCAGCAAAACCAACATGATCTGAATCTGACCTGGCAGATCAAAGACGGTTACTACCTCTACCGTAAACAGATCCGCATTACGCCGGAACACGCGAAAATTGCCGACGTGCAGCTGCCGCAAGGCGTCTGGCATGAAGATGAGTTTTACGGCAAAAGCGAGATTTACCGCGATCGGCTGACGCTTCCCGTAACCATCAACCAGGCGAGTGCGGGAGCAACGTTAACTGTCACCTACCAGGGCTGTGCTGATGCCGGTTTCTGTTATCCGCCAGAAACCAAAACCGTTCCGTTAAGCGAAGTGGTCGCCAACAACGAAGCGTCACAGCCTGTGTCTGTTCCGCAGCAAGAGCAGCCCACCGCGCAATTGCCCTTTTCCGCGCTCTGGGCGTTGTTGATCGGTATTGGTATCGCCTTTACGCCATGCGTGCTGCCAATGTACCCACTGATTTCTGGCATCGTGCTGGGCGGTAAACAGCGGCTTTCCACTGCCAGAGCATTGTTGCTGACCTTTATTTATGTGCAGGGGATGGCGCTGACTTACACGGCGCTGGGTCTGGTGGTTGCCGCCGCAGGGTTACAGTTCCAGGCGGCGCTACAGCACCCATACGTGCTCATTGGCCTCGCCATCGTCTTTACCTTGCTGGCGATGTCAATGTTTGGCTTGTTTACTCTGCAACTCCCCTCTTCGCTGCAAACACGTCTCACGCTGATGAGCAATCGCCAACAGGGCGGCTCACCTGGCGGTGTGTTTATTATGGGGGCGATTGCCGGACTGATCTGTTCACCATGCACCACTGCACCGCTTAGCGCGATTCTGCTGTATATCGCCCAAAGCGGGAACATGTGGCTGGGCGGCGGCACGCTTTATCTTTATGCGCTGGGCATGGGCCTGCCGCTGATGCTAATTACCGTCTTTGGTAACCGCTTGCTGCCGAAAAGCGGCCCGTGGATGGAACAAGTCAAAACCGCGTTTGGTTTTGTGATCCTCGCACTGCCGGTCTTCCTGCTGGAGCGAGTGATTGGTGATATATGGGGATTACGCTTGTGGTCGGCGCTTGGTGTCGCATTCTTTGGCTGGGCCTTTATCACCAGCCTACAGGCCAAACGCGGCTGGATGCGCGTGGTGCAAATAATCCTGCTGGCAGCGGCATTGGTTAGCGTACGCCCACTTCAGGATTGGGCATTTGGTGCAACACATACCGCGCAAACTCAGACGCATCTCAACTTTACACAAATCAAAACGGTAGATGAGTTAAATCAGGCGCTCGTTGAAGCCAAAGGCAAACCAGTGATGTTAGATCTCTATGCCGACTGGTGCGTCGCCTGTAAAGAGTTTGAGAAATACACCTTCAGCGACCCGCAGGTGCAAAAAGCGTTAGCAGATACGGTCTTACTTCAGGCCAACGTCACTGCCAACGACGCACAAGATGTGGCGCTGTTAAAGCATCTTAATGTCCTTGGCCTACCGACAATTCTCTTTTTTGACGGACAAGGCCAGGAGCATCCACAAGCACGCGTCACGGGCTTTATGGATGCTGAAACCTTCAGCGCACATTTGCGCGATCGCCAACCGTGAACGACACTTGCAGTGGGAAAGACGGAGGAAAATAGCGTGCAACGTGAAGATGTACTGGGAGAAGCCCTGAAATTATTAGAATTACAAGGGATTGCCAACACCACGCTGGAGATGGTTGCTGAACGTGTGGATTATCCACTGGACGAGCTACGCCGCTTCTGGCCAGACAAAGAGGCAATCCTCTACGATGCGCTGCGTTATCTTAGCCAACAGATAGATGTCTGGCGTCGTCAGCTGATGCTGGACGAAACGCAAACCGCCGAACAAAAGTTGCTGGCACGTTATCAGGCGTTATCGGAGTGCGTTAAAAACAACCGCTATCCGGGCTGTCTGTTTATCGCTGCCTGTACGTTTTATCCCGATCCTGGCCACCCTATTCATCAACTGGCCGATCAGCAAAAAAGCGCGGCCTACGATTTCACCCACGAACTGTTAACCACGCTGGAAGTTGACGATCCGGCGATGGTAGCAAAGCAGATGGAACTGGTGCTGGAAGGCTGTTTAAGCCGAATGCTGGTGAATCGTAGCCAGGCGGATGTCGACACCGCACATCGGCTGGCGGAAGATATCCTGCGCTTCGCCCGCTGCCGTCAGGGTGGTGCACTGACCTGACAGAAACACAGAAAAGAAGCGATTTGCCGCAATCTTAAGCAGTTGAATCGCTTTTACTGAAATTAGGTTGACGAGATGTGCAGATTACGGTTTAATGCGCCCCGTTGCCCGGATAGCTCAGTCGGTAGAGCAGGGGATTGAAAATCCCCGTGTCCTTGGTTCGATTCCGAGTCCGGGCACCAAATTCATATAAACGGACCTCCACGGAGGTCCGTTTTTCGTTTCAGGACGCCACGATTTAAGCGTCCTGCCGCCAAATCAATTCTACCGAACTCAACCAGATTCTCCCCACATCACCAGCAATTTGCGGGCATATCCCAATTCGGGAAAATTTGTTTCTGAGCTATAGCGCTGACTGACGTGAAATGTCGTGCGGCCCCGTGATGCTGTTGAACGTCAAATGACGTCATCAGGAGCGTAACGCATCCATAAAGCACAACATCGGGCAGAACGCCAACTGATGAGATTTTCTGAATGAGAACAAAGAGAAATGTATCAGTCCGTTTACTCATGCAAAGACTAACAATCCATTAAAATAGTAAGCGCTCCGGACAATTTTTCATGGATTATTTTCTGAACATTTTTCTTTGGCAAAGATGATGAATTTTGATGGTAAGGAAAATTACTTCTGGTTCTCAGTAAAATCCTTTCGTAATACTATGTAATCAAGAAGTTTATGGCGGGTAAAAATAACGTCTTGCATTCACCAATAATATGTAAATAAACCCATCTATAGATGGAAAAAATAGGTTATGGCAATTATCATTGCATCATTCCCTTTTCGAATGAGTTTCTATTATGCAACAACCTGTAGTTCGCGTTGGCGAATGGCTTGTTACTCCGTCCATAAACCAAATTAGCCGCAATGGGCGTCAACTTACCCTTGAGCCGAGATTAATCGATCTTCTGGTTTTCTTTGCTCAACACAGTGGCGAAGTACTTAGCAGGGATGAACTTATCGATAATGTCTGGAAGAGAAGTATTGTCACCAATCACGTTGTGACGCAGAGTATCTCAGAACTACGTAAGTCATTAAAAGATAATGATGAAGATAGTCCTGTCTATATCGCTACTGTACCAAAGCGCGGCTATAAATTAATGGTGCCGGTTATCTGGTACAGCGAAGAAGAGGGAGAGGAAATAATGCTATCTTCGCCTCCCCCCATACCAGAGGCGGTTCCTGCCACAGATTCTCCCTCCCACAGTCTTAACATTCAAAACACCACAACGCCACCTGAACAATCCCCAGTTAAAAGCAAACGATTCACTACCTTTTGGGTATGGTTTTTTTTCCTGTTGTCGTTAGGTATCTGTGTAGCACTGGTAGCGTTTTCAAGTCTTGAAACACGTCTTCCTATGAGTAAATCGCGCATTTTGCTCAATCCACGCGATATTGACATTAATATGGTTAATAAGAGTTGTAACAGCTGGAGTTCTCCGTATCAGCTCTCTTACGCGATAGGCGTGGGTGATTTGGTGGCGACATCACTTAACACCTTCTCCACCTTTATGGTGCATGACAAAATCAACTACAACATTGATGAACCGAGCAGTTCCGGTAAAACATTATCTATTGCGTTTGTTAATCAGCGCCAATACCGTGCTCAACAATGCTTTATGTCGGTAAAATTGGTAGACAATGCAGATGGTTCAACCATGCTGGATAAACGTTATGTCATCACTAACGGTAATCAGCTGGCGATTCAAAATGATTTGCTCCAGAGTTTATCAAAAGCGTTAAACCAACCGTGGCCACAACGAATGCAGGAGATGCTCCAGCAAATTTTGCCGCATCGTGGTGCGTTATTAACTAATTTTTATCAGGCACATGATTATTTACTGCATGGTGATGATAAATCATTGGATCGTGCCAGTGAATTATTAGGTGAGATTGTTCAATCATCCCCAGAATTTACCTACGCGAGAGCAGAAAAAGCATTAGTTGATATCGTGCGCCATTCTCAACATCCTTTAGACGAAAAACAATTAGCAGCACTGAACACAGAAATAGATAACATTGTTACACTGCCGGAATTGAACAACCTGTCCATTATATATCAAATAAAAGCGGTCAGTGCCCTGGTAAAAGGTAAAACAGATGAGTCTTATCAGGCGATAAATACCGGCATTGATCTTGAAATGTCCTGGCTAAATTATGTGTTGCTTGGCAAGGTTTATGAAATGAAGGGGATGAACCGGGAAGCAGCTGATGCATATCTCACCGCCTTTAATTTACGCCCAGGGGCAAACACCCTTTACTGGATTGAAAATGGTATATTCCAGACTTCTGTTCCTTATGTTGTACCTTATCTCGACAAATTTCTCGCTTCAGAATAAGTAACTCCCGGGTTGATTCATGCTCGGGAATATTTGTTGTTGAGTTTTTGTATGTTCCCGTTGGTATAATATGTTGCGGCAATTTATTTGCCGCATAATTTTTATTACATAAATTTAACCAGAGAATGTCACGCAATGCATTGTAAACATTGAATGTTTATCTTTTCATGATATCAACTTGCGATCCTGATGTGTTAATAAAAAACCTCAAGTTCTCACTTACAGAAACTTTTGTGTTATTTCACCTAATCTTTAGGATTAATCCTTTTTTCGTGAGTAATCTTAGCGCCAGTTTGGTCTGGTCAGGAAATAGTTATACATCATGACCCGGACTCCAAATTCAAAAATGAAATTAGGAGAAGAGCATGAGTTCTGCCAAGAAGATCGGGCTATTTGCCTGTACCGGTGTTGTTGCCGGTAATATGATGGGGAGCGGTATTGCATTATTACCTGCGAACCTAGCAAGTATCGGTGGTATTGCTATCTGGGGTTGGATTATCTCTATTATTGGTGCAATGTCGCTGGCATATGTATATGCCCGACTGGCAACAAAAAACCCGCAACAAGGTGGCCCAATTGCGTATGCCGGAGAAATTTCCCCTGCATTTGGTTTTCAGACAGGTGTTCTTTATTACCATGCTAACTGGATTGGTAACCTGGCAATTGGTATTACCGCTGTATCTTATCTTTCCACCTTCTTCCCAGTATTAAATGATCCTGTTCCGGCGGGTATCGCCTGTATTGCTATCGTCTGGGTATTTACCTTTGTAAATATGCTCGGCGGTACCTGGGTAAGCCGTTTAACCACTATTGGTCTGGTGCTGGTTCTTATTCCTGTGGTGATGACTGCTATTGTTGGCTGGCATTGGTTTGATGCAGCAACTTATGCAGCTAACTGGAATACTGCGGATACCACTGATGGTCATGCGATCATTAAAAGTATTCTGCTCTGCCTGTGGGCCTTCGTGGGTGTTGAATCCGCAGCAGTAAGTACTGGTATGGTTAAAAACCCGAAACGTACCGTTCCGCTGGCAACCATGCTGGGTACTGGTTTAGCAGGTATTGTTTACATCGCTGCGACTCAGGTGCTTTCCGGTATGTATCCGTCTTCTGTAATGGCGGCTTCCGGTGCTCCGTTTGCAATCAGTGCTTCAACTATCCTCGGTAACTGGGCTGCGCCACTGGTTTCTGCATTCACCGCCTTTGCGTGTCTGACTTCTCTGGGCTCCTGGATGATGTTGGTAGGCCAGGCAGGTGTACGTGCCGCTAACGACGGTAACTTCCCGAAAGTTTATGGTGAAGTCGACAGCAACGGTATTCCGAAAAAAGGTCTGCTGCTGGCTGCAGTGAAAATGACTGCCCTGATGATCCTCATCACTCTGATGAACTCTGCCGGTGGTAAAGCCTCTGACCTGTTCGGTGAACTGACCGGTATCGCAGTACTGCTGACTATGCTGCCGTACTTCTACTCTTGCGTTGACCTGATTCGTTTTGAAGGCGTTAACATCCGCAACTTTGTCAGCCTGATCTGCTCTGTTCTGGGTTGCGTGTTCTGCTTCATCGCGCTGATGGGCGCAAGCTCCTTCGAGCTGGCAGGTACCTTCATCGTCAGCCTGATTATCCTGATGTTCTACGCTCGCAAAATGCACGAGCGCCAGAGCCACTCAATGGATAACCACACAGCGTCTAACGCACATTAATTAAAAGTATTTTCCGAGGCTCCTCCTTTCATTTTGTCCCATGTGTTGGGAGGGGCCTTTTTTACCTGGAGATATGACTATGAACGTTATTGCAATATTGAATCACATGGGGGTTTATTTTAAAGAAGAACCCATCCGTGAACTTCATCGCGCGCTTGAACGTCTGAACTTCCAGATTGTTTACCCGAACGACCGTGACGACTTATTAAAACTGATCGAAAACAATGCGCGTCTGTGCGGCGTTATTTTTGACTGGGATAAATATAATCTCGAGCTGTGCGAAGAAATTAGCAAAATGAACGAGAACCTGCCGTTGTACGCGTTCGCTAATACGTATTCCACTCTCGATGTAAGCCTGAATGACCTGCGTTTACAGATTAGCTTCTTTGAATATGCGCTGGGTGCTGCTGATGATATTGCTAACAAGATCAAGCAGACCACTGACGAATATATCAACACTATTCTTCCTCCGCTGACCAAAGCACTGTTTAAATATGTTCGTGAAGGTAAATATACTTTCTGTACTCCTGGTCACATGGGCGGTACTGCATTCCAGAAAAGCCCGGTAGGTAGCCTGTTCTATGATTTCTTTGGTCCGAACACCATGAAATCTGATATTTCCATTTCAGTATCTGAATTGGGTTCTCTGCTGGATCACAGTGGTCCACACAAAGAAGCAGAACAGTATATCGCTCGCGTCTTTAACGCAGACCGCAGCTACATGGTGACCAACGGTACTTCCACTGCGAACAAAATTGTTGGTATGTACTCTGCTCCGGCAGGCAGCACCATTCTGATTGACCGTAACTGCCACAAATCGCTGACCCACCTGATGATGATGAGCGATGTTACGCCAATCTATTTCCGCCCGACCCGTAACGCTTACGGTATTCTTGGTGGTATCCCACAGAGTGAATTCCAGCACGCTACCATTGCTAAGCGCGTGAAAGAAACACCAAACGCAACCTGGCCGGTACATGCTGTAATTACCAACTCTACCTATGATGGTCTGCTGTACAACACCGACTTCATCAAGAAAACACTGGATGTGAAATCCATCCACTTTGACTCCGCGTGGGTGCCTTACACCAACTTCTCACCGATTTACGAAGGTAAATGCGGTATGAGCGGTGGCCGTGTAGAAGGGAAAGTGATTTACGAAACCCAGTCTACTCACAAACTGCTGGCGGCGTTCTCTCAGGCTTCCATGATCCACGTTAAAGGTGACGTAAACGAAGAAACCTTTAACGAAGCCTACATGATGCACACCACCACCTCTCCGCACTACGGTATCGTGGCGTCCACTGAAACCGCTGCAGCGATGATGAAAGGCAATGCAGGTAAACGTCTGATCAATGGTTCCATTGAACGTGCGATCAAATTCCGTAAAGAGATCAAACGTCTGAGAACGGAATCTGATGGCTGGTTCTTTGATGTATGGCAGCCGGATCATATCGATACGACTGAATGCTGGCCGCTGCGTTCTGACAGCACCTGGCACGGCTTCAAAAACATCGATAACGAGCACATGTATCTTGACCCGATCAAAGTCACCCTGCTGACTCCGGGGATGGAAAAAGACGGCACCATGAGCGACTTTGGTATTCCGGCCAGCATCGTGGCGAAATACCTCGACGAACATGGCATCGTTGTTGAGAAAACCGGTCCGTATAACCTGCTGTTCCTGTTCAGCATCGGTATCGATAAGACCAAAGCACTGAGCCTGCTGCGTGCTCTGACTGACTTCAAACGTGCGTTCGATCTGAACCTGCGTGTGAAAAACATGCTGCCGTCTCTGTATCGTGAAGATCCTGAATTCTATGAAAACATGCGTATTCAGGAACTGGCTCAGAATATCCACAAACTGATTGTTCACCACAATCTGCCGGATCTGATGTATCGCGCATTTGAAGTTCTGCCGACTATGGTAATGACTCCGTATGCTGCGTTCCAGAAAGAGCTGCACGGTATGACCGAAGAAGTTTACCTCGACGAAATGGTAGGTCGTATTAACGCCAATATGATCCTTCCGTATCCGCCGGGAGTTCCTCTGGTAATGCCGGGTGAAATGATCACCGAAGAAAGCCGTCCGGTTCTGGAGTTCCTGCAGATGCTGTGTGAAATCGGCGCTCACTATCCGGGCTTTGAAACCGATATTCACGGTGCATACCGTCAGGCTGATGGCCGCTATACCGTTAAGGTATTGAAAGAAGAAAGCAAAAAATAATTAGCTCGTACAAGGGAAGTGGCTTGCCACTTCCCTTTTTTGCTCATAAGGAGAACACATGAAAACACCCTCACAGCCGCGCGCGATATACTATATCGTGGCGATCCAAATCTGGGAGTACTTCAGTTTTTACGGCATGCGTGCCTTACTCATTCTCTATCTCACCCATCAGCTTGGTTTTGATGATAACCATGCCATCAGCCTGTTCAGCGCATATGCTTCTCTGGTTTACGTTACCCCTATTCTCGGCGG
>ENA-OPAO01001928-OPAO01001928.1-human-gut-metagenome-genome-assembly--contig:-NODE-1928-length-13185-cov-3.020564_pt1 | contig 13185 bp, 6 predicted proteins | sample MGYA00241054_ERZ501424 | MGnify/ENA primary metagenome ERZ501424 (study PRJEB25962, sample SAMEA2042623) | human gut metagenome | biome: human gut; feature: human-associated habitat; material: faeces...
GGCGCCGGCCTTGGATTCTTCACCAAGATCGTTACCCGGGCGCAAGTACGTCCACGGGCCGATGTTGGCGGCGCGGCCGATGTGCGTCTCCTGCACGCGGGAGCGTTCCACATGCGCTTCGGCGTCGATGGTGGCGCCGATCAGCGTGGTGTACGGGCCGACTTCGGCGGCTTCGCCGATCACCGTATGGCCTTGGAGGAAGCAGCCGGGCAGGATCACCGCGTCGCGTGCGATCTGCACGTCATCCTCGATCCACGTGGTGTCCGGGTCGAGAATGGTGACGCCTTCGCGCATCCAATGCTCGCACACGCGCTTGTTGTGCGCCTTGGCGAGCGCGGCGAGCTGCACGCGGTCGTTGACGCCTTCCACGCTTAGCGGGTCGGGGGCGGCGAAAGCGCCGACGGCTCCGTTGGCTTTGGCGGCTTCGAGCGCGTCGGCCATCGCGTCGACCTTGCTCTGCTGGTCGATGGTCAGTCCGCGCTTCACGGCCTTCTTGGCCGCCTCGAACTTCGCCACCGAGTCGGCGGTGTAGCCGCTCAGGTCCGAGGGGACCTTGGCGAGCAGGTCATCGATCTTGCCGTAGTCCGCGGACTTGTAGGCAAGCTTGGCCTCGGCGGCTTCGAACGCCTCCTTGGCTTCGGTGAACTCGGCAATCCCGACTTCGCCTTCACCGGCGGCGGCCAGCTTCTTCAGCGCCTTGTAGGCGTCGGAGTAGGCCTTGTAGCTGGCGTCGGTGTAGTAGCCCTTGTCGTTGTCCTTGAGCTTGATGCCGTCCACGTAGTCCTTGACACCGGTGGCGCGGGCATCCAGCTTGGCGACCGCGGCGTCGATGGCGGCGACGCGCTCGGCGAGCTCCTTGACGGTGCCGGACTTGTACAGCGTGTCGAGACCCTTGACGACCGGGTCGGAGGTGGTGTCGTCCTTCGCGGCGAGCAGCTTGGAGAGCGCCTCGTAGCTGGCCGTGGTGTACTTGGACGAGTCGACCTTGCCGGCTTCGGCGACCTTCGCCTTGAGTTCGACGGTGGAGACCAGGGCCTCCTTCGCCGCCTTCATGGCGTCGATGTTCTGCTGGTTGAGGCCGGCATCCCCCTTGGCCTTGTCGCTCTTCGCCTTGGCGATGGCGTCGGTCAGGGCCTTGTAGCTGTCGGTGGTGTACTCGCTGCCGTTAACCTTTTCCATGTCGGCGATGGTCTCGTCGAGCACGGTGGTGTCGGGCGGCGTCGTGGTGCGCACCAGCGCGTTCTCGGCAGTGGTCAGCGCGGTCAGCGCGGCGGCCACCGAATCGGTGGTGCCGTTGACCAGCTCCGCCTTTGCGGCCTTGAGCGCGTCGGAGTACGCCTTCCACGAGTCGGCGGTGTAGTTCGCCTCCACGTAGTTGCTCTCGTGCGCGATCTGGGCCTTGAGGGCGGCGACGTTCACCAGCGCGGTCTTGGCGGTGGTGTACTCGGCGGTCTTGGTCTTGAACGTGGCCGGCTTGGTGCCGTCGGCGGCGATCAGGGTGTCGAGCGCCTCCTTAGCGGCCTTGAAAGCCGCGTAGGAGTTCGTGGTGTAGTCGGCCTCGTCGATCGTGGCGAAGCTGTCGACGGCGATCGTCGCGAGCTCACGCTGGTAGGTGGAGTCCTTCAGCGCGGCGAGAGCGTCATCGACGGCCTTCTTGAGGCTTGCGGCGTCTGCTGTGGACAGGTTGTTCGTGTCCTTCAGCGCTTCCTTGACCTCGTCGAGCGCGTCGGTGTACGCGGTGAACGTCACTGTCGTGTAGAAGTGGCCGTCGTTGGTGACGGCTGCGTCCACGAGCTTGCGCAGCGCGGCGACCGCGGCGGCGTCGGCCTTGGTCTGCGCGGCGTCGATGGCGCTTTGCACGGCGCTGGCTGCGGCGTCGATCGAAGCCTTGCCGACCAGCGGGCTGCCGTACACAGCCTGGGCGGTGGCCTTGGCCTCGTCATACGCGGTCTTGGCGTTCGCGGTCCAGGCGGAAGTGTCGACGGTCGCGTCGATCTTCTCCTTGAGCGCCGCCTTGGCCGTGGTGATGTCGGCGTCGGTGTCGGCCGAGTCGAGCGTGATGAACTCGGAGATCTCGGGGATGGCGTTACCCCACGCGATCTTGACGCTGAGCAGCTGCTTGCCGTCCGGCACCTTGAACTCGTTGATCGCCTGTTCCAGCGTTCCGAACGTCACCTCGGAGGCGGAGCGGGCGGCTGCACGAGCCGTCACACCGGCAGTGGTTCCGGTCGCCGCGTCGTACACCGTACCGGTGACGGTCGCACCGCTGGCGGCACCCGACTGCACGATGCGGAACGACTTGATGTCGCTCGGGTCATCGATCTTGTAGGTGAGGGAGCCATTGGCCGCACTCGGCTTGTACGTGGTGGTCAGGTCGCCGTCGATCATGTTGCTCGGCGCGTGGCCGCGCTCCTCGACCTTGGTGGCGGAGAACGCCGCGTTCGCCTCGGTGGAGACGTAGGCGCCCTGATTCACCATGAACTCGTTGAACGCGAGTGCACGCTGCGGGTAGTCGGCGGTGGTCAGCAGACGCAGGTAGCGCATGCCGGTGCCGTTGGCGATGTCGTCCTTGCCGTAGTAGAAGACGTTCGGGTAGTTGGAATCGGTCTTCTTGTTCGTGTCGCTTATGTCGCCGAACGCGGTCGTGGTGTCGGTGTCGGACACGCCGTCGCCAATCTCGAACGCGTCAACCCAGGTCTTGCCATCGACGGACATCTGCACCTTGGTGTCGCGGATGTAGTCGTACTGCGTGTCCTGCGTGTAGATGCGCAGCGAGGTGATGTCGATCGGCTGACCGAGGTCGAACACCGCGGTGTTGCCCTGTCGCGGCTGGCCGGCGAACTTGATGACCGTGGTCATATCGCCGTCGAACGCGTTGCCGCTTTCGCGGGTGTCGGTTCCCCAATCGTTGCGCTTCTGGATGTCGGACGAGACCAGCTTGCCGAACTTGCCGACCGTGGAAAAGCCGACCTTGAGCTTGTTGACCGAGAAGGCCGCTCCGTCGGTGCCATTGATCACGCGCACGTAGCGGGCGGTCTTGCCCGTGAGGTTGCCCGGCTCGACAGTGGTCCAGACGAGTCCGTTGTCGGAGATCTGCAGGCTGGGGTTCGCGTTGCCGGTGTTCAGTTCGACGTCGGTCAGATCACGGATCGCCAGCAGATCGAGTCCGGCGTACTGGCCGCCGTCAAGCATCGTGTGCGATTTGTCGAACAGCTCCGCCGTATTGGCGCCCAGCGTGGCGGTGTACCCGTGCTGCGTCTTGTTCGTGTACACCGACTTGAGCGGATCGGCGGTCTCGGGCGGGGTCACGGTGATCTCGGCCACGCGCCACCACACGTTCTTGGCGGCGGTGTTGCGGATGCGTACGTAGCGTCCGGTCACGTTGCCGCTCACCGTGGAGGTGACGTCGTCGCTCAGGTCGCCGAGCTTGGTCCAGGTGGCCTTGTCATCGCTGACCTCGACGACGCCCTGGCTCGGACGGTCGTTGGGGCTAGAGGCATGACCGGTAATCGTGACCTCGCCGATCGGCTTGCTGGAGCCCAGATCGACGATCACGGCCGCGCCGGCCGCGATCTTGTCGCCGTTCGGGTCCTTGAGGTAGGTGATCGTGGACGGGTTGCCGTCGATCATCTGCTCCTTGGTGCTGCTGTAGGTGGCGTTGAGGTTCTCCAGCTGCACGCCGGTCGCCGTGTACGGAGCGAGAGTCTCCTTCTCGACCTTGTTGACGTCGATGCCCTTGATGCCGAGCCACAGGTCATCGCCGTTGTCGGCGGTGGCGATCAGTCGCACGCCGGTGATGCCGGTGATGTTCAGACCGGTGACTTTGATCGGCTCCTCGGAGTCCTTCGGACGCTCGAACGTCGCATCCGGCACGTCGGTCCAGTTCTCGCCATCCGTGGTGGTCTGCAGCTTGGAGTGGTAGAAGTGGTTCTTGCCGCCGTTGAACGCGAAGCGGATGTTCTTGAGCGTGCTGGCCTTGCTGAACTTCACGCCGACGTAGTTGCCCTTGTGCAGGTAGTTCGGGTTCTGGAACACCGTGACCGTGCTGTCCTTGCCATCGAAGATGTCTTCGATCGAGCCGGAGGTCGGCGTGGTGAACACGTCGCTGATGTACGTCTTGGTCACGACGTTCGGGTCGGCCTCCTGCTGCACCTTGTTGGACAGGTAGGAGTCCATCGCCTTGATGAACGGCACGATGTGCTGCACGCCGACCTCGGCGTACTCGGTGTGGTTCACGTAGTAGAAGCCGTGCTTCTTGGACGCGGCGAACGCGGACTGCGCGTCGGAGTACTCCTTGAGCGTCGAGGACGTGTCGCCGTTCAGCGCGGCCTCGATGCCCGCGATGTAGGCGAGCGCGGCCTTGGTGGTGTCATCCCAGCAGTCGATCCACGGGGCGATCTGCTCGTTGGCGTCCTGCCCGGTGTAGTCCTTGCCGATGTCGCCGAGCATCTTCGCATCGCCCTTGGCGCGGTAGGTCTTGGCTGCCTTCTGCAGCGTGACGAACGCGGCCTTGATGTCGGTCAGGTCGTGGGCGGTGATGGTGCCGTCAGCCAGCTTCGCCTTGGCGGCGGTCAGTGCGGGAGCCAGGTCCACGGACTCCTGCAGCGCGGTGACGCGCGAATCCATGTTCTGGTTGATGGTGTGCTTGGACAGCTCACGCAGCGCGTTCGACGCGGCGGTCGGCACAGCGGAGTTGTGGTCGACGAACGAGAACGAATCCTGCCATGCCTGGTCGGCCTCGCTCTTGCTCCGCCAGATGTTCCACGAGTAGGTGGCGTTGCCGAAGATGCCGACCTTGCTCGGCTCGGACTGCTGCATCGGGTTGAGCACGATGCCCTGGATCTTCGACGGGTCGACGCCCGGATGCAGGAACGTGTCGTAGCCGCCCATGATCAGGTGGCTCTTCGAGTTGTCGGAGCACGGCCAGTTGATCCACATGTAGGGGCCGCGGCCGACGTTCGAGGTGAACGTGTCGGTGAAGTTCTGCGAGACCTCGCCCCAGACGCGTCCGCCGGTCATGACGATCTGCACTTCCTTGGGGAAGTTGGCGAAGTAGCTCATGCCGTTGCCCATGTATTCCTGCGTGACGAACGGCAGCGTGGTCTTGAGGTCCGGGTAGGTCTTCTTCATTTCCTTGAGCCACGCGACCATATCGGTGAGCAGCTTGGTGTAATTGTTACCACCCACGTTCGCCGCGTCATCGGCCAGGATGGCGATCTGGCGTACGCCGACCCCGATGGTCTGCGCGAACTTGTCCTGCAGCACCTTCAGATCGGCCTGATAGTTCGCCTCGGAGTTGAACCGAATCGCGTTGTTCATGAACGGGTGCAGAGCGAACACGAAACGCGTCTTGGAGGCGTTGCCGGCATCGGCGAGCGGCTTGATCTTGGTGTCGAGCTCGTCCTGCGTGTACAGCGTACGCCACTGCGAGTTGTGCTTCGGATCGTCCTTGGGGGCGTAGAAGTACGAGTTGAGCTTGTAGTAGCCGCCCCACTTCATCAGGTTGATGCGGTCCTGAGTGCTCCACGGGTTGCCGTAGTAGCCTTCGATGAAACCGCGGCTGACCACGTCGGCGTAGTCGGTGACGGTGAAGTTGCGGATCGTCAGGCTATCGATCTGGCCGAGCACCTGGTACAGGGTGGTCAGGCCGTAGAAGCTGGCGTCGGTGTCTTTGCCGAGCACGGAGATCGTGCCGTTGTCGGACTTGAGGAAGTATGAGTCGGTCTTGTCGAAGATGGCGGAATCCGGGCTGTACTTGCTTTCGATGGCAGTCTCGGCCTTGCCATCGGAACCGTTCACGCCCACATAGACGTTGGTCTTGCCGCTGACTGCGGCGTCGGATTCGGTGACGTTCAGGTTCTTGAGCGCCGCCACTTCGTCCAGTCGGTCCTGGGTGGCTTCATCGATGTCATCGTCATAGATGACGTTGATGTCGCGAAGAATGTACTGTCCGCTGTCATAACGGATCGAATGCGGCTTGGGGTACAGCGTGTATTCGGTCGCCGCCGTATCGCCGCCTGCCGCGTACGCCGTCTGCACGCCGATGGCCACTGCCGGGCTCAACGACAGAGCCGCGGCAAGCAGGCCTCCTAATGCCTTGCTGCGCATACTGGGGTTCCTTTCCTTGTCCGGCACTGGGGACGCGCCGGCTGAATCTCTCATCATTGAATTATTCGTCACCATGCTGCTTTGCATCATCGTGACACGGGGACTCGTGTGAGTTCATCATTGGTCAGTATTCAGTATATATACTTAACAAAATATCGCGACGTTTTCGGTCGTGTCGCAGCCCATCGGCGATTCATGGCCGTGACACGGCGTGCGTTACTGTTGTTGTCATGACCATCACCGTATCGACAGACGGAAGCGCCCTGGGCAATCCGAACGGCCCAATGGGCTGGGCCTGGGCCGACCACGAACTCAACATGGCACATTCCGGCGGCCATGAGCACGGCGGCGACTGCGATGCCGGCGGCGCCACGAACGGCACGAATCAGATCGGCGAATTGTGCGCAGTGCTGGAGGCGCTGCGCGCACATCCCGGCGCGGAGCCGCTGGTCATCGAGACCGACTCGCAGTACGCCATCAACTGTTCCACCAAGTGGGTGCACGGGTGGAAGAAGAACGGCTGGAAGAACTCGCAGAAGAAGCCCGTGAAGAACGCGGCGCTCATCAGGGCGATCGACGCCGAGCTGTCGCGCCGCGCCGGCTCGGTGAAGTTCGTGTGGGTCAAGGGGCACGCGGGCAACGCCGGCAACGAGAAGGTGGACGACCTGGCCCGCACGTATGCCGGCGACTGCCGCAGCGGCGTGCAGGAGGGATATCTGCCGAAGGAGGGATGGCAGTCGCTGCTGGCTTCGGAGTATGCCAAGGGAACCGACGTGCCGGAGGATGCGCAGATGCTGCTGGACGGCAAGATTTCCACGCAGGAGTACCATCTCGGGCGAGGCGGGGAATCGGGTGAAGCGGGAGCCGAGCACGAATCGGACGGCGACAACGTCGCAAAGCGAATCCGCAAGCCATCGTTGGCGGAGCTGCTTGCCGAACCCGAAGGCGTGCCCGACTACGGCGAGACCCAGTCGGACACATCATCCACCACTGCGATGTCAGCTCCTGCTGTTCCCATGACAACCGAATCGGACACGACCGTCGCACTGCCATCGAATTCGGCACAGGCCGAGGACACACAGTCCGGCAGCTCCACACGCTCTGTGGCCGAACCTGCGGCGCCGCGGCTCTCACCGACCGCCCTCACCGCGTCGGGCACGCTGCGCTTTACTCCCCCGCCATCCACCAGCCCGACATATGACGGACGGCCGCGCATCATCCACGGACTGGTTCGCGTGGACGGATATGTGAACGGCGACGGCACCATCACCCTCGACAATGCCGCGTTCTATACGGACAAGCAGGGATAGCAGCCGAATGGCGACGGTTCTCCTCCCAAAACCCGGACGAACGGCGGTGACGTTCCATGAACCGGATACTATAGAGGTGGACTTCAATCCCAAAGTTTGAAGCATGTTTCCCTCCAAGGGGAATGCACGGACATTTCAAGGAGTACATGATGGACAAGGCACAGCAGGATGCACTGAAGAAGGCGGCCGGCATCGAAGCCGCCAAGCTGATCGAGAACGGCATGATCGCCGGTCTCGGAACCGGTTCGACCGTGCGTTTCCTGGTCGATGAGCTCGGCCGCCGCGTCAAGGAGGAGGGCCTGCAGTTCACCGGCGTGACGACCTCCCGTCGCACGCAGGAGCAGGCCGAAGGTTACGGCATCAAGATCGTGGACATCGATGATGTGGATCATATCGACATCACCATCGACGGCGCCGACGAGGTGGACAAGAACTTCAACGGCATCAAGGGCGGCGGCGCCGCACTGCTGTGGGAGAAGATCGTGGCCACCAACTCCAACAAGATCGTGTGGATCGTGGACGAGTCCAAGGTCGTGGACACCATCGGCAAGTTCCCGCTGCCGGTCGAGGTGATTCCGTTCGGCGCAGGACAGGTCGTCAAGAAGTTTGAGGCCAAGGGCTACAAGCCGGTGCTGCGTCTCGACGGCGAGCCGGTGCGCACCGATGAGAACAACTATGTGGTGGATCTGCACCTCGAGCGCATCGACCACCCGCAGGAACTCGCGCAGGACCTCATCACCACGGTCGGCGTGGTCGAGCACGGCCTGTTCCTGAACATGGTGGACCAGGTCATCGTCGGCGATCCGAACGGCCCGCGCGTGATGGACAACCCCAACAAGTGAGATCTTGACAGGCAGGCGTGTCGGCTGGTGTGGAATATACCGGCCGACACCGCCGCGCAGATAGCAAAAATCCCGCGACTCCGAAAGGAATCGCGGGATTTTGTTTGAGCGGACGCTTCACACGCGCCTGAAGACTACTTGCGCTGGTGGCGAGTCTTACGAAGCAGTTTACGATGCTTCTTCTTGCTCATGCGCTTGCGGCGCTTCTTGATGACCGAGCCCATCTCAGCCTCCGTTCCTTAAACTCAAAGGGTAAAAGTTTGCAACTTGCCCAATACTACACTGCTTCGGGGACGAATACGCGCGCAGGCATTCATATGGTGGAAAATCACGTTTCGTTTTCCGCGTGATATTCCATCAGCCGGCCGCGATTCGCCATCGAGACGATTCCGTCGACGTTACAGGGGGAACTGCTGGTAGAAACGCTGGATGTCGTTCTTCGCGCCGGTGGCATAGAAAACCACCGTATCGTTGCGCCACACGGCAACGGCCTTGGTATCGTCGTCCGGATCGGCTTTGGCGCTGTAGGCGCCGGTCGTCTTGCCGGAGACCTTCACGTTGCCGCTTCCCAGCTCCTTGCCGGTCATGGCTTCAGCCAGCGTGTCGTACTGGGATTTCGCCTTGTCGCCGTCGTTCCACTGGCCCACTTCCAGCGTGACGTCCTGTCCTTTCTTGCCGGTGGAATACGTCAACGCGTATTCCTCGACGGGAGAGGTGCTGGACCACGTCGTGCTGGCGTCAGCCTTGGTACGCGCGTAATTCAATACGGAATCCGGCATGGCCTTGAGCAGCTCGCTGGCCCCGTCGGGCAATGCCACGGCATCGATCGACGGTTTGGTGGGCTCCGTCTTGTCGCCGTCCGTACCGTTCGAAGTGGAAGCCTGCTGGCTCGTCTGACCGGCCTGTCCGGCCTGTCCGTTCTTGTTCAAGGCCCAACCAGGCCACACAAATGCGGAAATCAGAGCAAGCACAACCACAAGCGCGGCTGCTACGACGGCGGCAATCAATTTGCCATGCGAAGAGGAATTCTGCGTATCAGACATGCTTGTCATTCTTTCACAGCCATAAGACGCGCAACCATCCCCTCAAAGTCATGGAATCCAGTTCCCGAAACGGTTTTCAGCGCAATGTCTGTGCAACGAGTACGCCACCCGCGAACGTCTTGTCCCAAAACCTCCGTATTGTCGGCGATATGGCAAAGACGTCCTCGCAATTCCTCTGTTCCGAATGCGGCTGGAGCGGCCCGAAGTGGCTCGGCCGCTGCCCCGAATGCGGTCAATGGGGCACCATTGAGGAATTCCATGAAGCCCGTCCCGCGGCAGGCTCGCGTACCGCGGCTCCGGGACGGACCTCGCGCACGCAATCGCATCCGGTCGCATCGTCCGCGGCGAGGCCGATCACCGACATAGGCACGGAGAACATCTCCAGAATCGCCACAGGATTTTCGGAATTCGACCGCGTGCTCGGCGGTGGCATCGTGCCGGGATCGGTCACGCTGATCGCAGGAGAGCCGGGCATCGGCAAATCGACATTGCTGCTGGAAACCGCCGGCAATGTGGCGAGGCTGACGGCGTTCGCCACCGAGCGCAATACCGTACTGTATATTTCCGGCGAGGAATCGCAGGCGCAGGTCCGCATGCGCGCGTCGCGCATCGGCGCCATGGAGCCGAATCTACTGCTTGCCTCCACCACGGATCTGTCCACGGTGTTGGGGCTTATCGAACAGTTCAAGCCGGCGTTGGCCATCGTCGATTCGGCGCAGACCATCGTCTCGCAGGACGTCGATGGCATCTCCGGCGGATCCACGCAGGTGCGCGAAGTGGCGAGCGCGCTGATTGACACCGCCAAAACCCTTGATATTCCAGTGCTTTTGGTGGGTCATGTCACCAAGGATGGTTCGATCGCAGGTCCGCGTACGTTGGAGCATCTGGTGGATGTGGTCTGTCAGTTCGAAGGCGATGCCGAAACCGCGTTGCGTATGCTGCGTGCAGTGAAGAACCGTTTCGGACCGACCGATGAGGTCGGCTGTTTCGATATGAGCGGCGAGGGCATTGAGGAGGTGACCGATCCGTCCGGCCTGTTCCTATCAACCGGCAATGGTTCTGCGGCGACGCAGGTGGATGGCACGTGCGTGACGTTCACGTTGGATGGGCATCGCAGTCTGCCGATTGAAGTGCAGGCGCTGGTCACCAGGTCGGTGCTGCCGACGCCACGTCGTGCGGCGAACGGTGTGGACTCCAACCGTATCGCCATGCTGGTGGCGGTGCTGTACCGGCACGGTGGCATCAATCTGCTGGCCAACGACCTGTACATTTCCACAATCGCCGGCGGCCAGGCGCGTGAGCCGGGTTGCGATCTGGCGATTGTGGCCGCGTTGGCGAGCGCTGCGAAATCGAAACCGATTCCCCGTACGACGTGCGCGATCGGCGAGATTTCGTTGACCGGGCAGGTGCGCCCGGTGCCGAGACTGGAATATCGGCTTCGTGAGGCGGCGCGTCTTGGTTTCACCCCCGCCGTTGTGCCGACGCTGCGCAAGAACGTCGCCGTGCCGGGAATGGGCGTGGTGCAGGCGGATACGTTGCAGGACGCGTTGGCCGCGATTCTGCGATAGGTCGCCGATGCCCAAACGGCATCGCCATCCGCTTTTTGCAACCCGGGAAAGCCCGTTTGGGTAACAAAACACGGATGGCGTCAATGATTCGCGTCAATCGAACCAATCAAATCAATCGGACCGATCCGTCTCAAGCGGTGAGGCGCTTCGTCTCCTCGACGTTGCGTTTCAGCTCGACCACCAGATCGTCGGCCGAATCGAATTTGATCTGCGGGCGCAGGAATCCAGCGAATTCCACGCGCGCCTGATGGCCGTACAGGTCCAACCAGTCATCGGTGATGGCGTAGGCTTCCACCACGCGTTCGGCGTCACCGTCCTCGTTGAACGTCGGCTTGGTGCCGATGGAGATGGCCGCCGGCCAGCGGTGTGGCGACTGCATGGCCACGCGCGCGTTGACGGACGAAGCGTCATACCGCTGCGATACGCCGTCGGCCGGCTTCTCCCCGGCTTCTTCGCCACCGTCGGCGGACTTCTCCCCCAAATCGACCAGCCAGCCGGCGTACACGCCGTCCACCGGCAGGTATCCGGCGACGTTCTCGCTCAGATTGGCGGTCGGGAATCCGATGGTGCGGCCGCGTTCCTCGCCATGCACCACGGTGCCTTCCACGGCATGCGCGTGGCCGAGTATCGCGTCGGCGTCCTTGATACGGCCTTGGCTCAGCAGATAACGCACATTGGTGGAGCTCCACGTGCGCACCTCCTTGGCCTGATGCTTCTTGCTCCATGCGCGTCGTTCGGCCTTGGAAGCCCCCTCCAGAGGGTCGGAAGGCTCGCCGGGTTCGGACGGCATCACCGGCTTCGCATTGACCGGCACTCGGGTCAGCCCCGGACCGAAATCGTCCACGACCTCCAGCTGGAACACGCCGGTGGCGAGCGCCAGATTCTCAATGGCCTTCACGTTTCCGGCGCGGTTCGCGCCCATGGCGGCGTCGGAGCCGAGCACCAGCGTGCGCATGCCGAGTTTGCCGACCATCTGGCCAAGGAAGAAGCGATATGATTTCGCGGCGAATGCCATGGTGTAGCGCACGATGAGCGTGTAGTCCACGCCGATGGCGTCGATGGCGCGCAGCCGTTCGTCCACACTGGTCAGCGCCTGCGTGTCAGGCGCGCCTGCGGGCGGTTCCTGACCGTCATGTTTGGCGGCGTAAGCGTGCACCAGCGCGGGACGCGGGTCGAACAGCACCACCACGGAGAACGCCTGCTCCTGTTCGGCGAGTTCGGTCACACGGCGGATGACCGCCTGATGTCCCTGATGCATGCCGTCGAATGAGCCGATGGTCACCACGGACTTCTTGTCGTTGCTCAGGGTCGGCCAATCCACCATGCCGCTGGCATCGGGGGTAAGCGTGATCGTCTTCATGTGTCCTTCTTTGCGTATTGTCCGTGTGTTTGTCGTGTTCGTATTGCGTGCCGGCCGATCTTGATTGTTTCAGTTGAAGACCGCGACCGGCTTGGTCTCGCCACGTTTGGCGCGTTCCACGATCGCCACCAGATCGTTGGTTTCGGGAACGTACGCGGCCATGGTCGTATGGATGTCGTGGGCGATTCTACGGCCGAACCGCAGATCCGTCGCCTCCTGTTCGGTGACGGGAAGCATGTCCATGGAAGCGGCCGCGCTGGCGACCAGGTCGAGTGCGTGGTCAACGGCATGCTCGGCATCGTCAAGCACCGCACGGTTGCGTGTCACTTCGATGCCTTCGCGGTTGGTGAAGGTCTTAGCTTCCGTATGGGCGGTCATGACGTTCGGCATGTCCACCGAGAAACGCCCGACGCGGATGCGGCGCAGCATGGTCAGATGGCCGCCGAGGCCGAGTTCGGAGCCCAGATCGCGGCCGAGTGCGCGGATGTAGGTGCCGGCCGAGCAGGTCACGGTCACGTCGAGTTCCATGACTGGCTGCATGTTCGGTTCGTTTTGCCCGTCGGTTTCGGCATGCCAGGATTCCTCCGGGGCGATTTCGACGGCATCGGCAAGAGGTGATCCCGCGCATGTGGTCGAAGCATAGCCGTATCGCACTGCCGAAACACTGAATTCCGAGATGGTCACCGGACGGGCCTTGAGGTCCACATCCTTGCCTTCTCGGGCCAGATCATAGGCACGCTGGCCGTTGATTTTGATGGCTGAATAGGAGTTCGGCACCTGCTCGATGCGCCCGGTGAAATGATGGGCGATGACGTCTTCAACGGTCTGTCGTGAAGGGAATTCGGCGATAGTTCCCTCCTCCGGCAGCAGTTCGCCGTCGGCGTCGTCCGTGGTGGTGCGCTGGCCGAGTCTGATGGTGGCCAGATAGGTTTTGTCGTGGTCGACGATGTAGTT
>ENA-OPAO01001933-OPAO01001933.1-human-gut-metagenome-genome-assembly--contig:-NODE-1933-length-13168-cov-3.973766_pt1 | contig 13168 bp, 7 predicted proteins | sample MGYA00241054_ERZ501424 | MGnify/ENA primary metagenome ERZ501424 (study PRJEB25962, sample SAMEA2042623) | human gut metagenome | biome: human gut; feature: human-associated habitat; material: faeces...
GGGAGTGCGGGTATCCGGAGAACGAAGCGCGGTAGGGGCCGGGCATGCCCGGCCCCTACAAGGCAGCAAAAACAGGGACACCGGCCCTTGCGGGTCGATGTCCCTGTTTCTTATGCGATTTTACACTTTCTTAAACCCTACGCTCTGCATAAACCGCACAAACGCGGCCTGACCCTGAGCGTCCTGCTTAAAGACACCGGCATTCTCCAAAACATGGCTGAACACGGTGCCGATCTCGGCCTTGACGGCCTTGTTGGCGTCCTGCGGCTTCATGTGGGTGCCGTACTTAGCAATCAGCTCGTCGATCCAGTCGGCATGGACGGCCAGCGTGTCGCCCGCCTCGCGGCTGGTGTTCGGGCGCTGCCCGGCCAGAATTTCCGCGATCTGCGCGCCCTGATCCTTCAGGCGGGCGGGCAGGATAGCCAGACCCATGACCTCGATCAGGCCGATGTTTTCCTTTTTAATGTTGTGGTATTCCCTGTGCGGGTGGAAGATGCCGTCGGGGTACTCCTCGCTCGTGCGGTTGTTGCGCAGGGCCAGGTCCAGGATGTAGCCGTCCGTCTCATCGTAATGCAGGATAGGCGTTACGGTGTTGTGGGGGGTATCGCCGGTGTGGGCCAGGATGCCCACGCTCTCATCGCTGTACTCGCGCCAGGCGGTCAGGATGTTGTTGGCCACTTCATCACGCGGAGTACGCGGACCGTAAGGCTCATCGGTGTCGGGGTTGAGCACCTTATCAATCCAAGGCACATCACCGAAGCGGTTGATCAACTCCATATACCAGAAAGCGTGGAAGAAATATCCTACCGCTTGCCAGTGCTCTTTCTCGGCAGTAGGCATGGAAGAGGTTTCCAGTCCCTTCAGCATGATGTTGATGTGATAGATCCATCCGAAATCCCAGCCGTTGCCCGAAGAGGACGGAGCTACCGTCTGGAAGGCATAGGCATTATATCCTCCCGGTGTACGGTTGGAGAAATAACCGGCATTCCGATCACCATTATATACCGACGCATAGCCGTGGTCATTGGGCGAGGTGGCAATGGTGGTATTGTAGAGGATGGCATAGCATGGCCACATATAAGCCTGAGTGGACTTATAGGATTCGAAAGCTGTCACTTCACTGATGGTGGTAGTTGGAGCTTTATCGAGAAAGCTGTCATTACATCCCGCAAAGCCTATGGCCAATGCGGCAATGGCTGTATATTTTGCAATCTTTTTCATGGTTCAATCGTAGGTTTTAGAGTGTAACATTAAGACCGAATGAGAGAGTACGGTAGAACGGGTATCCCCAGCTCAATCTCTCGGGGTCGTAGCCTTTAGGCAGTGAACTGATGGTGGCCAAATTTTCTGCGCTGACAAATACCTTCAGTGCACTGAGGCTGACTTTGCTGATCAGTGCCTTGGGGAAGGTATAGGCCAGGGTGATGTTCTTCAGACGCATGTAGGCACCGTTCTGCAGATACTTGGTGGACGCACGCTGGTTGGAACCATGGTTCTGCATATTGCTGTAGAGACGATACAGAGACGCATCGGGGTTCTTGGCTACCCAATATTCGCGGTCGTTTTCGGTGTACTGTCCGTCGCAGCTGCCCATCGGTTCCCAATAGTCGGTCTGGTTGTAGAACACCGGATAATAGGCTTTTGCACTGCCGCCGAAAGGGAAGAGTGACATGCCTCCGATCCATACATCACGCTTGGCAGTACCTTGCAGGATGGCGCTCAAAGAAAATCCCTTATAGCTTACTCCTAAATTGACTCCGAAGTTATAGCGCGGAGTGCTGTTTCCGATTACCTTCTGGTCTCCGGGACTATCTACCGTATTCAAGCCACTATTGATTTCGTTAGTACCCCGGTCATCGTTCAGATTCACAAATTTCTCGTCACCCGGACGCGGATTATATCCGTCAAGCGAAGCAACCCCGTCTTTCAGCTGCCAGGTACCGGGACCGTCAAAATCATCAATGGTATAGAACCCGTCGCTTACATAACCCCAAATTTCACCTAACGTCTTTCCTTCGTAGTAATTCTGAGACAAGAGTTTGTCTTCATTGTTGCTGTATTTGGTAATCTTTGACTTATAATCATAGAGGTTGAAGCCTACGTTATACTTCCAGTCGCCAATCTGGTCACGCCAGTTTACGGCAATTTCCCAACCGCGTGTACGCATGTCAGCTGCATTCCGCATCGGAGCAGAAGTACCTACTACGGCAGGAAGCTGGATACCGGCTATCAGCATATCACGGGTAGTACGCTGGTACCAGTCGAAAGTCACCTGCAGGCGGCTGTTGAACATGGAAGCATCAAAACCGATATCCAAGGTTTCTACGGTTTCCCATGTGAAGGAATTGGATACCAGACCGGGAGTACTGATGTAAGTAATGAATTCACCGTCTTTCAGCCAGTAGTTGCTGTTACCCACCGGCTGCATGGTAGAATAATAGCCGTAGTTACCAATATTCTGGTTACCGATCTGTCCCCAGGATGCACGCAGTTTCAGGTCGCTTACATAATCCAATGCCTTTTCCATCCAGGATTCCCGGGCAATGTTCCAACCTACAGAGAAGGACGGGAAGAAACCAAAGCGGTCATCCTTGGGAAACTTGGAAGAACCATCATAACGACCGTTGGCCTCGAACAGGTAGCGGTCTTTGTAATTATAATTGATACGATAGAATGCCCCCCGGATAGCGTAGTCGCTGTATGAGTTCTGAGGAATGATTTTTCCTGTGGCACTGGTGAATGACGGAGCCGAAGGAGCAATCATATCGTGCGTCTGTACGGAAATCCATGAATTCTGCTTACGTTCCTGGTTGAAACCGGCCATTACCTTGAACATATGGTCTTCCTTGATTGAGAAGTTATACGTACCATACAGGTTCAGGGCATTATAGTCTTCATGGTCTTCGCTCTTGAACAGGTAGTCTGAAGTAACTGAATTATTGGAACCCAGCTGCTCAGTAGTATATTCCCACTTTTTGGCATAGTATGACTTCTGCCAGTTTTTGCGGTCGTAGGTATATTCACCCACCAGCTCCAGTCCCTTGATGGGACGCATAATGGTGCGCAGGTAGATACGCGTGTTATCGGTGTCTGTCAGATACGGGTTGTTATAGCGGATCTGGTTTTCAGGAGTAATCAGAGGCAAGTCTTTGCCTACCGATGTATTGACCGAACCGGGCATCATACCTGAAGGATAGAACGAGATGTGGTTCATACAGTAGATACCGTCACCGGAACCCATCGGTTCTGAGCGGTCTGCCACGGTATAACGGAAGTCTGCCTCCTGTGTCAGCCAGTCGGTGATGTCTGCACTGATGAAAGAAGAGATGTTTTTACGCATGTAGGTATCCTTCGATTCAATCAGCGGCCCGTCTTCTTTGGTGAGACCGGCACTCAGACGGTAGCGCAGTTTTTCAGTACCTCCGTTGGCAGTCAGATTATGCGTCTGCATGAAGCTGGTTTCCTGAAAGGCCTTGTACACATCCTTGTCGTTCAGGTAATAGGGAGCACCGTCTTCACCGATATAGATACCGTCACCCACGGTAGGATAAGCAGCAGGATTTTCCTTATATCCGGCCAGGTATTCGCGCCACTTACTCACGGATCCGTTTCCGGCATAGTAAGTTTCAGAGAAACCGGCAGCCTGGTAAGCTCTCAGGTATTCGTCAAGGGAAGCTTGTTTGGGACTGTTGATAGAAGTCTGGAAGCCAAAATTGGCGTTGTAGTTCAAGTTGAATTTTTCGCCTTTCTTGGCTTTTTTGGTGGTAATCAGGATAACACCGGCAGCAGCACGTGCACCATAGATGGCGGACGATGCCGCATCCTTCAGTACGGTGACGCTTTCAATATCTTCCGGATTCAACAAGTCTATATCACCTTCAACGTTGTCGATCAGCACCAGCGGATTCATACCGTTGATGGATACTGTACCACGTATGTTGAAGCTTTTTGCTTCACCCGGTGATGCACCACCACTTACCATCAGACCGGGCATAGAACCCTGCAGGGCATTCTTGACATTGGTTACAGGACGTTCGCCCAGCACATCATCCATCTTGACCTGCGAAACCGAACCTGTCAGGTTGGCTTTTTTCTGCGAGCCGAAGCCTACCACTACGACTTCTTCCAACGTCTGGGAGTCTTCTTTCAATGTGATGTTAAGCGGAGTTCCCTGCCATACGACTTCCTGGCTCACATAGCCGATGTAAGAAATCTGGATAACATCACCTCTCTTTACATTGTCAAGGGTGAAATCACCGTCAAGACCTGTAATGGTACCATTGGTACTTCCCTTTACAACAACGGACGCACCGATGACAGTTTCTCCCTGATTGTCCTTTACTACACCTTTACACACACCGTCTTGCTGTGTAATATCACTGTGTATCAGCGTGTTATAGGGGGGGGGTAAAAGCGGATACCGTTCCCGTAGAAGCACCCAAAAAGGCAAACAGCATGCCTACAGTTTTGAATTGATCTAACATAGTTTTAAATTTAAATTAATACAAGGTTAGTTATGTTTATTGTCTCTATTCTAATAAACGGGTATCTGTTATTTGTTTAGAATTAATTTCTTTCTATTAAAATAGATTTAATAAAACGATGCAAATATATTAAAAACGTGCAAAACGACATATTATATGGATAGTTTTTTTAGTATATCATCTAAGAATGTTCAAAAAATCCCTGAATATCTCATTTATTACTTGTTTTTGTCGCTTTATTGAATTGCTTATCCCTTACTTTGAAACAGCAACAGATTTTAATTCTTTTGGAACTAAATGCAGGATGCCATAATAGGCTTCTTTCGGTAATACGCATCTGCTAAAAAAAGAGTTCCAAGGCCATTCTTTAACGGGTGGGGCGCTACAATACCCCCCCGTTCCGTCATTCACACGGGAACAGCTCCCGTACTTCCTCAAGAATCCTTGCGAAGTTCCTGCCCAGCTCTCCCGGCTCAAGGACCCGAACATCGGGCAGGGGTTCCTCGTTCCTGTCGTCATACATCTCCAGCTTTACCTTGAAGTAGCTGACGTTGGCACGCGTGGCGGAACCGATGAACTCCCCGGGTTCCAGATCCGCAAAATCCTTTCCCTGATATATGTCCTCTTTCTGGGATGATACGGTCACGCTCCTGTTCGTGCTTCCACCGCTTTTTCCCGTGCTGCGGGATCTCCGTTCCTTTTCCTCCTTTCCGAAGATCATGGGATAATATTTCAATGATTCCACGTCCTTGGTCCGTCCGAAAAACTGGTTCCCGAAGTTGGCTTCCACGGATGAACGGTCGAGCCTGCCATACTGGTTCTCCACTTTGGAACCGGACTGTGTCTGTAATACAAATCCCACCTTGTATTCGCGCAGAACAGAAGGCATCGTCTCAAAGTTCCTTATATTGACTGTCGTCATCTCGTCCAGGAAATAGACGAAGGGAACCTTATTCCGCATGGTGAACTGCCGGGAGGATATACTCATGAGCATGCCGATGACCGGAGCATAGACCGAATTCTTGGAGAAGTTGTTGCTGATGGCAAAAAGTTTCGGATTTTCCGGATCGATCAGGTTGAAATCGAAATCGTCCCCTGAAAGGACATAGGCGATCTCCTCGTTCTGTGAAACAGTGGCCAGATTGTTACACAGCGTGGAGAGATAGGAGGCCTGGGTCTTCTCGGAACCTTCCGCCTTCAGATAGGCGCCGGCCAGCATTTCCGACACGAGGTTCTGCTGCAGGAACAGGGAGAGCTGCCTTGCCGAGGCGGTCATGATGAAGGCCAGTATATGCGGCAGCGTGCAATGTTCGGGGAACTCGTCCCAGAACCGGAACGCCACGCCGCGGAGGATGCCCAGACCTCCGGCGACCCATTCGTTCTGCTGTTCCTTCTTGGGAAGCAGCGCGAGCAGCACGTCCTCCATCAGCTGGATCAGTTCCGTGCGGTCCCTCACCACCTTGAGCGGGTTGAACCGGTACGACCGTTCAGGCCTGTCGAAACTGACATAGTAGAACTTGTGCGGATACCTGTGCCTTTTAATGAGGTTGTAGGCGGTACGGGTATAGTCCGTATCCTTGAAGTCATAGATGAATCCGGCGAATCCCAGCCGCATGTATTCGCTCAGAAGCCATTTTCCGATACTTTTCGTCTTTCCGGAACCGGCCCCTCCGTAAACCAGGAAGTTGGAGTAATAGTAATAGAATTCGAGCCGGGACTCCCGGATTCCTGACCTGACCGGCAGCCGGATGGGATCAGCCCCGTTCCCCTTTGCCGAGGTTCTGGACAGGTCCCATATCCGGGAAAGGAAGAGGATTATGAACGAGGCGGCCGCCGGACACAGCATGTATCCGGGGAAGAACAGGTGGGCCAGAAAGGTCTCGCCCGAGAGGCATGCAAGAAATGCGGCCAGGTTGACATACCATCTCCGGCTCAGCATGCAGCAGGCCGTTATCAGTGACAGGACTGCCAGAAGCGACAGCTTGCAATAGAAAATGTAATGTTCCATTGTACTTTTTTAGTTTTTACCGCTATTAACTTTATTAATATCATACTTTATAAGTAATCCGGTCCAATTACTGCATTTCCGCCTGGAAGGAGTGTCCCTTTTCCCCGGCCGGAAACAGACACCTGACCGTATATCCGGAAGGGACCCGTACCATGACCAGGGGGCTTTCACATCCCGGCAGCACGGTAGGCCGTCCCCTCAACAGGGAGATCCATCTGGCCGGGGATATCCTTTCCGGCCTTGCGCCGGCTCCACGGATAGTCTCCAGCATCATGGTCATGTCATGGGGGACACCGTTCACATACAGGGTGGCCCCCTCTCCGGAAATCCGGATTTCCCGCCTTCCCCATGAAAGGCTTATAGCATTTTTTTCACCGCACTCGTCCATATCTTATTTTTCCGTATCCTGTTTTACATTTCCATTCCCGACTCTCTTGCACTCCCCGGTGACACATCGGATATCCTCATCCCGTATCCGGCCGGTTCCCTTACGGCCATGAGCTTCCTGCCGCCGGGAAGGATGATGCCGCCGTTAAAGACGGCTTTCCAGTCCTCCTGCCCGAGAGAGGCGGGGCTGATTCCCGCTTTTCTCATCCGTTCCAGAAGGGAGGTCGCATCCGTCTCGACTCCTTGCCGCCTGAGAACCGCCCGCCCGTATCCGCAGGAGAGTTCAAGGTCCCCTCTTGCCGTCTGTATTACGGCCGGTTCCGCAATTCCGGTGAGATTTTTCCGGCTGGCGGCGAGTATGCCCCTCAGTTCCCTTGTGCCGATTTCCAGGCAGAACCCCAGCTTTCGGAGGAGATTCCGGAAGGCGGTGACAATCCTGTCCCATAAAGACCGGTCCGTACCGTCCTCGGCCATCCGTGCCAGATCCTCTTCCGTTGCGACACGTATGTCCGTCCTGTCTGCAGCCGCCATCCGGAGAATCTCATCCCGTACTTTTTCTCCGCATCCGTTGAAGATGTCATCCAGAAAAGCATCCATATGCTTGTGACCTGCAAGCTTTCTGAGGCCGTAATGTGCCACACCCTCATGCAGCAGGGTACGCTCGACATCCGCTTTCCCCCGGGCATGCGGAAGATACAGGCAGACACGTTGCGAGGGGATGTCATACCAGCCCCGGATGTCTTTCCCGCAGGAGAGCAGGCCGCGTATGTCGGGAGAGCCTACCTCGTCGGCATGACGGATCACTTCCACCGGAATATGCAGTTTCCCGGCCAGAAAAGACACATGACGTGCGAGCTCGTCCATCCGGACGTCCCTTGAAAGGAATATCTGCCCGTCCCGGGCGATATCCTCGGTGGAAACGGCAAGCGTGTTCCGTCTTTGGGCGGAAGTAAAGTCCAGTCTGCTTTCCACGTTGCGCGCTTCCACCTCCCCTGCAGTGGAACGGTATTCCTGTATACTGCTCCTGAAGCTGCCGATGTCGTTCACGAGATCGAATATCGTCTCATACCCGTATTTGCCTGCCACCGCGTCCAGGCTGGAGCTGTTGTCCCTCAATATTGTCCCGCCATAGGCTGTCTCACGGTTCAGCGCGGCGAAAATGCCGTCCGGCGTGTTGTCAAAACCGCCGCCCTCCAGAATCCTTCCGTCAGTGGCCCGCACGATGTCCAGGATCACATTCTCCGTCGTGTTTTTAAACTCCCCGGGATTGCTTCCCCGCGCAAACCCCTCCATGGCCTGTATGGTGTGCTGTATCTCATGGGCCAGGACAGACCTCACATCATCAGCCCGGGAGATGTTTATCACGATTCTGTTGTCCGAATGGAGGTAGGCCCCGCAATACTCGGCCGACGGCAGGTCCACAAATTCCATCCGGGTCCGTTTCATTTCAGGATAGGCCTGGAACAGTTCATCGTCCTTCACATAGTCATCAAGATAGATCCGTTCACGCAGCGCGTCCTGTTCCTTCAGTCCGGCTGCCAGCTCCGTCAGTTCCTCAAAACGTTTCCACTCCGCTTCAGAGAGTGCTTCGCCCTCTATCTGCCGGTCAAGAAGATTTTCAAGCTCCCCATGCCAGGACTGTTTTTCCAGCAGTCGTGAATAGCCCAGATCTCCGGCCGGATGGTATTCGAAATCCGCCGTCTCATAACGCCACTTGCTGTCAGCCCCGCGTTCCCAGCCTGTCGCCGCCTTTATTGTTCCGGCATCCTTGCCGGACTTTTCCATTTCGCGGGCGACGGCGAGGTTCTCCAGCCGCAGGGAGGCCCCTTCAGACCGGTCAAGTCTGGAGGCCCCTTTCTCTCCGATGAAGCGGAAACGTTCATGTGCGGTTATCTTCAGGTCGGCCTCACTGAAAATGACATAGTTCCGCGCGCCGTCAGCCCGGCCGCCGGTTGAACACTCCGCCGGATAGTCAATCCCGGTAAAACCCGCTCGCGAAAGAAACCCGCTGGCAAGCCGCTGTGAATCGGTATCCCGGTCCGGATTCATGAACATATGGTCCAGAAAGCCGTAGAACTCTTTCCCACTGTTCCATACATGCGACCTGCCGCTCCAGAACTCCGCCGTGGCTTTCGGAAAGAAGAAACGTTCCTTGCGGAGTTGCAGGAATATCTTTCCCTGCTGCTCCGCGGATACCGGCCTGTCCCAGTACAGATAGTTCATCCCGTTGTTTTCCGGGATTTCCACCGTATAGAGGTGGCGCGGCGGCTCAATGCGTATCCTGCCCGCATCTATGTCGGAAAGCAGCTCCTGCTTCTGTTGCTCGAATGCCTTTCTCCGTCCGCTGTATGCGCTTGCGGTACGCCCGTCCATATACACGGAAGAAATGTTCCGTTTCAAACTGTCCACATCGGTGGAAGAAAGGATCTGGCGTTTCCATATCCTCCATACCTCATCAAAATAATATTCGTTGTCAAGCACCGGGGATAAAGGCTCCCCGTCATAGGTGATGTGGTTTCCCCGCTTTATACCGATGGCCGCATATTTGCGGGCGATTCCTTTCACTTCCGTCACGTATGTCCCCCATCCGTAGGCCTGCGCCCCTTCACCGGTTCCGGTAAAGGCATGGTCGAAATGCCCGAAGGAGGCCGGACTGCCGTGATAGACCTGACGGAAGCGGATGTCGTCATTTGATGTGGAAAACGCGCCCGTGTTTTCATAAGCGTCCTTCAACTGTCCTGGAGACATCACGGCTATGTATTTCACTCCCTCGTCGTAACCGACAAGCCCGTCATAGCCCGCCTCCCTGACTTTGGACAAAAACTCCGGGGTTTCCGTCAGCATCCAGCAGTTTCTTTTGCTTGATGCCAGCTCCAGCGCTTTCTCTGGGGATACCGTACCTCCTTTTCCTCCATAAAAAGACAGGACAGGTATCTCGCTGCCCAATGACTGCAGGATTTTTTTTACGGCCTGCCCGTCTTTCGGGTCAAAAGGGTTTCTTGAATTTACATACAGGTCATACACGTATCCTTCTTCCGTCCATTGTTCATTGCCATATTTGTCATCAGGAATGCTCATTGCACGCGTCTCTGCAATACCTCTTGCCTTTTCCGCATCGACGGAGGTGAAAATCAGGCCGGAATATTCACCGCCCTTGAATGTGTGGAACGGAGCCTTTTGGGATATATAAGTGATCCCGTCCCTCTGCCATCCCCTCTCGGGAGTAATCTGGTCTCTGCGCAAAGGTGTTCCATGGTGGACAACCAGAGGCTCGCCATTCTCATCGACAATCCTTGAAGCTGCCTCCGGTACATTTTCCCAGTCTCCAAACCAGTTCTTGAATGCTCTGGTGCGCACTTGGACCCACTGCCTCTCATTCAGGGAAGTCGGACTGCCGTTCGGAGCTTTCATGTATATGCCGTCCGCCTTGCCACGTGTGACAAGCTCCAGTTCTTCGTCCGTGACATATTTATCGGAAGTATGTGTCATTGTTTGCCGGCTTAATATGATACCTTGTTCATAAAGTCATAAAGAGTTTTATCAGCAAAAAACTTGTTTACTTATTTACATTTCCGAAATTTAAAGTAAATAAGTAAACAAGTGATATATGTAGAATGCAAATGTTACTTACATTTCCGCATTGGCCTGCCGGCTTGCCTGGTTTATGGTGCCTGCCGCCTTCAGTGCATATCCCGCGGGTGTTCTGGCAAGCATCAGTGCGCTTCTTTTTCCTGCAGCTCCGGATGCGCCGGAAACAAGGGGCGGCTGTACAGCCTTCCCCTTCATCAGGGAGTGCCATTCCCCAGCTTTCATGTTTTCCACGGCCACCCTTTCCTTGCGTAGTTCCTTGACAATCTTCCCCACATTGCATTCCTTCCTTTCCGGAACGGCTGCCGAGTTGAATTTTTCATAAGCTTTGACAAGCTTCTTCTCCCTGTTTTTCCCGGCAGCCGAGATCTCGCTTTCCCGTTCCGCGGCGTTGTCCGAGTACTGCGCCTCGTAAGTGGCCTGGAAGTACTCCCTGTTTATTTCCCTGATCTCGCTATCCAGTTTCTCCACCGCCTCTTTGACCTGCTTTGCCGAGGGTTTCTTTGCCACGCCCTCCGCCGCTTTCTTTCCGGAGTCTCCGAAGGTTTCGGATGTCCGGGCCGCTGCCGCCTCCTTGCCGGCGGCATTTTCCAGTCTGAGGCCGTACATTTCCATCGCCAGTCTTTTGATCTCTTCTGTAGGCGAACTGATAAACGGTGCCGCATCCCGGTCTGCGTGCAGAACGACAGACTGCACCTTTTCCGTAGGGTTTTCTATATACCGGATATTCATCGGATCGTTTCTGACAGCCGCCAGTTGTACAGCCTCGGACGGGGCGGACACGTATCTGATGTTCTCTCCCTTGGCCTGCACCGCCGCCAGCCGCACGCTTTCCTCAGGCTGCCTGATCTGCCGGAAGATATCCGGACTTCTCTGGACGGCCATATGCTGCACCTTCTCCGTCGGTTCCGCTATATGACGGATGCATTCCGGATTTTTCTGTACGGCTGCCAGCTGTACTTTTTCTGTCGGCTCCCTGATTGCCGAGAGATACCGGGGATCTTTCAGGACGGCCGTCAGCTGTACCTTTTCTGCGGGCTTCTGCAGCAGGAAGATGCATTCCGGTCTCTTCTCGACGGCTTTCAGCTGTACTTTTTCCGTAGGGTTTGGGATGAAGCCGACATAGGAAGGCCTGATGCCTATGACCGTCAGCTGTACCCTCTCACTTGGCGAAGTAATGAAATGGATGTTGTGCGGTGCGTTTCTGACAGCTGTCAGCTGTACCTTTTCCGTCGGTTTCTCAATAAAGCAGATGACACTTCTGTCCCTTCTGACCGCGGCCATCTGGACACGGGCGGAAGGGTTGGCGATCATGCTGATGGCGCGGGGATTGCTCAATACCGCCCTCATGTCCTTGTCGAACAGCGCGGCAAGGTGTTCCAAGATTGTAGGCATGGCTTTCAATGTTTAAAGGATTTGACTTCATCAAAAAACTCCTTTACGGCTTCCGTATCCGGTTCTCCGAGTTTCCTGTTCCCCTTCATCCGGAATACCAGCCTCCGGGCTGCGGCCAAAATACCGGTTGTGGGCGGCAGGTCCGCCTTGAACATCCCTTCCACGGCCGTGAAGCAGGCCAGAGGGGATGGGGCCTGCATGAGAAGGACACTTTCAGGAGAGGCAATTACGGCGGAAAGCTGTACTTTCTCCGTTGGGTTGGTGAACAGCCGGACAAGTTCCGGCTTTTTCTGTACGGCGGCAATCTGCATTTTTTCTGTCGGTTCTTTGATCCTTTGGATTGCTTCCGGATTGTCCAGAACTGCTGCAAGCTGTGCATGTTCCGGCAACAGGTTGTTTTCATTTGGCATGGTAGTTTCTTTTTAATGTTATATTTCAGGGACAATGATAGAAAGATGCAGTGCAATCATATTGCACTTAACAAAAATTAAGCGGATATCCGGGATTCACATCCGGGATATCCGCAAGTGGAATTCAAGGTGGTGTGGCCGCTTCAGGCCGCTTCAGTCATTTCCTTGTACAGCATGATGTCCGTATAGGACGAACTGTAGTTCATTCTGGCCGTAAGGGTGGACATGCCGGCTCCCTTGAAAGGATTGCCGGTTTCAGGATGTTCCTCCATCCACCGGCAGAAATCCAGTATGGGGGATTTGCCGGAAGTGAAATAGATGAAAGGGTGTCCTTTCAGTACCAGCAGGACATCCAGATAGTCCGTAAGTTTCCAGTCCATCCTGTATGTGCTGATGTCCGTCGCCATGTAGGGGGGATCTATCAGAAAGACCACATCCGGGGAGTCCCTGTACCTGTCCACCAGCTCCCTGTAGTCACAGCATACCACCTCGAGTCCGTCAAGATAGCCCTCGCAGCAGTAGTCGCTCAGGCGCATATTGTTGTAGAAATTCAGTTTTCCGAGCTCCCCGATGTTCCTGGCATATTTGCCGGAGAACAGCAGGGAGGAAGAGATGGTGAGATAGTCCACAAAGCCGGTGCTTTCCTCCCGACGGATACGTTCCAGGAATATGCTGTGCATCTTCTTGGAGAGCATCCTGTGGCGGGGAATTCCTTCCGAGAGGCGGCGAAGGTCGGAAAGCAGGGCGTTCGTCCGGCTGATGTTCTCCAGACGCTCGCGGTAGTTGTCGTGGTCATTGTAGATCACGGTTGAATCGGGTCTTTCCCGCTTGGTGATGTGCGAGAGCAGTCCGGAACCGCCGAACAGGTCGACGAACACCGTCCTGTCACTGAAACG
>ENA-OPAO01001952-OPAO01001952.1-human-gut-metagenome-genome-assembly--contig:-NODE-1952-length-13101-cov-5.167484_pt1 | contig 13101 bp, 9 predicted proteins | sample MGYA00241054_ERZ501424 | MGnify/ENA primary metagenome ERZ501424 (study PRJEB25962, sample SAMEA2042623) | human gut metagenome | biome: human gut; feature: human-associated habitat; material: faeces...
AAAAATCAAACCACCCCAAATTTCCCTCACTTTCAAAAAGTAAAAAAATCATAATCAAAAAAAATCAAACCACCCCAAATTTCCCTCACTTTCAAAAAGTAAAAAAATCATAATCAAAAAAAATCAAACCACCCCAAATTTCCCTCACTTTCAAAAAGTAAAAAAATCATAATAAAAAAAAGGCCCCCACATAATTATAGATTCAAAGGAAGTCGTCCCACAACCTCCTTTGTCAACCCACCTATGAGAATCCCCGCCAGGACTCCTGCCACCAGCAGTGCCGGTGCATAAACCATCAAACTCGTATTGCTCACCACGATCATGGCAACGATCAGCTGCCCGATATTATGTGTGACACCACCGGCCACACTGATACCGATCAGACTGAAGCCGGAATGTTTTTTCAAAAGATCCATCACAGTCAGGCTAAGCGCAGCGCCAGCCAGACTATACAAAATACTGAACAGATTTCCAAACATAAATCCGATCACCAGGATTCTGACAACGGACACGAGAGCCGCTTCTTTAAAGGAATATCGGTCCAGTATAAAAAGCACCGCCAGGTTTGCAAGCCCGAGCTTGATACCCGGAATCCCTGTAAATACAGGGACCAGAGACTCCACATATCCAAAAATGATCGCTACTGCGGCAAATAATCCGAGATAAGCTGTTTTTCGTTTCATAAATAAATCCTTTCATTTGTTGCAGGAATATCGTTGCAGGAATAGCACAGACAGAATACCATCTGTCAGAGAAAAATCTACGGAGAACACGCATTGCGCATATTCTCCGGAAATTTTATGTCACTGCATCAATTTTAGGCGAACTATCCGAATCCGAATCCTCTGCAGTATTTTCCCCTTCTATCACAACCTTATTAGGAAGGCAGATGATGGAACCGCCGTGCTCGTCCACAGCCTTCTGTTTCATACAGTAATGATCCGGGCAGGTTGCTTCGATCATTGTAACTTTTCCATCTTTGATCTCGCAGACATTGGTGTCTCCGATGTGGATGATCTGGTCCTGGGAAAGCGAATAGGTTCCGAATTCTTTTCCGTCAACGGTAATACGGATCGTATTATGGGAACGTTTCCCCGCAATCTGAAAACCAAGCCAGAGAACCCCCGCCAGAATCAGGATCCCGGCAATAAAAATCAATTCTTTTTTCTTCAAAACAAATCTCCATTTCTGTTACAGATTCAGAAAAAATCATATCATAATCGAAATTAAAAGGCAAACATAAGTTAATGATATCTAACCATAATTCATACAGCTGTTCCCAACGGAAAGGGAGGAGTGGCGATGATTTTTCTTTTATAAAAGACATAAAACAGAAAAATTCATATTGGAAAAAGTTATAAACTACTAACAAAAGTGTAGACAAGAAAAAAAACAGGTGATATAATACCTAACTGTAAGTTAGCATCGTCTAATTTTATAAAAAAGATTAATCAAAACTAATTTATGTATATGGATAAAAACTATATAATTTATCCAAAAGACAGTTATACGCAGATTACAGGACTGGATCGAGAGCATCTGACGTAGCAATATATGTTCGCATAGCGTGAGTCTGATGCAGCAATTTACAGAATTGTTAAAAATACAAGGGAGAAAAGAGATGAAAAATCAGAATTTTTATATGAGAGTGATCTCCTTACTGTTGGTGATCCTGGCTGTACTTTTTTATAACAGCAGCATGAAAGCCCAGGCAAATGAAAAAGAGATCGCGGCTCTGACAGATAAGGTAGATACACTTCAGGAGCAGCAGAATGAACTTCTCAGTGCGCTGGAGATGAGTTATGTAAATCGTATGCAGAATCAGGCAGCATCTGCAGGATCAGGCAGCAGTGATGCAGATACAGCAGGCGATGACAAAACAACAGACACTTCAGACGGCAATGTATCCGATGCAGACGCAGAGGACACAGCAACCGCAGATTCCGATAATGTATATAAAGATGGAACCTATACAGGAGAAGCCGAGGGATACGGCGGGACCATTCAGGTGGAAGTGACACTTGCCGGTGATGAGATCACATCCATCAACGTAGTCAGCGCCCCAGGTGAGGACAGTGCATATCTTTCACAGGCAGAGAGCGTGATCGATTCCGTCCTGAGTGCTCAGAGTACAGATGTGGATACCGTATCCGGAGCAACGTTCAGCTCCACAGGAATCCTGAACGCAGTGGATGCGGCACTTGGAAAGGCGGAAAACTCATGAAAAAAAGACAGCGGGAGGTAAGGCTGATGCGTGCGGGAATACAGCTGGCATTTTTTATTGCCGCCCCGTCTCTGTTTTCTACAGCCTTTGCAGGTATCAAATCGATCTTTCTTGCCATTGCGGCCGGTCAGCCGGTGGAGTGGAATTCCTTTCTGACTGTAACGGCAGTGCTTCTGATCTTTACCTGCTTTTTCGGAAGACATTTCTGCGGATATGCGTGTGCATTCGGATCTTTCGGAGATGCCGTATATGAAGGCTTTTCCTGGATCCGGATGAAATGCTTTCACAAAAAAAAGAAACCGGCTCTTTCCGAAAAAATGGTTCACGGGCTTCAGAAAGTCAAATATATCGTACTGGCACTGATCCTGCTTTCCTGCCTTACAGGTGTATACGGAAAGCTTACGGGAACCAGCCCGTGGGATGTTTTTTCCATGCTCACGGCAGGACGGCTCCCGAACAGCAAATATCTGGTGGGAATTGTGCTCCTGGTGCTGATCATTGTGGGAATGTGTACACAGGAAAGGTTTTTCTGCCAGTTTCTCTGTCCCATGGGAGCGGTTTTTGCATTAATGCCAATCCTTCCGGGTGCCCTGTTTCGGAGAAACCGTGAGAAATGTCCGCCGAAATGTGGTCTCTGTAAAAAAAGATGTCCGGCTCATCTGGATATCGACGGCGACACAGGCAGATCCGGCGAATGTCTTTGCTGTCACGCATGTGCCGCAGCCTGCCCGAGAAAAAATATTCATATTGGAACAATTGAGGAAAAATGATCTATGAGATATCAGGCTCTGAAAAAGAAAACTTTTCTGGCAGCAGTTACATTTACAGGAATTGCGGTGTTGTTTCCTGTGCTGTGCATGGCTGCTTCGGAAAATGATGTACAGACATATACCGATACAGATTTTGCAATGGATACTGTGGTATCAGAAACACTCTATACCACAGGTGACGATATAAACAGTAAGCTGACAGCTGTGCTGACAGATGTGGAGACGAACCTTCTTTCCTGGACCAATGAGAAGTCCCAGATCTATAAGGTGAATGCAGACAGCGGAAAAGATACGGAGATTTCCGACGAGCTTTCCGGATACCTGAAACGTCTTCTGAAGATCGCAGAGGATTCTGACGGGGCCTTTGACCCAACCATCGGGAAGCTGATCCGCCTGTGGGATATTGGAGGGGAAAACCAGAAAATTCCGGAAGAAGCAGAAATTAAGAATGTTCTGAAGGATTCCGGATATCAGAAGATTTTTCTTGACGGAAATACGGTCCACATGGAGGAGGGCTGTTCTCTGGATCTTGGAGCAGCGGGAAAGGGTATTGGCTGTGACCTGATCCTTAAAGAACTGGAAACAAAGAAGGATGTAACAGCAGCACTTATGAATCTGGGAGGAAGCAGTGTCATGACCTACGGAAGCAAGCCGGATGGTTCTTCCTGGAATGTGGCAGTGACAGATCCCAGAGCTGAAAATGAGGATGACTATCTTGGTGTGGTTGCCTTAAATGGTACAGAATTTCTTTCCACATCCGGAGATTATGAGAAATATTTTATCGAAAATGGTGTAAGGTATCACCACATTATGGACCCGTCTACCGGCTATCCGGCAGAAAGCGGAGTGACCGGGGTAACGGTAGTCTGTGACTCAGGTCTGGAGGCAGATGCGCTTTCCACAGCATGTTTTGTGCTGGGGGTGGAAAAAGGGACACAGCTGTTGAAAGCTTACGGTGCAGACGGACTTTTTGTGGATGAAGACCATCATGTGTATCTCACTGAGGGGATGAAGGAGCGGTTCAGCCTGCTTGCGGATTCCTATAGTGTGGAGGATATTGCAGAGTGAGGCTGATCTCCCGGCGATCCGGTTTATGACTGTTTGGCAGAGGGGAATGCTCATATTCGCAGTACTTGCGATAGTAAACCTGGAAAGGGTTCTATAAATATATCATATTTTTAGGAGGAATAAGCAATGCAGAAGTGGAATCTATTGAAAAAAACAGCTCCATGCATTTTAAGTCTTGCAGTGGCAGCAACAACCTTTCCGACCGCTGTAATGGCATCTGATTTTGATGCAGCCGTGTTTTCCGAGGCAGAGGCAGGAGATACGGAGGATTTTAGCACAGAGGAAACGGCAGAGGATACTGAAGCTGTAGCAGAAGAAGCTATAGAGGATGCTGCAGACATAACAGAAGAAGCAGCAGAGGATGTAGCAGTGCCAGAAGCTGCTGCAGACGAGACAGAGGATATCCAGCAGGAAGATACAGAAGCTGTCGAGACTCTGGATGAGACAGCAGAGGAAGCAGACCCGTTCTCTACAGGGGAAGAGGATTTCACAGAAGGCGATGAAGTGGCGGAAGCATTTTCCGATTCTGATCAGCTGACAGGCGAGTATCAGTACGTATATGCAGGACTTACCTGGGGTGAGTACTGGGCAGCAGAAGGCGTATATGCAGCTGGAGATACAAGCTCTTCAGAAGAGAAGGATTCACATAGTGAGTTTGATACAGGAGCTTTTGATACAGTAACAAGAGCGACTGCAAATCATGGACTTCACAGAGGAAGCTATCAGACAGAAGCTACGATCATTGCTGAAGACGGAACCAGATTCGACGTATCCTACTGGGAGGATAAAGGAAGCACACTTTATCTTACAGACGGTTCCAAGGTAAAATGGAACAGAGGCAGTATAACAACAGAAGATGGAAAAACCTATACGATGGATCATTATGAGATATATGGTCTGAAATATGTCCCGGTAGCAGTTAAGACCGCAGATTTTGCAGATTTCTGCAAAAAGTATAATGTTGTACAGGATGGAGCTGTGCTCTCCGGAGGATACAGTGAAAACAATCTCCAGTATTACAAAGGCCTTGTGCCAGACGTAAATGCACAGACAAATGGTCTGAAATATGCGGAGAAAAATGGTGACGGCTTTACATTTACAGCAAGAAAATCAGACGGAACAGCTTCCGGTATCAAGGATCAGGCGTTAAAAACGGCAACAGAGATCAAGCCGAGTGTAAAAGCAGCAAGCGGAAGCTACGGCGAATTCCTCCGTGTGGATCTCAATGGAAATTATGGTGATCTTGGTGCAAATATGCAGGCTGTACGCTGGGATTATTATGGAGATGATTCCACATATACAAAATGCCTCGCTTCTTATGGAACCAAGTTTGCCGCAGATAACTGGATGCATAAAGCAATGGGAATCCAGCTTGGACTTACAAAATCTGCACGCTGCAAGCTTCCGGGAGGAACAGACGGAACAGGATACTGGAAACTGACAGTGTATGCTCTTGGATATAATGACTATACCTACAGCTTCCAGGCAACTGCAGAGAATATCGTAAATCCTACAATGGAGCCAACTGATTTTACAAGTCTTAAAACAGAAGTGGAAGCTGCAAAGGCTCTGGCAGAGGCAGATTACACAATTGCAACCTGGAAGTCCTTTGCCGGTGAGCTTCAGGAAGCAGAAGACATTCTTACAAAAACAGATGCAAGTCAGGCTGAGGTAAATGAAGCACTTGAACATCTTCAGGGAGCAGAGAAAGAGCTTCAGAAGGTAACAGTTACACTTGATAAGACAGCAGCAGCTGTATATACAGGAAAAACAACGACTCTTAAGGCAACAACAAATGACAGCGATGCAGCAGTAACATTTAAGTCCGGCAACACAAAGGTTGCAACAGTAAGCAGCAAGGGTGTTGTTAAAGGCGTAAAAGCCGGAACAGCAGTTATCACAGCAAAGGTCGGAAATGCCACAGCAACCTGCAAGGTAACAGTAAAAGCTTCTACAATTAAATTTGCAAAGGCTTCCGTAACGATCTACAAAGGAAAAACAGCAACTGTAAAAGCAACTGCAACACCATCTGCAACTGTAAAATACACAAGCAGCAACACAAAGGTTGCAACCGTAAACAGTAAAACAGGTGTTGTAAAAGGAATTAAAGCAGGAACCGTTACGATTACAGCAAAGGCAGGAGCCCTGAAGACAACCTGCAAAGTAGTTGTCAAGAATCCTGCATTCAGTCTTGTAAAATCTTCTGCAACGATCAAAAAAGGTAAAACAACAACCATCAGATCCAAAGCAACACCTGCAGGCAAGGTTACATATACAAGCAGCAATAAAAAAGTTGCAGCTGTAAACAGCAAGGGTGTTGTAAAGGGAATCAAAAAAGGTAAAGCAACGATCACAGTGAAATGCAACGGAATTACAAAGAAATTTGTGGTAACAGTTAAATAATTTCACTGTTGAACCGAATGTGATCACAGATATCCAGAAGCCTCTGCCGCAGACATAGAGCAATGTCTGCGGCAGAGGTCTGCTGATTTCTGAAGAGCAATGTCTGACAGAGGCCGCAAGAAAAGAGGAGAGAGTAAGGAAGCATGGAAAAAGATCTGAAAGATAAAAAGCAGGAGGAAAAAAATACTCCGAAGATACCCTGGACCAAGCTGGTTCCTGCAGCTGCTGTGATTGCGGCGCTTGTGTTTTCAGGCATAAAGGCGAAGGGCTCTGATGGAGAGACAGAAGCAGTCGGGCAAGCAGAGACGACCGTAATGTCTGCTTCAGAGCTGGAAAAATATCTCGGGTATGAAAAAGAAAATACTGTTTCTGACAGCACAACTGCCACAGCTGAGAAAAACAGTACAACAAAAAAGAAAAGCTCATCGAAAAAAAGTGCAAAAAAAACAGCAGCGAAAAAAAGCTCAGGTATAAGAACGGTTTCCGAATCTGCAAAAAGCAATGCCGGCGCCGCAGGACAGGGAACCACGCAGACACCGGTAGCAAGCGTTCCGGCAGATGGATATAAGGACGGTACGTATGAAGGAAGCGGAACCGGATTTGGCGGGACGATTCGCGTGAGAGTAACAATCAGCGGTGGAAAGATTGCGGCCATAGATATTCTGGAGGCATCTGGAGAAACTGCGTCGTATTTTGCGTCAGCTCAGGGTGTGATCAGCAGGATGATCGCCGGAAATACACCGAATGTAGATGCAGTAAGTGGAGCAACCTATTCCTCCAACGGAATCATCCAGGCAGTTCAGAATGCCCTCTCCCAGGCAGCGGCAGATGGAAACAGCCAGCAGGTCACCCCTACACCTGCAGCAACTGCTTTACCAACTCCGACATCAGCTCCGTCACCTACAAAAAAACCATCTCCTACAAAGAAACCGGAAGATCCGGACAGTCCCCAAAAATATCTGGACGGTAAATATACAGCTTCGGCAAAGGGCTTCAATGGAGACGTGAAAGTAATTGTGACCATCAAGGATGGCGTGATCGAAGCCCTGAAACAGGAAAATACGGACACGGAGCAGTTTTTTGAAAAAGCATGGAGCGTGCTGGAGGAACAGATCATTGGTACGGATTCTGTAGATGATATTGATGCAGTCAGCGGAGCAACCTATTCCTCCAACGGAATTCTCAACGCTGTAAAAAAAGCTCTTAAAGAAGCGATCAATCCGGAGTATGGAAAGAAACCCACACCAACTCCGACAAAGAAACCGACACCAAAGCCAACAGCCACACCGAAACCTACGGCAACGCCGAAACCAACAGCCACACCGAAGCCAACAGAGACGCCGGCAGCAACCCCGACGCCGGACGACCCGGATGTGACGCCGGTTCCTGAAAAACCCAATGTAACTCCAATACCAGGGACAGATGAGCCGGATGCAACACCGGAGCCAACGGAAGCACCGGAACCGGTGGGAATGTACAGAGATGGAACGTATACAGGCTCGGCTTTTGGATATGGAGGAAAAACATATCTGATAATTACGATCTCAGGAGGCCAGATCGTATCCATTGAGCAGACAAATCAGGATACACCGGAATTTTTTGATCCTGCATGGAGCACGATCTATTCTCAGATCATGGCAAACCAGTCGGCGGATGGAATCGATACTGTCAGCGGAGCCACATATTCTTCCGAAGGGATCCTGGACGCTGCACAAAAAGCCCTTGCCCAGGCAAAGAATTAACCGGGTGAACGTTGGAGCAGCTATAAACATCTGAATCTAAGCCAATAATAAGAGGTGAAAGAAACCTCTGGACTTCTTGATTTTTTTTGAAGTTCAGAGGTTTTTTGCTAGGTTTCTGAAATTGCTTCTATAAATCGATAAAAAAATAACAGGAATGTATACAGAATAATAGGGAAAATATCAGAAAATATAATCGGTTTAAATAATTTGAAATACAAATTAGCGGGAATTAACCTGAGAAATACAATAAAATTTTTATTGCACAGGGCAATGTTTTATGTTATGTTTGAATGTGTGTAATTAAAGTTGTTATTAAAATGACAAACAACGCTGAAAGGAGAACAAATATGAGCAGTAAAATTACGATCATCGGAGCAGGAAGTGTAGGAGCAACTATCGCTTATACCTTATCACAGAGGAGTATTGCATCAGAGATTGTTCTGATCGATATTAACAAAGATAAGGCTGAAGGTGAGGTTATGGATATTGAGCAGGGAACCAGTTTCCGTGAGCCGATCTCCATCGTGGCAGGAGATTACCCGGATGCTGTAGATTCTGACATTGTGATCATCACTTCCGGTATTGCCAGAAAACCGGGACAGACTCGCATCGAGCTGACACAGACCAACGTCAACATTATGAAGAGTATTACTCCGGAGATCGTAAAGGTGGCTCCCAAAGCGCTTTATATTATCGTAAGTAATCCATGTGATATTATGACTTATGCATTTGCAAAGCTTTCCGGACTGCCGGAAAATCAGATCCTTGGTTCCGGAACCGCCCTGGATACGGCCCGTCTCCGCTGCAGACTTTCTCAGCACTACGGTGTATCTGAGAAAAACATCCACGCCTATGTATTCGGAGAGCATGGAGATACTTCCTTTGTACCGTGGTCCAGAGCCTTTGTTGCAGGTGCGACCCTTGATGAGTTTGACAAGATCGTTCATGAGGATCAGAAAGATCTGCAACCACTTGACAGAGAAGAGGTTCTGGAGTATGTTCATACTTCAGGATCAACTGTGATCGCCAAGAAGGGTGCTACATTTTATGCGGTAGCCGTATCTGTTTGCAGACTTTGCTCGCTTCTTCTTGCAGCATCTGATACAATAGTCAGTGTATCAACCATGCTTCACGGAGAGTACGGTGTTGAAGACGTATGTCTTAGTACCATGGCTTCTATCGGACCGGAAGGTGTAAAACGTATCGTTCGTGTTCCGCTGACCGAGGAGGAGACAGAGAAGCTTCATGCAAGCGCCAATGCTCTGAAGGACGTGATCGCACAGATTGATCTTTGATAAATGTCAGAAGCTGTGTAAAGAGGAAAAAGCAGCCTCAGGCAAATTTGAAACAACGGGAGAAAGATAAAAATGGATATTATTCAGGTAATTACCAGAGAATTGAACGTTGAGAAATGGCAGGTCGAGGCAGCGGTTAAGCTGATCGATGAAGGCTGCACCATTCCTTTTATTTCCAGATACCGTAAGGAAGCAACCGGTACACTGAACGATGAACAGCTTCGTAATCTTAATGAGAGACTTACTTATTTAAGAAATCTTGAGGATAAAAAGGCTCAGGTTCTGGGCAGCATCGAGGAGCAGGGCAAGCTGACTCCGGAGCTGAAGAAACAGATCGAGGCAGCGCAGACACTCGTTGTGGTAGAGGATCTTTACCGTCCGTACCGCCCGAAGCGCCGTACACGTGCCATCATCGCCAGGGAAAAAGGTCTGGGACCTCTGGCCGACATCATCCTTCTCCAGATGACGAAGAAACCTCTTGAAGAAGAGGCAAAAGCATTTCTTTCTGAGGAAAAAGAAGTCAAAACTGTGGAAGAGGCCATCAGCGGTGCCAGAGATATCATTGCAGAACACATTTCTGATGAAGCAGATTATCGTATCAGTATCCGTAAGAGAACAATGGATAAGGGAACTATATGTTCTGCCGCAAGAGATGAGAAGGAGCAGTCTGTATACGAGATGTATTATGACTTTGAGGAGCCGGTGAAAAAGCTTGCAGGTCATCGTGTCCTTGCTCTGAACCGTGGTGAGAAAGAGAAATTCCTTACTGTGAAGATCCTTGCACCTGAGGAAGAGATCATCCGTTATCTTGAAAAACAGGTGATCGTCCGCGATAATCCATACACTGTACCTGTTCTGAAAGAAGCCATTGAGGACAGCTATAAACGTCTCATCGGACCGGCTATTGAGCGTGAGATCCGAAGCGCCCTTACAGAGGCAGCAGAGGATGGTGCCATCCATGTCTTTGGCAAAAATCTGGAGCAGCTTCTCATGCAGCCTCCAATTGCAGGACAGGTAGTTCTTGGCTGGGACCCTGCCTTCCGTACCGGATGCAAGCTGGCAGTGGTAGATCCTACCGGAAAGGTTCTGGATACCACAGTTATTTATCCCACAGCACCAACCAATGAGACCAAGATCCGTGCCGCAAAGGAAACCCTGAAAAAGCTTATCAGCAAATATCATGTGACACTGATCTCTGTAGGAAACGGAACGGCATCCAGAGAATCCGAGCAGATCATCGTGGAGCTTCTTAAGGAAATCCCGGAAAAGGTCCAGTATGTTATCACCAACGAGGCAGGTGCTTCTGTATATTCCGCAAGCAAGCTTGCTACGGAAGAATTCCCGAATTTCGATGTTGGACAGAGAAGCGCCGCATCCATCGCAAGACGTGTACAGGATCCGCTTGCAGAGCTTGTAAAGATCGATCCGAAATCCATCGGTGTCGGTCAGTATCAGCATGATATGAACCAGAAAAAGCTGGGAGAAGCCCTTAACGGCGTTGTGGAAGATTGTGTAAACAAGGTCGGAGTGGATCTGAATACTGCGTCTGCATCCCTTCTGGAGTATATTTCCGGAATCAGCAAGGCCATCGCAAAGAATATTGTAGCCTACCGTGAGGAAAACGGCCGTTTCCAGACAAGAAGAGAACTTCTTAAGGTTGCCAAGCTTGGTCCGAAAGCCTTTGAGCAGTGTGCAGGTTTCACACGGATCACAGGAGGCAAAAATCCTCTGGACGCAACCAGTGTCCATCCGGAAAGCTATGACGCAGCAAAAAAACTCCTGGAAAAGCTGGGCTACACACCGGAAGATGTGGCAGAGCGTAAGCTTACCGGTATTTCTGGGCAGATCCGCGATTACGGAAAACTGGCAAAGGAGCTGGAGATCGGAGAGCCAACCTTACGTGATATCGTAAAGGAACTGGAAAAACCTGCCAGAGATCCACGTGACGAGATGCCGAAACCGATCCTCCGTACCGATGTCCTAGATATGAAGGATCTGAAAGAGGGCATGGTTCTTAAGGGAACTGTCCGCAATGTCATTGACTTCGGTGCTTTTGTGGATATCGGTGTGCATCAGGATGGCCTGGTCCATATTTCCGAGATGAGCGAGAAATTCATCAAACATCCGCTGGAAGCAGTCAGTGTGGGAGATATCGTGGATGTCCGTGTTCTTGGTGTTGATATGAAGAAAAAACGGATCAGCCTTTCCATGAAGGGAATCAGTAAATAAAGAGAAAAACTGAGTAAAGAGAAGCAGGCAAGTATATTCTGCAGCATTCTGCGGCGGATTACCGGACCGATATACAATAAAGCTATAACAGAAATACAGCAGTGGTTTATACCCTATACTTTATAGAACCGGAGAAATCAGGTTTACAGGGAAAAACCACTGCTATATTATTATATTACCAGATGCGGATTATAGGAAATGCTTATATCAGAAATAAGCTTTGAAGCTCATAGATCGATCCGCATATGTATATCGAATAATCGATCAGACAGGAGGGATTATATTTGGATAGTACTGTACAGACCGTGCAGGAGGTCGGAAATCAGGTAAGCCAGTACAGGCAGATGTTTGAAAATTATCTGCCGGACATCACGAAATTCGGAATCAAGGTTGTTCTGGCTATTGTTGCTTTCTGGGTAGGAAGCACGGTAATTAAATGGATCGTAAAGTTTGTGAGGAAATCACTGACAAAATCCAGGCTGGATACAGGAGTGGCACAGTTTATGTCCTCTCTGGTCAAGATCATACTTTACATACTCCTGATCTTTAATATATCCACAAGCTTTGGAGTAAAGGAATCATCTCTGGCAGCACTTCTTGGAACTGCAGGTGTTACTATGGGTCTTGCCCTCCAGGGTGGACTTGCCAACTTGGCAGGAGGTATGATGCTTCTTCTGTTCAAGCCGTTCCAGGTAGGGGATTACATCATCGTTAACGGACAGGACGGAAGCGAGGGAACGGTAGCCAAGGTCGAGATTTGTTATACAACGCTGTTATCCATTGATAACAAGCACATCGTGATCCCCAACGGTACTCTTTCCAATGCGACCATCACCAACGTAACAGCAAGGGATCAGCGAAGGCTGGAGATCAAAGTGGGGATCTCTTATAATGCAGATATCCAGAAGGCCAAGGATATCCTGGAAGATATCCTCACCGAAGATCCGGATACAAGAGAAGACGAAGAGATGGTGGTATTCGTAGATGAGCTGGCAGAAAGCTCTGTGATCATGGGCTTTCGTGTCTGGGTAGATACCGACCGCTACTGGGCAGCCAGATGGAGATTGAACCAGAGGATCAAGGAAGATTTTGATTATTATGGAATTGAGATTCCTTATAAGCAGCTGGATGTGCATATTCATAAATAATATGCATAAAGGAAGAAAGATAAAGCCCTTTCACATGGCAGAGAAATTGCTGTGTGGGAGGGCTTTTTTGGTGAAAGTAACTGGTTTTGGGATTATTACTGCCATTCACGATAATAGAGAATATGAAAATTATTGACAAACCAGTGCCGGGGTGTGATAATACCCCACAGAGATAGTATTTGGACTCAAAACTATACTCTGGCTGAAATCACTGGAATCTTA
>ENA-OPAO01001953-OPAO01001953.1-human-gut-metagenome-genome-assembly--contig:-NODE-1953-length-13101-cov-2.455082_pt1 | contig 13101 bp, 9 predicted proteins | sample MGYA00241054_ERZ501424 | MGnify/ENA primary metagenome ERZ501424 (study PRJEB25962, sample SAMEA2042623) | human gut metagenome | biome: human gut; feature: human-associated habitat; material: faeces...
GGTAGTGACCGGAATGAGCAGTATCGATCTGATGGAATCCGCACATCCGCTGTATGTGGGAAGAAACGGAGGAACGGGAAATCGTCCGGGAAACTTTGCAGTGCAGACCTGTGATGTATTATTTTCCATCGGAAGCAGACAGAGTTTTTTACAGACCGGATTTGCCTATGAAAAATGGGCGGCACATGCGTATACGATTCTCAATGATATCGACGGGGAGGAACTGAAAAAAGAGACACTTCACGTGGATCTTCCGGTGGTGGCAGATGCAAAAGAGCTGATCGAAAAGTGTATCCACATGCTCGAAGAAGCAGGGTGCAGCTGTGCACACCCCTGGTTTGCAGATGAGAAAGAATCCTCCTGGAGAGAGAAGTGCCGTCACTGGAGGGAAAAATATCCGGTAGTGACGGAAGAAAAATACAAAGAACCGGAACCGGGACGAACAAATATTTATGCATTTTATGACAGTTTGTCAAAAGTGCTTCCGGAAGGGGAACAGATCCTGGTCAGTGTGGGAACCTCACGTGTGGCGGGAAGTCAGGCAATCTATCTGAAAAAAGGTCAGAGATTTTACACCAATGCCGTGACTGCATCGATGGGTTACGGGCTCCCGGCGGCGATTGGTGTATGCGTTGGATCCGGGGAAAAAGAAGTAATCTGTGTGAACGGGGAAGGGTGTATGCAGATGAATCTGCAGGAGTTACAGACCATCCGGCACCATAACCTGCCGATCCGGATCTTTGTGATCAATAACGAAGGATACCATTCCATCCGTCAGACCCAGACGGCTTATTTTGGCGGTCATCTGGTAGGTGTGGGTGAGGAGAGCGGGGATCTCAGCTTCCCGGATCTTTCCCGACTGGCACCGGCGTATGGATTTGCTTACAAAGAATGCAGAAACAGTGCGACACTGGAAGAGGATCTGCGGGCGGTCATGGAAGTTCCGGCACCTGTGATCTGTCAGGTTTTTGTGTCGAAACTCCAGAAAACGGAGCCGAAACTGGCATCCAGACAGCTTCCGGATGGAACCATGGTGTCGGCATCACTGGAAGATATGTATCCGTTTCTTTCGAGAGAAGAGATGGAGGAGGAAGGCGTATTATGGAAAGAGTGATCGTGACAGGAGCGACCAGTATGATCGGAGAAGCGCTTATTGAGGAATGCCTGAAACATGGAATCTCTGTATGTGCGGTGATCCGCAAGGATACGGCAAGAAAAGATCGTCTGCCGCAAGATCCTCATCTGGAACTGGTGGAATGCAGTCTGGAAGAACTGGCAGCACTGCCGGAAAAAGTGACGGGATCTTTTGATACGTTTTACCATATTGCCTGGGGGTATACCGGTGCGGCAAGAAATAAAAGTACCAGGCTACAGAGTAAGAACATTGATTATACCCTGGATGCGGTAGAGGCAGCTGCAAAGCTTGGCTGTAAACGATTCATCGGAGCGGGTTCCCAGGCGGAATATGGACCATTGGATCGGGAAATGATCGGCCCTGATGCGCCGGAACATCCGACAACTCCGTATGGGGTAAGCAAACTGGCAGCGGGAAAACTCTCGAAACTTTTATGCAAAGAGCTTGGAATCGAATGGATCTGGCCGCGGATCTTCAGCGTATATGGAATCTATGATAAAGAAAGTACCATGGTAATGACGGCAATTCATCAGTTCCTTGCAGAAGAAGAAACAGCATTCACCCCGGGGGAACAGGAATGGGACTATCTGTACAGCAAAGATGCAGGACGGGCTTTTTATCTGATCGGGGAAAAAGGAAGAGACGGTTCGATCTACTGTGTGGGGAGTGGAAAGGCGAGACGGCTGTATGAATATATTTACCAGATCCGGGATGTGGCAAATCCGAAGGCTACTCCGGGGATCGGGAAAAAGTCCTATGGTGTACAGCCGGTGATGCACCTGTGTGCGGATATATCGAGTCTGAAAAATGATACCGGTTTTGAACCGGCGTATGAATTTTCCAGCGGAATCCGGGAGATGGTCCGCTGGATGAAGGAGAAAGACAAATGAAAAAGAAAATCTCTGTGGTGATACCCACATACAATGAAGAGGGGAATGTAAAACCGCTGGCAGAATCCATTGTCGCAGTGATGGAGACAGAACTTCCGGAATACCGGTATGAGATCCTGTTTATCGACAATCATTCCAAGGACAGAACGCGGATGTATCTGCGGGAACTGTGCGCAAAGAATAAAAACATAAAGGCAATCTTTAATGCCAGAAACTTCGGTCAGCTGCGCTCTCCGGTCTACGGACTGAAACAGGCAACCGGGGACTGTGTGATTCGGATGTGCGCGGACTTCCAGGATCCGGTGGATATGATCGTAAAGTTCGTAAGAGAGTGGGAGAAAGGATCCAAAATTGTCATTGGCATCAAAAAAGCGAGCAAAGAAAACCGGATGATGTACTGGATCCGTGGATGCTATTATAAACTGATCCGGAAAATAACAGATATTGATCATATCGAACAATTTACCGGCTTTGGACTATATGATAAAGCATTTGTGGATGTGGTGAGAAATCTTCATGATCCGATGCCATATCTGAGAGGAATCATTGCAGAACTGGGATTTGATTATACGGCGATTCCTTATGAACAGCAGAAGAGAAAAGCGGGAAAGAGCAAAAATAATTTTTACAGTCTGTACGATTATGCGATGATCGGGATTACTTCGTATTCGAAAGTGGTTCTCCGGATGGCGACGTTTCTTGGATTTTTTGTGGGAGGTGTCAGTGTGGTGGCAGGGATTATTTATTTTATCCTGAAAATGCTGTACTGGGATCGATTTACCGCAGGCATGGCACCGTTACTCATCGGAATGTTCTTTCTGGGAGCAACGCAGCTGTTTTTCATCGGTCTGTTGGGAGAATATGTGCTGAGCATTAATACCCGTGTGCTGGATCGTCCGCTGGTAGTAGAGGAAGAAAGACTGAATTTTGAAGAGAAAGAGGACAGTGAAAATGAAAGCAAAACTGGCAAAGCGTAAAACAGGGTTCTGTATGCGGATGAAAGAAAGCTGGAAGGAAATGAAATTGTGGGATGCAGAAGAACTCAATAAGCTGGACTGGGTGATCTCAGCACTGATTCTGATTTTTCTGTTTTTTACCTGTGCCTATGGAGATCTGATGCTGACGGGAAACAGGTCATTTCTGATGTATGAACACTTTACAGATTTTTATAAGGCAAGCTATGAGCAGTCCCACGGATATTATGCCAATTATCTGCCGAGTACTTTTCTGGCATATGCGATCTGGAATCTGCCGTTGTATCTGACCGGTCATGCGCCACAGGCGATGCTGACAAACAGTTTTATCAATAATATGTGGTATAAACTGCTTCCGGTGCTTCTATATTATGCGACTTCCCATCTGATCTACCAGATCGGTGTGGAAGCAGGGTTCGGAGAAAAGAAAGCAAAGCTTTGTAAGTTTGCATTTCTGGTATCTCCGATCGGGGTGTTCAGCCAGTTTATTTTCAGCCAGTATGATATCTTTACCGTATTTTTCATGGTACTGGGCCTGTATTTTTATGTGAGAGGCGGCTTATGGAAGTTCGCACTGTCTTTCGGTGTTGCGGCAACATTCAAATATCACGCACTGCTGTTCTTCCTGGTACTGCTGGTTTTACGGGAGAAAAAGATCCGCAACCTGATCAAATATGCAGTGGTTATGGCTATTCCGCTGATGATCGAAGTGCTGCCGAATATCGGAAATATTTATTTCAAGCGCAATGTTCTGGGATTTGGCGTTTTGAAATTTGTGCAGAAACCATTCACCATTGGCTTCTTTGACGGAATCAATCTTGTGGCGGTAACAGCAGCTTTCATGCTGGTGTGGGCGTATCAGAAAAAGACAAAAGACAACCGGGAAATGTTTTCCTGGGGCATTTTCTTCTGTGTGGGAATGAGTTTTGCAATCTTCGGATTCTCTTCCTGGAACCCGCAGTGGTTGCTGATGCTGGTGCCGTTTCTGGTGTTAAATATTTTCATGAATGAAAACGGCAATCTGCTGGTGATGGTGACAAATGTGCTGATCGTTGCACTGTATATCTTCTGCAGCCAGAACCTGGTAGATGAGCAGATAATGAATTACGGAATCCTGAAATACATCCTTCCGGGACAGCAGTTTGCGGTGAGAATGTGGGATCTGTATATGTTCCATGATGAAAAAATGCTCTGCTCTGCGATGTGGGTGGTGCTTCTGGTCTATGTGGTCTTCGGGCATCCGAAATACCATATCCGGAAAGGAACCGAGATCGCAAAAGGGCTGGTATGGCAGATCCGTGCGGCATTTCTGGTCAGTGTGTTTGCATTTGTGATTCCGGCATCGATCTGTGCGCTTGGCATGTTCCAGGGGAAAATTGTTCTGCTGGATAACAGCCGTCAGGATCTGGAACCGGACAATATCATTCAGGTGGATGAAAGCTCTTCGGTGAGCCAGGATCTGACGATGGAGGGAAGTGTACTGTCGAATCTGAAGATCCGTGTCTATACCGGAGAAAAGAGCATTTCTGATACACTTACAGTGGAACTGATTGACAAAGAAACCGGGGATGTGGTATATCAGGGAGGAAAAGAGACGGACGGTTTTACGACCAATTCGGCGCTGTATTCTTTCATCGGCGAGAAAGTTTCGGTGGAAAAAGGAAAAACGTATGAGCTGCGGATCAGCAGCGAGGCGGAAGAAGGATCCGGTATCGGTCTGTATTGTGTGACAGCAGACAGTGAAACACAGCTTCTGGCAGAGACAGAAGCCAGAGATGAACTTCCGGCAAGCCGGCTGCAGATGCGTGTGACAGGGGAACAGTAAAAGCGGCCTGCAACAAAATGAAAGAAACAGGAAACTTCAAGAGTATAAAAAGGGGAGAAGAGGATGAAGCAGACAGAAAGTCCGGCGATCCGGGCGATACAGGAGATTAAAAAAGCGGTCATCGGAAAGGATGACTGTATCATAAAAGTGATGACTGCGATTCTTGCAGGAGGACATATTCTGATCGAGGATGTGCCGGGAGTGGGAAAGACCACGCTGGCACTGGCTTTTTCCAAAGCGCTGCATCTCGAGCAGAACCGTATTCAGTTCACGCCGGATGTACTGCCGGGAGATGTGACCGGATTTTCATTATATCAGAAAGCGACCGGTACCTTTGAGTATCAGCCGGGGGCTGTTATGTGTAACCTGCTTCTGGCGGATGAGATCAACCGTACTTCACCGAAGACGCAGGCGGCACTTCTGGAAGTCATGGAGGAAGGGAAAGTAACGGTGGATCAGATTACCCATGAGTTGCCCAAACCGTTTGTGGTTATTGCAACCCAGAATCCGGTGGGAAGTGCGGGAACATCCATGCTTCCTCAGTCACAGCTGGATCGTTTTATGATCTGTATGCACATCGGATATCCGGATATGAAATATGAACTGGAGATCGTGAAAGGCAAGATTACGACAGATCCGCTGGATCTGGTAGAACCGGTGATGAATGGAGCACAACTTCTGCGCCTTCAGGATGAGATCCATAAAATTTATATTCATGATGCGGTATATCAGTATATCGGGAAGCTGGTCAATGCAACAAGAAAACATTCCCTGATCGAGCTTGGAATCAGCCCAAGAGGAACGATCGCACTGGCAAGGATGGTACAGGCACTGGCATATCTGCGGGGGAGAAATTATGTACTTCCGGTGGATGTGGAGGATGTTTTTATCGATGTGGAAGCACACCGTATCCAGCTGAATGGAAAAGCACGTGTAAACAGAGTAACCGCTGAACAGATACTGAAAGATATTCTGGAGGGAACGACAAAACCTTCCGTGGTGAGAAAATGAAGAACAAATTACTATATTTCGGACTGTTGGTGGTCACACTGTATCTGGCCATCCTCTATGACAGTCCCATGCTTCTGGGCTTTGGTCTGATGGAAATGATACTGCCGGTTATATCCGGCATTCTGATGTTATGGACAGCGGCACATATGAAGGCACAAATCTATCTCCCTATCGGAGTTGCCGAAAAAGAGCAGCCGGTTAATGTGGGGGTGCGGATCGAAAATAAGAGCCGGATCCCGGTATCCAGGCTGGAAGCAAAAATAAAGATACAGAACAGATTTTATCAGCCGGAAAAAGAAGTGATTTTTCAGGGAATGGCTGATGGGAGAGGAACGACCCGCCTGACAACAGCCATTACCAGCAGTCAGTGCGGGTTGGTTGCGTTATGGGTGGAACAGGTAAAAATATGGGATCTGTTTCATCTGTTCGGAAAAAGGATCGAGACAGATGGAAAAGAGGAGCTTTCAGTACTTCCGGAGTATTATGAGGCCTTGCTAGAAATCACACCGCAGATTCGGGAACAGTTGATTGAAAGTGAAGAATACGATGAGAAACGGCCAGGAGATGATCCCTCTCAGATTTTCCAGATCCGTGAGTACCGGGAAGGTGACAGGATGCAGAGGATCCACTGGAAAGCCAGTGCACGTACCAGTCAGCTAATGGTAAAAGATTACAGCATGCCGATCGGACTGGGAGCACTGTTGCTTTTTGATCTTCAGGTTCCGGAAGAATCGGGAGCAGTTTTTCTGGATCAGGCAATAGAGTACGGACTTGCTATTCTGCAGGGATTTTTGAATCAGGAATATCCGCCGCGGGCGGCGTGGTATAACTGTCGGACACAGAATATGGAACAGATAGAGATCAGGGAAACAGAAGATCTGTATCTGCTGACTTCGCGGCTGTTTCAGGCAGGATCTTACCGGGAAGAGATTCTTCTGGAAGAAGCCTATAAACATTCTTATCCGCAGGACGGATACAGTATCTGTCTGCGGATTACTACAGATGGTCAGTGGTGGGAGGATGGGATCCTGAAAGGTGAGCTGACACGTACCGGACTTGAGACAGAGGGGATCAGCGTATGAGACGACAGACAGAAGAGTGGCATCCGACGGGAATCCAGGTGGCAGGAGAGAAAAAAATAAAGATTGAATCCAGGAGACGACAACAAAAGCATGGTGTGCTGCTGCGTTGTGTATATCTGTATCTGTGCATGGTGGGAACAATTCTCACATTCAGACTGGATCTTGGAATGAAGTTCCGGGTACTTCCGGTAGCAGGAGTGTTGTTACTGTTTGTGTTACTTGCAATATTAAAAAGTATCTGGAGACCATGGGGAAGATGGGTATACCGGGGAGCATATCTGTTAATCTTTCTGACGGGAGGTCTGGGATGGAAACATCTGGCCGCAGGATGGCAGGCAGCGGAAAACAGTATCCGGCATCAGTTGTCGGTATATTATGGGGTGACACTGGCAGAAAAAACACCGTTGCTTTCCGGGGAACGGGGAGAACTGTTGCTGATCGTTATTTTTGCACTGTTTTTCTGGAGTATGGAAACAGCGGTGGTACGAAAAGGGCGGGCAGGGCTTTTGGTAGCTTCGGAGATTCTGATCGTGCTTTTGGAACTGATGTGTGGCTGCCGTTTCCTACAGCCGGGAATCTTTCTGATCGGAGGATCTCTGCTGGCATTGCTCGCGATGGGACAAAACCATGGAGTAAGCAATCAGCGGATCCTCTATCGTTCCGGGCTGTGGGCAGGAGGGCTGGTTCTTTGCCTGTCACTTCTGGCAGGACCAGCCGGTTCGATGCTGGCAAAACAGACAAACGGCTGGAATGAATGGCTGTATCAGAAGGTACAGAAAAAAACCAGTGAGATTTCCCGGGCAATGGAAAGCCAGAACGGGTTATTTGGCAATCATAATCCGACGGCGGATGGCAGTCTGAATAACTATCCGGTAGAACAGAAGGATGAGATCGATCTTACAGTACATACCTCCGGGAAACCGGTACATAATATGTATCTGCGGGGATTTACCGGCGGAACATATCAGGGGAATTACTGGAGCGGCGTGGATCAGAAAGATTTTGCGGATGCGTTTTCAGAAGCGGACAGCGGCTGGCAGGTACAGAATATTCTCTACCGTTACATCGGGTCCCGCTCTTCGGAAGGGGAAGGAACTGTGACGGTTACCAGAGAAAATCCGGGCGGTGATTATGGATATATTCCTTACGGCTGTGCGGTGCCGGATGATGAAAATGTGCAGGCGGACGGCTGTTATGCCAGTGCCGGAAAAGAGATCTCGTACCAGGGTTATGTAAACTGGACAGAATGGATGGATCCACAGCCTTCGAAAGATGCGGAGTCAGAGATCGAGAGCGCTTACCGGGAATATGTGGCGAAAGAATATCTGAAAGTTCCTGTGGAAGGACTGGATCGTCTGCGTTCGTACTGTGAACAGCAGAATCTGCAGTCGGTACAGGAGGTTATCGATTTTGTGGTACGGGATGTGCAGGAAGGACGTACGTACAGCATGGATCTGGAACAGGTTCCGGTGGATCAGGATTTTGCAGAGTATTTTTTCTTTGACCAGAAAAAAGGATACTGTATTCATTATGCGACAACAGCAACGCTGATGTTCCGTCTGCTTGGTGTGCCGGCGAGATATGTTACCGGATATGTGGTGACACCGGAGGAGTTTACGGAAGATGGAGATGGCTATACGGCACAGGTACCGGATACACAGGCACATGCGTGGGTGGAAGTTTACCGTTCCGGAAAAGGCTGGATCCCGGTAGAAGTGACACCGGGTTATCAGGAGAACACCGGTGGAAATGAAAATCAGGAAGTGACCGGAGAGGAAAGCACACTGACACCGGAACCGACCGCGGAGCAGTCCCAGGAGGCAACACCGGAGCTTACCGAAACTCCACAGCCGGAGCAGGAAGAGGCATCGTTGACACCGGAGAGTGAAAATGGTCAGGGAACAGAAGAACAGGAGACAAATACGGAAAATGGATCCGGAGAACAGAGACCGGAGGGAATCGGACATGCATTACTGAAACTTTTCGTGATACTGTTGATTCTTGTCGGGCTGGCCGGTGGCAGTGTGGGTATAGTTGCTCTTCGCAGAAAACAGATATTGCAGGAGCGAAACAGTTGCTTTTTCCAGAAAGATATCAACAGGGGAATCTGTGAGATTTCTTACGCGATTTATAGGATTTTCCGGGATGCAAAGGAAGCCGGAGTGCTGCAGGAAGTCCCGGAACAGAACGATGACCGGGAATTTGCCCGCCAGACAGAAAAAATTCTCCCGTGGATGGAAGAGGGGACATATACAGCAATTGTGGAACTGATAGAGCGGGCATCGTTCGGGCCGGATCCGCTGACAAAGAAGGATCGGATCCGGTGTTATCAGTTTTATGAGAGTCTGGAGCAGCAGTTCTGGACACAGATGCCGAAACAGAAAAGATTCTGGTGGAAATACATGAAAGCGTATAAAACTTCATAAACTAGGAAAAAGGCATCGGGCAGTCTGTGAAAATATGAAAGAAAAACTTCGTATGATCCTGGCAGTGACAGGGATCTTTCTGTTGCTTCCTCTGCTTCTGACGGTTTTTCTGTCGGGCAGAGAAGTGTTGCGCATAAAAAAACAATGGAATATGGAATCGCTTCTTCCCATGATGATGTGCATGGAAATCCCCTGGGAGTATGAGGAGGAGATGAAAAAAGTACAGGCTGTTCTTACAAGGAGCAGCCTGTACTTGCGTATAGAAGAGAATGGGATGGATGGGGAAGACTGGGAAAAACTGTGGAGGGAAGTGAAAGCAGCGCAGCATCAGAAAGGGTATCAGCAGGCATACCGGAGTATGGAGGCAGCAGCCAAAGATACTGAGGGGGAGATGCTTTTTTACCGGTCGAAGGTCTGTGAGGGTGTGTTTCACCGGATCAGCAGCGGTGCGACCCGTGACGGGCTGGAAGTGTTTGGAAAGATGGAGAAAGGATATCTTCTCAGTGTGGACAGCAACTGGGATATGTATGGGGAGGGCTATCTGAGCGGTCATTATTTTTCGGAGGAAGCACTGCGAAAACAACTGGAAAAGGCATATCCCGGGCTGGTATTTACGGAAGAATCACCGGAAAAACAGATAAATATGTATAAACGGGACAAAGTGGGACACATTTTATCCTTGACAGTTGGGAATGAGACAATCTCAGGGGAAGAATTTCGCAAGCTTCTGGAACTGCCGTCGAGTAATTTTACGATGCAGGCGGCAGACGGGAAAATTCGCTTTTTATGTAAAGGACAGGGGCACGGGCTGGGACTTTCGCAGTATGGAGGAAATGTGCTGGCGAAAGAAGGAAAATCGTATCGGGAGATTCTGCGGTATTATTTTCCGGAGTGTGAAGTGAAAAAAGAAGATTCCTGACCGGATAGAAAAACGGTGTATACTTCTGAAAAATCAGGGAATTCTATAGATAAAGAATCTGGATGAGTAACTGGGACTGACGGGGACGGTTACTGGTTTTGTTCTTTAGTATAGAATAGCAGAGGTGAAGATGATGAAAAAAGAAAAGACATTGCGTATGGCAGTTACCGGTGCGCTGCTTCTGACCGTGGTTGCGGCGGGAATCTCCATGTACCGGACGGATACAACGCCGAAAAAAGAAAGTAAAGCACAGCAGGAGGAAGAGGCGCTCCGCCGCCCGAAGCTGCTGATCTTCAACCTGGTTCTGACGGTTGCCCTGCTGGCGGTCCTGTCCACAGGTGTGGTTACCAGTTATGTTGCTTTCCTGGTTGCGCTGTCCATCGGTCTGGCCGTCAACTATCCGGACCTGAAGCTACAGGACAAGCTGATCAAGAAGCACGCACCAGCAGCCCTCATGATTTCTGCCACTCTGTTCAGCGCAGGCGCGATGGTTGGCGTCTTTGACGGCACCGGAATGCTGACCGAGATGGCAAATGTCATCATCTCGTTTGTTCCCAGCTTTATGGGCCAGTACCTGCACATCATCTTTGGCATTCTGGCTCTGCCTCTGGGCCTGTGCATTGGCACCGATGCCTACTTCTACGGCATCATGCCGCTGGTCATTGAGGTGGGCAGCACCTATGGCATCGACCCCCTGAGCACGGCTTGCGCCATGATCATTGGCAAGAATCTGGCCCTGATGGTCAGCCCGCTGGTCCCTGCTACCTATCTGGCAACCGGCCTGACCGATGTGGAGTTGAAAGATCACATGAAGTTCAGTATCCCCATTTACTGGGGCGTGTCCGTCGTGATGCTGATCGTCGCTGTGTTCCTGGGCGTTGTGCCGCTGCACTGAGTCCTGCACAAAAGCATTCACCAGAACCAATGCGGAGAGCTGGAGCCGCGGGGCCCCGGCTCTTTGCTGCGTGATACCGCTGCCTGCCATCTTTATCCATTCTTTTCCGAAATGGATGGAGATTGAAAGACGCGATTTCACAAAACGAGGTTTTGGGCTCATAATAGAAGCAGGAAAAGCGGATTTTCCCGCTTTGTAAGCGATGTTTTTGTGGGAGCGGACAGCGGAGTGGAAACGCGGACGGAAACCAGACATGAGAAAATGGAATATTTCTTGTGTTCAAGCGAAATTTTTGCTGTTTCTTAACGAATATTAAGGCTGCGGCTATGATTTCTGTAAGGTTGTAAGGCTATCATAGAATCATCAAGGGCGGCCACTGGGCCGCAAGAACGGTATATTAGAAGGTAACACCCACCAAGGAGGAAAAAGCATGGAGATCAAGAAAGCAGCAACTGCTGGCACTCTGGAATCCAGCGATTGCATGGTGACGGTGGAGCCGGGCGAGGGCAAAGTTGATTTCTCCCTCGAGAGCTCTGTCATCAACCAGTACGGCAACCAGCTGCGCAAGGTCGCACTGGAGACGCTGAAGAACCTGGACATTGATAATGTCCGCATCACCATTGTGGACAAGGGTGCGCTGGACTGCACCCTGAAAGCCCGCATTGAGGGCGCGGTCTTCCGCTCCGTCGATCAGTATGAGAATCTGCCCTGGGGAGGTGCCATTCGATGAACAATCCCAACAAGAAGCGCCTGCGCCGCACGATGATGTTCCTCAATGCGCAGAAGCCCGGCCTGATCAAGGACCCTTACATCTATAAGGCCGACTCCCTGATGCTGGACCTGGAGGACGCTGTGGCCGAGAACCAGAAGGACGTGGCCCGCTTCAGCCTGTATCACGCCCTGAAGACCGTGGATTACCGCGGTGCAGAGCGAGTCGTCCGCATCAACGGTCTGGACACTCCCTACTGGCGTGAAGACATCCGTGCCTGCGTGGCCGGCGGCTGCGACTCCATCCGCATCCCCAAGACCGAGCACGCCGAGGATGTCCACCGCGTGGCTGCTGCCATCGCCGAGGACGAGAAGACCTACGGCCGCCCCGAGGGCGAGGTGCTGATCATCGCTGCTCTGGAGTCTGCCCGCGGCGTTATGAACGCTCTGGAGATCTGCGAGAGCGATGAGCGCCTGTTCGGCATCGCACTGTCCGGCGGCGACTACACCAAGGACCTGCAGACCCACATCACCGGCACCGGCATCGAGCTGATGGGTGCCCGCCAGCAGATGATCATTGCCGCCCGCGCGGCCGGTGTGCAGTGCTTCGACACCGTTTACACCGACCTGAAGGATATGGACGGCTTCCGCAAGGACGTGGAAAACATCCACCTGATGGGCTTTGATGGCAAGTCCATCATCAATCCTCGCCAGATCCCCATTGTCCACGAGATCTTTACTCCCACCCAGAAAGACATCATCTTTGCGGAAAAGGTCGTCAAGGAGATCGATTCCAAGAAAGCTCTGGGCATCGGTGTCTTCACCGTGGACGGCAAGATGATCGACATCGCGTTCTACGATGGCGCAAAGCGCACCATTGATCTGGCCAAGGCTTCCGGCGTGTATAAGGGGGATTTGTAATTATGTTGAACGCAGTCGGCAGAGAAATTCCCGAAGAGATCCTCGAGCGCACCGGCAAAGAGGTCTTCCAGGGCAACAATTATAAAGACGGCAAGGCTTTCCAGAAAGCCAGCCCCAAGGTGACCCCCGTGATGCGCAATGACCACGACAAGATGGTCAAAGACATCCACGAGGCCCTCGTCAAGTGCAATGCCCACGACGGCATGACCGTCTCGTTCCACCACCACTTCCGCGAGGGCGACCTGGTGGTCTGCATGGTCATGGAAGAGATCCACAAAATGGGCATCAAGAATGTCACCCTGAGCGCAAGCTCTC
>ENA-OPAO01001954-OPAO01001954.1-human-gut-metagenome-genome-assembly--contig:-NODE-1954-length-13094-cov-3.527188_pt1 | contig 13094 bp, 7 predicted proteins | sample MGYA00241054_ERZ501424 | MGnify/ENA primary metagenome ERZ501424 (study PRJEB25962, sample SAMEA2042623) | human gut metagenome | biome: human gut; feature: human-associated habitat; material: faeces...
TGGCAATGCTTCATATTTCCATGGCATTTCCACTGATCCGCCGGATGCTCCTGCTCTTTGGCATGACAAACACAAAACTGTTCATCGGCTGTACTGCCGGAACAGTACTGATTTTTGCTCTGGTATACGGTCTGATCTACATCATGACTGCAAAATCTTATTATCATATCGTGGAGCGAAAATAGAATTTAATAAACTAAACAAGGCCCCTCACCTGCAGAATTTCATCTGTAAGTGAAGGGCCTGTATTATTTCATAATTGATCTAATTCAAAATCAGATGTTCAGAAGGTCGCTGAATACTTTCAGTGCGCCGTCTGTTTCGTGTGCAAGGACACGTTTTGCAAGGACTTTACCAAGCTGTACACCTTCCTGATCGAAGCTGTTTAAGTTCCACAGGAATCCCTGGAACATAACTTTGTTTTCGAAGTGAGCAAGAAGTGCACCGAGGCTTGCCGGATTTACCTGCTCGCCGATGATAATGCTGGACGGACGTCCGCCTTCGAAGTTCTTGTTATTGTTATCATCTGCTTTGCCGCATGCAAAAGCTACGATCTGAGCTGCAACGTTTGCGCAGAGTTTCTGCTGGCTTGTGCTTCCCTGAATCATAACATCTGTATCCATCTGATTATTCTTAAATCCGATGAACTGAAGAGGTACGATATCTGTTCCCTGATGAAGAAGCTGATAGAAGGAATGCTGACCGTTTGTTCCCGGTTCACCGAAGATTACCGGTCCTGTCACATAATCTACAGGCTCACCAAAACGGTTAACGGATTTTCCGTTTGATTCCATATCAAGCTGCTGTAAATGTGCCGGGAAACGACTCAAAGCCTGTGAATACGGAAGTACTGCCGTGCTTGGATATCCGAGGATATTTCTCTCGTATACACCGATGAGGGCATCCAGCATAGCCGGGTTCTGCATTACATCTTCATTCTTTGCAAGTCTATCTTCTTCTGCTGCACCTTCCAGGAACTGTGCAAATACTTCCGGTCCGAATGCCAGAGATAATACAGCACCACCAACAGCAGATGTAGAAGAATAACGTCCGCCGATATAATCATCCATAAAGAATGCTGCAAGATAATCATCACTCTTTGCAAGAGGAGAAGTCTCACTTGTAACGGCGATCATATGCCTGGAAGCATCCAGACCAGCGTTCTTAAGTGCGTCTTTAACGAAGGATTCATTTGTCAGTGTTTCAAGAGTTGTACCTGATTTGGATACCAGTACAAAAATGGAATGTGCAACATCGATGGAATTCAGAACTGCTGCTGCGTCGTCCGGGTCTACGTTGCTGATGAATTTGGCTTCCATTTTGAATTTGTCGTTTTTCTTTGCCCAGTTTTCAAGAGCAAGGTACATTGCGCGAGGACCAAGGTCACTTCCGCCGATACCGATCTGAACAACAGTTGTGAATTTCTCTCCTGCTGCGTTTGTGATCTCACCTGCATGTACTTTGTTTGCAAAATCAGCAATCTTCTGCTGCTGTTCCACATAAAAAGCACGTTTGTCAGCACCATCAGCTACAACGTTATCCCCAAGCTGTCCACGTGTCAACTGATGAAGAACAAGACGCTTTTCACCTGTATTGATTACTTCGCCATTATAGAGTGCTGCATATTTCTCGGTAAGCTGAGCTTCTTTTGCCAGTTTCTTAAGAGCTTCCAGTACATCATCATCTACCTGTTTTGCAGCGTAGTTATATGCAAGACCTGCAGCCATCGGTACACTGTAATTCTTCACACGTTCTGCACCGTTCTCGCCGGTCATCACTTCTGCAAGGTTTACTTTTTTTACATTGGAAAGCTCTTTGTATGCTTCAAGAGTATCCAGATTGTTCCAGGTAATCATAATCAGATTCCTCCTTAAAATTAAATATTCCTGCTGTTTCAGGATTCATTCTCAATCTCTTTGATTATAATATCAAATGGGGGTAAATTCAACCCCACAGTTCCACACTCATCTCATGCCATGCCTCACCGCCCCAGACAGAATCGCCAATACCATGATCTTTGAAGCCAAATTTCTGATACATTTCTACTTTATCCGGCAGGCACGTCAGGATCAGTTTCTCTCTGCCGTTTACTTTTTCGCGTTCTTTATAGCAGCGCACCAGTTCTCTCGCCAGCCCCTGATGTTGATATTTCGGAAGTACATCCAGTCCCAGAAGCATAATATTCTTACCCTTTGGATCATGTATTTCTGCATCTGTAAAAAAGTCATCCGTCAGATGTTCTCTGTCTGTGGCAAGTCCGTTAAGAAATCCTGCAATCTTTCCTGTAGCACGATCTTCTGCTACAAGAAAAAGCTCCGGTGCTTTTTTCACACGTTCTTCCATATGCTCATAAGAACATGCTTCGTTCGGAGGAAAACAGATTTTCTCAATCTCTGAAGTCTGTGCAATTTCCTCCTGACGAATATTTCTGAAAATATATTTTTCAGTTAACATACTTGTGTCGTTTTTCTCTGTCATGACCTGTATCTCCATTTTATTTATCCTGAATTATAATTTCTTGTACAATATTACCATTTTTACGTATCATATGCCACCAACAATTAAACACACACCCGTATTCTCTCAGTCGCAGTTCACTCTTATATAGTTTTTTCAGTAGTCATACCGATTAAGTATGTATTTTTTCTTTACATGCAATATAAAAGGGTATAACATGGAAGTAAACTAATATTATATAAAGGCGGGTAAATTATGGACTATTCAATTAATACAAAATGCGTACAGGCTGGTTATACTCCGGGGAATGGGGAACCAAGACAGATTCCGATCTATCAGTCAACCACTTACAAATATGATACAAGTGAAGATATGGGCAAACTGTTTGATCTTGAGGCATCCGGCTATTTTTATTCCAGACTTCAGAATCCGACAAATGACTATGTCGCTGCCAAAATCACCGCCCTGGAAGGCGGTACTGCCGGAATGCTGACTTCTTCCGGGCAGGCAGCAAACTTCTTCGCCATTTTTAATATCTGCGAAGCAGGCAGTCACATCGTTTCTTCCTCTTCTATTTACGGTGGTACATACAACCTTCTCTCTGTCACCATGAAAAAAATGGGTGTCGATGTCACTTTTGTTGATCCGGACTGCTCCGAGGAGGAATTAAATGCCGCATTCAAAGACAACACAAAGGCTGTTTTTGGTGAATCTATCGCAAACCCGGCTCTGACTGTCCTTGATATCGAAAAATTTGCAAAAGCAGCACATGCACATGGTGTACCGCTTATCGTAGACAACACCTTCCCGACACCGGTTAATTTACGTCCGATCGAATGGGGTGCTGACATTGTTACTCATTCCACAACCAAATATATGGACGGTCACGGTGCTGCACTCGGTGGTGCGATCATTGATGCCGGAAAGTTTGACTGGATGGCTCACGCAGATAAATTCCCGGGACTCTGCACACCGGATGATTCCTATCACGGAATTACCTATGCAGAAAAATTTGGCAAAGAGGGCGCTTTTATCACCAAATGTACTTCTCAGCTTATGAGAGATCTCGGATGTGCGCAGTCTCCGCAGAGTGCTTTTATCCTGAACCTCGGTCTGGAATCTCTTCATGTGCGTATGCCACGCCACGTAGAAAACGGACAGGCCATTGCTGAATTCCTTGAAAAACATGACAAAGTGGAATTCGTTAACTACCCGACACTACCATCCAACAAGTACTATGAAATTGCTAAGAAATATATGCCAAACGGCGGATGCGGTGTCGTGTCCTTTGAATTAAAGGGCGGACGTGCTGCCGCAGAAAAATTCATGAAAAATCTGAAACTTGCTGCCATCGAGACACATGTAGCAGACGCAAGAACCTGCTGCCTGAACCCGGCAACTTCCACCCACAGACAGATGAATGACGAACAGCTCGCTGCTGCCGGAATCCCGGCCGGACTGATCCGTATCTCCTGTGGTCTTGAAGACAAAAATGATTTAATTGCAGATATCGCTCAGGCACTTGATGCAATCTGATACATATTCATTATATTTATAAACTATAAAAAGGATGGAATGACACCATATTATATCATTCCATCCTTTTTATTATGTCTGCTTCTATTTCATATCAGATATATTTATTTGTTTATTCTGATATTTTTTGCTGCGCTCCATTCAGAGTAATAATTTACTTTGGAAATTGTTTTGTAGGAACGTACTTTTACTGAATAAGTTGCCCTCCTTTTCAGAGAACTCAGTACAGTTCTCAATGTTTTGTAAGATTTGACCGTTACTGTTTTTTGTGTGTTGCCGGTTTTGTAGTTCACCTGATATCCAGTTGCTTTTGCATTCTGGCTCCATGCCACAGTTGCCCTTCCTGCTGCGCTGTTTGTTACCGATGAAATACGGTTTTGAGTAAGGCAGTAATATGATTTTCCAGTGTATGCGCCTTTTACGCTTCCTCTGTATCCACAAACTGCATAACTGTATTTTCCACCATTTACAGTAGCTGAGGTATCGGTATAATTAAGCGTCGTTCCACTGGTAATCGTCTTGATTGCCTTATATGCCCCACTTCCGTATGCTCTGTAGATAATATATCCCTGTGCTCCATTAATTTTGGTCCAGGTCAATCGCATGCCTTTTGCAGCATTTGCAATTGACTTAACATTTCCCGTTGAAAGTCTTATCAGTGATTTTCCATTTTTGTCATAATCACTGGCAAACTTTCCATCTGCTTTGATACATCTCACTGTATATGCATAGGTTGTTCCACTTGCTGCACTGCGATCCGTATAGTTTGTTGACCCTGTATCCGCAATACGTGTCCAGCTCTCTGTTCCTTTTTTCCTGAATACACGATATTTTGCTGCACCATCCACGCGTTTCCATGTAATGTTTATACCACTGGCTGCATTAGATATCGTAGAAATCGCCGGTGTATTCAAATAACTGACAGTAAGTCCCTTCTCATCATAACTTCCCTCTGCCAGATCAATGTATGCACTGACTGTATAGGTGTATGTCATTCCTGGTTTTGCTGTTTTATCCTCAAAAGATAAACTTTCTGTCGTTCCAACCTTACTCCAGCTTCCGTTTGAAACCTTTCTGTATACATAATATCCCTCAGCATTTTCCACTTCATTCCAGGTTAAAACAGTTGAGAAATTATTATATTCAACAGCCTGAAGCACCGGCTGCTTCGGTTTTTCGATGATTCGGAATGACGCCTTTTTGGCATTTGTATATTGACCAATACCGATAACCGAAACGCTTGCCTCTCCGATACGGTCATTATCCTGATATTCCAGACGATAATCATTTCCCTCTGTCAGTGTTTTGCCCGCCATGGATACCGAAACTTCAGGCTTCACCTCGTTTCCCTCAAAGACATATACAGATGAAGAAAAACGAATTTCACATTCTTCTGAATTTATGTTCTTAAGTATCTTGTGTTCTCTCTTTATTTCCAGTTTACAAAGAGTACATTTCTGTACATCATCATATTGAATGTCACCATTTTCCAATGTCTCTCTGCTTTCCACAACATGGCTGATAATATGATTATCTTCCACCCAGACTGCCACTGTGCTGCTGGCTGGTTCATGATTATCATCACCGGAAACCGACACATTAATCAGTGCAAGGCCGGCTTTTTTACCGGTGATATGAGAATTTTGGATTTCAACGAGCTCTTCATCCTCTGTTGTAAGGAGAACCTGACCAATTCCATTCTCCACCAATACCTCTGCTTCTGTATTGACATGAATTCTTTCAACTGTGCATACAGCAGAAACGGATTGTTTTTTCTTTGAAATAGTAAACGTCTTTTCCGCTTCTCCTGTGATACAGACATCACCTTCTTTAGCAGTTATTGTTACTGTTGCTTCTCCTGCGTTTGTGTTATTCACATAAGAAACTGTATAATTATCTTTGCTTACAACTCCATTATCATTCTTCACAATGACTTCCGGTGCCTTTTCCTTACCATCGTATACCGTCTGCTGATAAGCGAGTGTAATCGAGCAATCTTTAAGTTCTGTCTGTCCCAAAGCCGAAATTTCTTCGGTATATGTTTCATTACAATCCAGACATTTAAATTCCTTTTTTCCTGATTTCAGATAAGTCGGTTCTGTAACTGTACCTTCATCCCATTTGTGTGGTGTCAGATCCGTTTCATCCCCGCTGAAACTGCTCTTACAACGTGTACAGGTATACGTTGTAAATCCCTTCTTCGTGCAGCTGGACGGCGTCACTGTTTTCTTATAATTATGCTGCAACGGTTCCCTGTAATCATCTGTCACCACATAATCACATTTCGTACAACTGTATGTTGTATATCCCTTTTCTGTGCAGGTCGGAGCCGTTACAACAGACACGTAATCGTGCCCGGTTGCCTCTTTAAAATCTTCAGTTTTTGTTTTACCGCATTTCTTACAGGTATAGTTCTTGTGTCCTCTTTCCGTACAGGTTGGCTCTGTTATCTGGATATCGTAATCATGACCTGTTGCTTCACGATAATGATCTATATACTCATCTCCACACCTGGAGCAGGTATAAGTTGTGTATCCTGCTTTTTCGCACTGTGGCGGGACTGTTGACGTTACTTTATAAGCATGACCGTTTACCAGATCCAGGGCTTTTTTCTCAACAAATGTCTTTCCACAAAGTTCGCAGACAGAAGTTACACTTCCCTGTTCACAACATGTAGACAATACAGTATCTGTGATTTTTAATACATGATCTTCATTTACCGAAATCTGAATCTTTGTCTCTGCTGCCTCGTGGTTATCGTCACCTGCTGCTGATATTTTCAAATAAGCAGTTCCCTTTTTCTTTCCGCGAATCATCTTTTCTTCAGTAACTACTGCAATCTCCTCGTTTTCCGATACAATACTTACTTCGCCCAATCCATTTACAGTAACCGGTTCTTCTGTATTTACATGAACAGATTCTGATTCTGTCTCAGCTGTGATATTCTGTTTTGCTTTTGCAATAGTAAACGGTATTGTCGTTTCTCCTGTGATACTGACATTTCCCGGTTTTGCAGTCACAATAACTTCTGCATTTCCTGCATTGATATTTTTTGCATATGTAACGCTATATTCCGTTTTACCTACTGTTCCGTTATGATTTTTTACGACTACTTCCGGAGTCTTTTCCTTACCGTTATAAACAGTTTTGCGATAGGAAAGTGTGATCGTACAATCACTGAGATCCGTCTGAACTAATGCCGGAATATCTTCGGTATATGTTTCTTCACAGTTCAGGCATTTGAACGCCTTGAGTCCCTTCTCCAGATAGGTCGGTTGTTTAGTGATCGTTCCTTTATCCCATTTGTGCGGTGCCAGATCTGTCTCATCCCCCGTATAACTGTTTCCACAGGTTACACAGGTGTATGTAGTAAATCCCTTCTCTGTGCAGGTAGAATCTGTAGTCACAGCTTCATAACTGTGTCCCAGCGCACTGCGGTAATCTGAAACAATTACATTGTCACAGTTTTCATTTTTACATGTATAAGTTGTATATCCTCTTTCGGTACAGGTCGGAGGTGTTACAACAGATTCATAATCATGACCGGTCGCCTCACGGTAGTTTGAATTATAAGTAAGACCGCAGATACTACAGGTATTTCTGGTATATCCTTCGTCAATACAGGTAGGTTTAATCACTTTTTTCGTATACTTATGGCCCAGCGCTCCTACAAAATTATCTCTGTAGGAATAGCCGCAGTTCTTACAGCTGTAATAAGTGTAGCCACGTTCTGTACATGTTGGTTTTGTTACGGTTGCCTCATAATCATGTTCAAGAGGTTCTGTCCATGTATCATCATAGGAATAGCCACAGTTTTTACACTGATGTCGTGTATAGCCCTGCATCTGACAGGTTGCCGGTACAACGATATCCTCATAAGCGTGATCTGTACTTGGTTTATAACCTTCACGTTTTGTATTTCCACAGAGTGCACATGTATAAAGTGTATAACCTTCTCTTGAACAATTTGGTTCGATTACTTTACCTTCACCATACTGATGGGCATTCGGATCTATATCCAGTTCCGTTTTAAATTCTTCCTTGCAGACACTGCAGACCTGAATATCATATCCTTTTTCAATACAGGTTGCATCTTTGTGTTCTTTCGATGTCAGCTTATGTCCGGTTGCCGGAATCACATCTGTAAAAACCTTTCCACAGTTATCACAGGTAAAAGATTTCTCTCCGTCTGTGGTGCAGGTCGCTTTGGTGATTACAGTGTAGTCCTTGGACATGTGAATTGGGTTTAAAGTAGTGTTTGACAGTCCATTGAAACATCCCTGCGCTTCAGATGAAGTCCATGTGTTGTTACATGCATAATAAGTAATAGTTCTGGTATGATACTCACCCATATCAAACATAGAACTAAAATCTCCAAAGTCTCCCAGAAATGTTATATCAACAAGATTTGAGTTTGCCAGTGCCCGAGCGCCTATACTTATCACTCCGGCAGGAATTTGAATATTTTTAATTCCACATCCAACAAAAGCATCCGCCTTAATAGTTGTTAACTTACTTCCTTCTTCAAATTCAACTTCTTTTATGTTAGTGCACCCCTCAAATACCATACCTCCAATAGAATTTACATTTTTCGGAATGCAGATTTTCTCTAAGCTCTTACAATTTTGAAATGCTCCTGCTTCTATCATTGTCACACTTGATGGAATTATAATCTTCTCTAAATTTTCACATCCATAAAACATAGAGCTCGAAATTTTATCTATCTGTATGTCTTCTGCAAATATACACTGTTTCAAACCACTACAGTGCGCAAACGCAAAATCTCCAATATTTACAACACTGGAAGGAATTCCTATTTTGGAAATTTTTTTGCAATTTTGAAATGCTTCGTATCCTATACTTTTCAGATAATTGGGCAGCTTGTCATTTGTCAATTCAAGATTTACACAATTCGAAAAAGCCTCCTGATCAATATACTCTACATTCTCATGGAAAGTCACTGTTTTAATATTGTACCCATAAACAAACGCATCTTTCCTGATACGGGTAATATTCTCCGGAATTACCAGATTTTCCAGAGCTTCGCCGCCAATATAGTAATCAATGCCCTTTGCATCACCAAACGTAGCTAAGCTGAACGACGGCCATTCTTCCATATTCAGCCACTGTGACAGATCCTCAATATATAATGCCCGTAGGCTTGTACACCCCCCAAAAGTAGTTTCTGCACATTTCTTCAAATTTTTCGGAATATTAATGCTTTTCAAAGATGTACAATACTCGAATGACGCCCAGCCTATTGTGGTTATACTTTCGGGTAAACTGATTTCCTCTAATGCACTACAATATCCAAATACCTCACCGTCTATATTTGTTAGATTTTCAGATAACTTTACACGTTTTAATGCCGTACAATTATAAAATGCACTATAGCTTATACTTGTAACACTGTCCTCGATTTCCGCCCATTTCAGTTTCGTCAATCCATAAAAAGAAAAGGACATAATAGTCGAAATTCCTTTTTTGACATGTACTCCTTCAATTATTCCTTCATACTCACCCCACGGTGCTGTCGTTATTTGATGCCCATCCAGTGCTGTTTTATAGGAATAATCCCCTCCTTTACCTTCACCTGTTCCCATAGACAATTCCAGTACATGATCCGGTGTAATTCCCCAGAAAATATTGCCATCATCACCACATACAATATACGGTGCCGGTATTACTTCTTCTACCGCTTCACCACATTTCTGGCAGGTTCGCACCAGAGTTCCCGTCTGATCTCTCTCTGCCGGTTTTGTGATTACACCCGCATCCCACTCATGTGTAGTTCCATATGCTTTTGTGACTGCAAATCCCCAGTCATCTGTACTGTAGTCTGTCGTCAGTCTCAATGTCACGGAACTTCCCGGTACGATCACGGTCTTTCCTGCAAGCTGATCATTGATAAACTTCTGATACAGCTCTCCGTCTTCTTTATAAATATAGAAGAAGTCATCATAGTTTGTTTCAAACTTTGTTTTTTCATCAAAGGTCAGGATGATTTCTTCTGCACCTTCCATGGATACTGTCCAGTCTGTCGATGTCTCTGTATTGTACGGATGATCGGACTGCAGATCTGTCGTATCGATGCAGTGAATGCAGTCATTATATTCACGGTCTTTATTTCCGCATTCAGAACAGGTCACATTATAATATGCCATATTTTCCGGTGTAGGATAATTATTTCCATCTGTCTGGATCATAATCTCACCACTGTCCCGTACATAAACATGATCTACCTTTGCAGTCACTCCATTTACTTGACAGCACGCAACCCATTGTGTGTTGGCATATGCTGCCCTGTACTCATCCGTCCATGTCGAATCATTGTCCTTATAATAAACACTGGTATATACTTTCGATGTCCCGGTAAATGCGGGAATTGCTGTCGGTGCATTTCCGGAATAATAAAGGTTTACCCCCGCATTTGAACAGTTTTTAAATGCATCTGCACTGACTGTCCGCAAACTGTCCGCACTGATGAAAACTTTCGTAAGTTTCGTCCCATCTGCAAAAGCTCCGCTTCCAATTCCGGTAATACCGCTCTGAATCGTTACTGTGACAACCTGTGTCATATCCCACGGATAGTTGTCCTGACCATCATCCTTCTCGATTGCCCCTGAACCGCTGAACTGCAGATTTCCATTCTCAGAAAGTGACCAGATTACACCTGTAGCAAGTGTGCCACTGGCTGTGGTTGTTCCAACGTCCTGAACTGCCACTTTATTTTCTGAAAAAATATCATCTGCTTCTTCTGCAAATTGTATTTCCTCATTTTCATCTGTTTCGCCTTGTGAAGATACAGCTTCTGGATTCTCCTCCGTAATATCAACTTCATCTGAGTCCCCGTCTGTGAATGCTATTTCGCCCTCATTCCCTGCTTCTGATGTTTCATTCACATTTATATTTTCACTGTCATCTGCAAATTCATTTTCTTCGGCAGCCTCATTCTGAACAGCCACTCCGTTTTCACTGTCGCTTTCCAATTCCTCTGCATATGTTATGTCATCACTTATTATATCAGTGTCTGCATAAACAACAGCACTGTTTAAAACCATCATACCAGCCAACAGCATGGATATTATTCGTTTTTTCATAGACTTCTCCCTATAATGTGTATAATGTTTCTATAGTATCACAGAATAAGGAAATATCTAATTACCTGCCTGCATAGAAATCGGTTTCTACTTTTTATACAAATTACAGAGTTGCTTTTTATGCACTTTTCTATTAGGCAAACTATCATCCCCTATAGTTTTTCCTGCAAAAGAAAAAGGAACTCCATGCTTTTCAGCACAAAGTTCCCTTGAATCATCATTTAATTATTTTGTAAGTACATATGCACCCAGCACAACCGGAACAGCCATCAGAACCGCAATTACTGAACTCTGAATAAGAAATGCAGCCACACAGGTAAAGATTGAGAATACGATTATTTTCATCCATGCATCAGCTTTCAGTTTTCTTTTTTTGATCAATATACAGGATATGATCAGTACTGCCAGAAGAATAAGTAATACTATAAATAACACTGCTGCCAATAATAAAACAGTTATTTCAGCCATTCCACTGAATACGGTTCCCAAAATGCGTGGAACAATCAAATATCCACTTATGTAGTCATCGCTTCCGCCGGTCATTGCAGTTATATTGACCCCTGTCATAGTGGCATCTCCTGCTATCTTGCAAAATAATATCGCCCCGATTTCCACGCAGGAGAGAAGCACCATATATATCCCGATCAGTATTGTTGAGAATGATGTAGCTTTTGATACTTTTTCCATATATTCTTCCCCATTTGAAATGCCCTAAGATGATGGATTATGTTTCGTTTTCCCTCTGTCATATGTACTCGATGTACATTGCAATTTCAATAATATGATCAGAGCCAACGCCATTCTCCAGTAAGTATCTCTTTGAATCTCCATCGTTACTCTTCCCGTTTTTGTGCGGCTTCACTTCTTTTAGTAATGGAATTCTATCATAAAACAAGATACGTTTCAATATTCATTCCTAACCTTCAGCAACTTTCTAATCATAACAAATATTCTCCACAACTATATCCTTTATGCTCTTCTCTTTATGCTCTTCTCTTTTTTCCATTCTATTACAAGCTCACCATTAAGCATTAATTTTTTGATATTTTTTCTTTTCCCCCACTGTAAAACAGCCTCCGAGAATTTCCTTATGTAGAGGGGCATACATACAGAGCAATCATGTAACCGTCGGCAAGCTCTATCAAAAAGAAATCGAGCGGATTTCTCCACTCGATTTCTCTGATTTTTAGCGTCTTCTTCTGTCCATTCCGCATCTAGCGTAATATTGCTTCTTACTCTCATACATTCTTTCATCCGAAGCTTTTGAAATATCCAATATGCTGTTCCACTTGCGCTCCGAACTGAAGACATATCCGTACGAAACCGCCATCGACTCGACAAATTCTCCATGCCAGCTTTCCACTCTCTGCTCAAATGCTCTCAGAAGGTTTTCAAACTGCGGTATATCTTTTGTAATGATGACAACGAACTCGTCACCGCCCACTCTGTATACCTTGCCATGTTCACTGAAGCTGTTTTTCATACAGTCTGCAGCCGCCCGTATAAGCTCATCTCCTGCTACATGTCCAAAAGAATCATTTGCTCTCTTGAGCCCGTTAAGATCCATGGAAACATATACCCATTCCTTACTAAGATTGAGCTTGTTTATGTCCTCCTCATATGCACGTCTGTTATAACATCTGGTGAGTTCGTCCGTATTCGATGTATACCGGAATTTTTCTTTTTCATATTTCTCTTTCATGACCTTCGACAACATATACACCATACAGCACGAAGCCAAAATCAAGTATATTCCAACTATAAGAATAGCCAAAAGGCTTCCCTGATGATAATAAGAATCCTCTACCATTACAGCAACAATATATGCCCCCTTCTGCTTCTCCACGCACCGATAATGCCGCATATCAATACTGTCAATTTTCAGGCCTATTTTACTGCTGTCTGTAGCTCCGGCTACAATCTTTGTATCCGAATCTGCAACCAGTATCTCCATTCCCTTGTAAACCGGCATATTCGCAACTACATTAGAAACCTCATTCT
>ENA-OPAO01001956-OPAO01001956.1-human-gut-metagenome-genome-assembly--contig:-NODE-1956-length-13079-cov-3.259982_pt1 | contig 13079 bp, 11 predicted proteins | sample MGYA00241054_ERZ501424 | MGnify/ENA primary metagenome ERZ501424 (study PRJEB25962, sample SAMEA2042623) | human gut metagenome | biome: human gut; feature: human-associated habitat; material: faeces...
CTTTTCCGGGTACAGATCTTGCTATTAATTCCGGTGTATGGCCAAAGTCAGAGGATTTTAAAGATAATTACGAAGAAATTCTCTATCATCCAAGCGGTATTTTTGAATATGAAGGTTCTTATTATGTGATCACAAAGGATTTAACTTTAACCAGAGAACGTGCCGCATCCGGACCTGGCGGTGAAGTATATCCTTGGACATCTACAGAGAAACTGACCGGAAAAATCTATGAAATGACTGACGATGATGAACGTATTTCAGGTATCAAACGTGGTGACCTTGTAAAATACAAAGATTCTTATTATGTATATAATGCCGGTGACGGTCCGGAAGGCAGCTGGGCACCAAATCCAAATACAGGATCTAATGTATGGTATAAGATTCCGAAGTAAAGGGCGTAACCGGTTCTAAGTGGCATGTATCTATTCGCAAAACAATAGTTTAACGAATAGTTTGTGGTAAAAATAAATAAGCATACGGCAAAACGTTATATCTAAAAAACATCAGTTTTTCAAAGCGTTATACCGTATGCTTTATTGTTATTTTTTCTCTAACATTTTTTCTCTGCATGCTAAGATCATATCTACACAGCCATCAATACCAAGCACGGAGCTGTCTAAAGTCAGATGATAGTTTCTGGAATCTCCCCATTTTTTATTGCTGTAATAGTTGTAATAACTTGCACGTTGTTTATCCTGTTTCTGGATCATGTCTTTTGCTTTATTTACGGAGATATCCATTCGTTTGCACACCTCTGCAATGCGGACATCTTTATCTGCATGGATAAATACATTCAGGCATTTTTCATGATTATGAAGAGCATAATCTGCACAGCGTCCAACAATGATACAGTCTTCCTTTTCAGCAAGGTCACGGATAACAGTCGATTGTGCATCAAACAATACGTCGTTCATAGGACGAAAATGATACTGTGGTTCCATCTGCATTGCTTCTTTTAGAGGAAGATGCCATTGATTTGCGCGTTTTTCATCTACTTTTTCTAATTCTTTTGCTGGAATATTACATTCCTGACTGACCAGTTCGATTAATTCTTTGTCATAAAAAGGAATGTTTAGACGTTCTGAAAGTGCTTTTCCAATCAGACGTCCATTACTGCCATAAGTACGGTTAATTGTAATTACCTGTTTTGACATAAAAACCCCTCCTTAAATGCATATGCAATATCTTAAAAATTTTTCAGAATACATAAAAAATATAGAATGAATCCGAATTTTGTTTATACTATTTTAACATAATTTTGGAATTTATACAATATAATTTGTGTAAAACGCATATCGAAAAGTTTTTGTCGAAAAGTATTGGATTTTGCTTTGTAAGATGGTATAGTATAATTGTTAAAGAAAAAGATTTCTGGCATAAGCCGGATAAAAAGATAAAAAGAGGAAAAGATAGAGGTGCGGGCTTCAAGAGTATTTTTTACCAGATGGTGAGTGACAGGTAAACAAGAAAGGGGAGACTGCCGAAGGGATGGATTTGCACTCAAAAATACAATCTCTGGGATAATGGATAAGATGCATTATACTGTCACGAATGTGGAGAGCTATCTCAGGGTTATTTTGAATAAAAACCATGAATGGGTTCTTTGCGAAGAAAAACCGTTCATGGTTTTTCTTTTGTTTTAATCTTCGACTTGGATGTTACAAAGTCCGGTAAATAAAGAAATCAAATGTACTCTTATGGAGTACATTCCAAAAGAAAGAGAGGAAAATTTATGAAAAGCGTAAGAAAAAAACTGCTTACAGGAGGGATGGCAGTTCTCATGCTGACCTTTTTCTGTGCGGTGACAGTTTTTGCCGCAGATGGAGAGGCAGCAGAATACGTGCCGAAAATGTATGCTACTTTTTGGGCACTGGTGCCTCCGATTGTAGCGATTGTGTTAGCATTGATTACAAAAGAAGTGTATAGTTCCTTATTTATTGGAATTTTAGTGGGAGCATTGTTTTATTCGAACTTTAGTTTTGAAGGAACCGTTGTCCATATGATTCAGGAAGGATTTATTTCTGTTATATCGGATTCTTATAATGTGGGAATCTTAATCTTTCTTGTTATTTTAGGTGCGGTTGTATGTCTGATGAATAAAGCAGGAGGTTCCGCTGCATTTGGCCGTTGGGCGAGCGTACACATTAAGACAAGAATCGGAGCCCAGCTTGCGACAATCGTGCTTGGAGTTTTGATTTTTATTGATGATTACTTTAACTGCCTGACCGTTGGAAGTGTTATGAGACCAATCACAGATAAGCATCAGGTATCAAGAGCGAAGTTAGCTTACCTGATTGATGCTACGGCAGCTCCGGTATGTATCATTGCACCGATTTCCTCATGGGCGGCGGCAGTTACCGGATTCGTAGAGGGAGAGGACGGATTTTCCATTTTTCTCCGTGCCATTCCATTTAACTATTACGCACTTCTGACAATCCTGACCATGGTTCTTCTTGTTGTGTTAAAGGTTGACTATGGCTCAATGCGTGTCCATGAAGATAATGCATTAAGAGGAGATATCTATACTACACCGGACAGACCGTACGCAGATGCACAGGATGATGTAGTTGAAGAAAAAGGCGGCGTGATCGATCTTGTATTTCCAATTCTTGTACTGATTGGCTGCTGTATTATCGGAATGCTTTACAGTGGAGGATTTTTCAGTGGCGTTAGTTTTGTAGAAGCATTTTCAGCCAGTGATGCGTCAGTCGGACTGATGCTTGGAAGCTTCTTCGCATTTGTGATCACGGTTATTTTCTATGCACTTAGAAGAGTTCTGAAGTTTACAGATTCTATGGCATGTATTCCAGACGGATTTAAGGCTATGGTGCCGGCAATCCTGATTCTGACACCGATCCTACTTCCGATCGTGCAGGCTATCGGTATGAATCCAATCCAATTTGGTGTAATCATGGTTGTCAACCTTGCCATCGGATTTGTAACTCCACCAATCGGAGTCAATCTGTTCGTTGCAAGTTCACTGACAGATGTGCCGGTTATGCAGATTGCAAAAAAAGCCCTGCCAATGATCGCATTTTTCCTGGCAGCGCTACTCCTGATCACTTTCATACCGGCAATCTCTATCGGAATCTTATAGGAGGAAAGACATGAAAAAATTTACTACATGCAATACATCCGATAAGAAAAATCGTTACATCCTCCGTATGCTCCCGGTGCTGACTGTGGCTGGTGCTTTGAGCATTGCCCTTACAGGATGTGGTACTTCTTCTGAAGATGAAGTACAGCGTTATTCCTGGCCACTGGCAACCGCCAGCCCGGAAGACACTGTTACACAGATCTTTGCAGAAAAGTTTGCCGAGGAAGTCGCAGATTTAAGCGATGGCAAAATGAAGATCCAGGTATACGCGAACTCCACACTCGGTGGTGACCGCGACCTGCTTGAAACCTGCTCAGATGGAGATATCCCGTTTGTCGTGCAGAATACTGCACCTCAGGTTTCTTTCATGAGTGACCTGGCAGTCTTTGATCTTCCATGTGTTTTTGATTCTCTTGACGACTGTCGTAAGAAGATCGATGACCCGGAATTCTACAGCCTAATCAGTAATGTTTACACCGACGGCGGCTATCATCTTCTCGGTATGGCAGACCAGGGTTTCCGTGTCATGAGCACAAACAAAACAGTCAATAGCTTCGCAGATTTCAAAGGTCAGAAGATCCGTACTATGGAAAACAGTTATCATCTGGCATTCTGGAAGGCACTCGGTGCAAACCCGACTCCAATGAGTTTCAGTGAGGTTTATATCGGTCTTCAACAGCATACGATCGATGCGCAGGAAAATCCATATGAAGTTATCGTTTCCAACAACTTATATGAACAGCAGGATTATGTGGTCGAGACCAATCATCTTCCGCATCTGATCTCTCTGATCGTCAACGATGATTTCTTTAAGGATCTTCCGGAGAATGAACAGGATATCATGACAGAAGCCGCACAACTTGCAACAGAATACGCAAGAGAACAGTCCGATGCACGTATTGCAGATAAAATTGCAACCATCGAAGAAAGCGGTACACAGATCATTACCCTGTCCGATGAGACACGTAAAGAGATCCGCGAGGCATCCAAAGGCGTGTATGATTCGATTAAGAAAGTGATCAAGCCGGAGATTTATGAAACATATATGGATAAAGAATAATACCAGCGATGAGATGTAAAATTACGTATCCTATCTGTTTTATACAGGCTGTTGAAAAAATCCGGATATACTAAGAAAAGAAAATCCTACAAAAAACGCCCCACAAAATGACAAACTCGCTGTCGCTCAAACAGTGTCATTTTGTGGGGCAAAGTAGTATTTTATTTCTTAAGTATATCTACGAATCTTTTCAAGGCCTGTACAACCCAGACAGGATACGTTTTTTATCCCTCATTCGTGGTAGTTATTCTTATGGGGGAGGACACGACGGGGCTCCGCCCCGGGATGCGGACAGCGGCTGCGCCGTTAGCCATAGACTGGAGGCGCAGGCACGCTCTTTTCCCATTTGAACAGTATTTCAAATGTAAAGTAAAAAACGTCTCATAGATGTTTATCAGGCCTGAAAAGATCTGTCAGAAGTACTTAGTGAAGAGAATTCTACTTTGCTTCGAAAAATGGCACTGTCTGAGCGACAGCGAGTTTGACATTTTTCGAAGTGGTTTTTGTAGAATTATCTTCTCTTAGTACTTCCAGATCTTTGAACTAGCCTGTAAGAACAGCTATGAGACGTAATTAGTTTATATTTTATACTGTGACTTTCTCATTATTTCACATTAAGGTATACATCCTCATGTGTATGGAACCCTCCATCTATGACCACTTCATCCATATTCTCTTTCGTCACAGCCACCGGCGTGATCTTATAATACGGAATCTCATATTCTCCATCATTGGTCGTCTCGGTAACAGGATATTCACAGTCAGCTGACCCGATATCCTCCCCATTTCCAAGCATCACCGCCAGTGTCGCCGCCGTAGATGCTTCCTGCTCAATTGGCTTATACACCGTCATGGTCTGGGTTCCTTCTACAATACGCTGGCATGCAGCCAGTTCTGCATCCTGTGCGACAACAGCGACCTGTCCGGCAAGGCGGTTTTCGGACAAAACTTTAACTACCTGACTTGCCAGATCGTCATTACCACACATAACACCAACAATATCATCCGTCACTTCCAACCCCTTGTTTACATGGGTTTCCGCTATTTCTGCAAGCCAGTTATCACAATAACCGGAGTAAACGATATTAAGCTTACTATCCACCAGTGCATCTTTAAATCCCTTCTCAACTTCCTCAACATTTTTATCTGTCGGTGATCCATAAATCGCAAAGATATTTCCGCCATCCGGGCAAGCTTTTTTCAGGGCTTCACCCATCAGTGTTCCAACCATCTCATTGTCGATCGTAATATACAGATCCGCATTTACATTGGGAATGATACGGTCATAGCAGATTACACAGATTCCTTTGCTTTTTGCTTCTTTTACCACATCATATAATGCATCGCCATCAATTGGTATAATAATGATCACGTCCATTTTTTTCTGGATGAAATACTCAATCTGAGAAATCTGTTCCTCCACTTCTCCTCCGGCCACCTGCACATTTACTTCTGCCCCAAGACTCTGCGCTGTAGACACAAACATATCACGGTCACGCAGCCATCGTTCAATTACAAAAGAATCAAAGCTAAGTCCAATCTGCAGTTTATCCTCTTCTGTTGTATGTGCTGTTTCCGTCTCCACACTCTGCTTTCCACATCCTGTAAGCATCAGTGCAAGCACTATCCCGATTATAAGAAAAATGCCTGTTTTCTTTTTCATTTTCCATACCTCGTTTTATATTCACTTTGTGTCATATCTGTCTGTTTCTTAAAGATCCTGCTGAAATAATTCGGATCTGTATAACCACTCCGGATCCCGGCTTCTTTAATACTGATATCCGGCTGAGCCAAAAATTCCTTAGCTTTTTCTATCCGCACCTTCGTCACATATTCAATAAAGTTTTCTCCGGTCTCTTCTTTAAAAATCTTGCTGAAGTAATAAGGGCTGATATTTACAATGCCAGATACATCATCCAATGAGATGTCTTTATTATAATTCTCCTGGATATACAGCATCGCTTTCTTTGCAGCAGAATTGGACTGGTCTTCCTTCTGATCCCGGATTGCGCGGCAGGCATTCACCATCTTGTCCAGAAACCATTTTCGCAGTTCTTCATACCCTGTACATGCCATGGCTGCATCAAGATAATCGCGTCGATAGCTAAATCCATAATTGATCGCGCCTGCTTCAAATGCTTTTTTCTCACCCCAGATAATATATTCCAGGGTCTTCAGCCGGATGTTATTCATGTCGTCTGCATAATGTGCCACCATCCAGTCAAAAAACACATTTATCTCCTGGATACATTCTTTTTCTTTTCCCTCTTCCAGATAACGGAAAATATTTTTTTCCATCTCTACCGGAAATTCCTCATCATACACACCATTCTGGGAAAGATCTTCGATATGTATCACACGGCTCTTGCTTCCATTCAATGCACGCAGTGCCTCACGATAAGAGCGCTCCATCTCCTGCATTTCCCGTACTCTTCCGATTCCGACACGAAATTTCGCTTCGATACGATCTTCTAATCGGGTAATCAGGCTTCGTGCCTGTTCAACCAGATCGATTCTTTCTTCATATGGATTCTCAGACAGTGCACACGGAACCACGATTGGAATACGATTGGACATGATCGATCCCACTGCACAGGAAAAAGAAGATTTTACGATATCTCTCAATTCCGCATAAAAGTCCTGTGCCTTAACATTCATTCCAACCGGGCTTACCAGCCTTCCATTCTCATAAGACTGTCCAAACTGAATGATCATAACATAGCCCTGTTTTTCCTCAATATCCAGAAGCTGTTGGTAATAGTCTGCCACCTGCATCTCCTGTTGGAAAAGAAGGCTTCCAACAAAACTGTTTTCTACGACCGGAATGACTGTTTCCAGTTTTTCCTGTATTCTCAGAAGGTTACTTCGCTGATTTCTTTTTGTATCAACTTTTGCTGTGGCCTCTTCCACTGCTGCAATGATCTTGGCCTTTGAGATTGGCTTTGTCAGATATCGCTCGACTCCCAGATCAATTGCTTCTTTTGCATAATCGAATTTGTCATAGGCCGATACAACATAAAACAGAGCTGTTGTATTAAATTTTCTTATTTCTCGCATAGCCTGTATTCCATTAATACCAGGCATATGAATATCCATAAATACGATATCCGGATGAAAAGTCTCCGCGATCTCTGTTACGGCTCTTCCTGTTTTGGCAGTTTCTACGATACATGAATCCCCAAATGTACTGGATATAACATTCTTAAAGGCTTCCAGCATGATTCCTTCATCATCTGCAACTAAAATTCGATACATTCTTCTGTCTCCCCTTTGTTATGCAATATTTCCACATTATTCTCATTCCAGTTCATCTTTATACACAGGAAGGATGATATGAACTCTGGTCCCTTTCCCTGGTCCGTCACTTTCAATCGTAAACAGATTTTCTTCTTTATAATACAGCTGTAGTCTGTCAATTACATTCCGAACAGCAATTCCCGTGGAAAAACGGTCTTCTTCATTCTGATCTGCGCGTCCGGCCATAACCCTGGCTATCATTTCTTCTGTCATTCCCGCACCATTGTCGCTTACTGTAACATCCAACATCTCACCATTTCGGTGAATTTCCATACGGATCCATCCCGTTTCCATACAGTCATGAATTCCATGCTGCACTGCATTTTCAACCAGTGGCTGCAGAATCATACTCGGAATACGAATATTATCAATACCTTCATCCACTTCCTTAATATAGGTGATATCTCCGGCAAAACGGACATTCAGGATATAAATGTAGTTATCTACCGCCCCAATCTCCTCCCAGAGCATGGCGTCTTCTTCCATCTTACGTACATTATAACGGAAAAAATCTGCCATCTTTTCAAGAAAAATTCCTGTATTATCTGCATCCCCCATCATGGCAAGCTGTGCACCTGCATTCAGACTGTTAAACAAAAAATGCGGATTGATCTGCGCCTGAAGGTATTTCAGCTGAGCCTCCTTCAGATGGGTTTCCATAAGAAGCTCCCGTTCCTTCATCTGTGCCTGACGTTCCATGCTTTCCTTAAGCTGCTCAATATTCTGCCGGATACTTTCCAGCATCTGGTTAAAACTTCGTGTTACAACACCAACCTCATCTTCAACAACTACCGGAAGCTGAGGTACATTTAAGTTACCCTTTGCAACTTCATGCGCTGTATTGGACAATGCTGTAAGTGGACGGATCATATTACGGACAAGAAGCGTTGTGACTGCAAGACCAAGTGCATATACAACCAGCATAACGAAAATACAGAGTTTATAGAGTACATTCATTGCTGAGAGCAGCAGCTGGTAATTTGCCGAGTTCGTTTTAAATCGTAAATTATTCAGCTTATAAATATAGACATTGATATATTCATAAAGCTCATTTTCATCTTCGTAGGAAGTTTTGTATTTTTCTACATTTCTTCCTCGTTTTGCCTGAACCGTCTCATTTGTCTGTTCCAGATAACTTTCTGACATTTTCCGGATATTTTTTTCCAGCATTTTCACTTCATTATCCAGATTTCGGTCATTCAGTTCTTCGATCAGATTCTTGTAATTCTGTTCATAACGATAATAATTTTCCAGAGCCTGTGTGCTCTTGGTATTTAAATATTCATAAACCGTACTCTCTACCTGCTCCAGCGATTCCGAGAGTTCATTCACAGCCGTATTACTGGAAAAGACTGCATCAATTCTTGTAACCGCTGTATGAATCTGCTTAAAGATAAACACATTGATTCCCAGCGCAAACACAAGAACCAGAAGCATAACTCCGCTCAGTCGGGTCTGTATAGAGTTTTTTACGGAAGATATCTCTTTTCCCTGTCTCATTTCTCATCCTCCGTCCTGTAATCCTTTGTATTCTCCTTTGTGATCACATGCTGGTTTACACTATAATAGTTATTACTATGTCCAAGTGACAGATACTCATCCAGTGCATTGACGCTGTATCGGCCAATCTCGTCCATATCCAGAGCAATCGCAGAAGAAATGATTTCCTTATCGATGGCATCCAGAATCACATCTGAATAGTAGAATCCGATCACTTTGACATTACCTACCTGGTTATAATCGATCAGTGCCTGATAAACACACTCTGTCACAACTTCGTCCATACATACCAGAACGTCAGGCAGATTTTCATCATTTACAAACATGTCACGTACAAATTCTTCTGTATCAAAATCTGCACTGCTGTCTACACAGTATTCCGTCAGGTCTACAGACTGGCCTGTTTTTTTCTGTGCCTCCAGTTCCTTTTTGACCTGCGAATAGACAAGATTCGTCTCCTGTGTCTTGGAACTGGATGTAGAAAGAAACATGACACTGGTAGTCCCCTGCGCTTTCAGCATGCCGCTGATCTGCTCTGTGTAAGCACTTCCCGTCTGATAACTGTTGAGCCCCACAAAACTGATCCTTCCGGTTGCCGTATCATCTGTCATGACCGTCACCACCGGAATCCCCCCTTTTAACGCTTCATTGATCAGATGCTGCTCTTCTTTACTTCCATCCGCTTCCAGAATGATTCCATCCACCTGGGAAGCAATTCCGATTTTCAGACAGTCTGCCTGAGAATATCCGTTCATCTGTTCAGGAGAAAGAAGTTCTACATACGCATCTTTCTCTTCCGCTTCCTTGGATGCACTCTCATAAACCGATTGCCACATACCAGTATCTTTATCATTGGAGATCATCAAATAATGTCTCTGATAGCTTGCCGCATGCTCTCCTTCTCCAAGCTCTACTCTGTCCAGACTTTTCTGAAAATAAATCCAGATACCGGAAAGAAAAAAGATGCAGCCTGCCAGGATGCAAAAAACTGTCAGTGTAAATTTCTTCATAGCTTTCATTCTTTCTGTTTATTTTTATCAAATATCAGTGTAACATATTCCACTCCATAGTGCAAAAGTGTTGTTGTCCATTTCATATCCAGTTATAAAAAGGGCCATTGCGTTACACGCAATGACCCTCATCATTCATTTTATTGATTTGTTATCTGCTTCTATCATCCATTCTTTCTGTTGGATAATACATCGAATACTACTGCGATCAGAAGTACGGCACCTTTTACTACGTACTGCCAGGAATCACCGATACCCATGATTGACATACCCATGTTGATAACACCAAGGAGAAGTGCACCGATTACAACACCACCTACAGTACCGCTGCCGCCGTATGCGGAAGCACCACCGATGAAACAGGAGCCGATCGCATCCATCTCGAAGGAAGTACCTGTGCTACCATTTACAGAACCTACACGTGCTGCACAGAGAAGACCTGCAAGACCTGCAAGAAGTCCCATGTTTACATATGCAATGAAGTAAACTTTGTTTGTATCAATACCGGAAAGCTGTGTAGCTTTCTCATTACCACCAATTGCGTAGAAGTAACGTCCAAATGCTGTTTTGGATGTAATAAAGTTGTAGATCAGGCAGATTGCAACTACCCAGATGAACATTACGGAGATACCTTTGTACTGGAACAGTTTGTAGCAGTACCAGAGGATAACTGCTGCGATGATAACAGCTTTGCTGTAATCAGAAAATGCTGTATTCTGACGATATCCTCTTTTTGCTTTGTTTGCTCTGGAACGAACTACATTGAAGATTACATATACAGCAACAACAATACCAACGATCAGTGCTGAATAGTTTGCAGTGTCATCCAATCCAGGAATATTAATATAAGAAGTAAATACTTTCAGGAAATCTTTGTTCTGGATAGAAACAGTTTTGTTGTCCAGAATCAGACGTCCAAATCCACGGAAGATGAACATACCAGCAAGCGTTGTGATGAATGGAGGGATACGTTTGTAACCGATCCAGTAACCCTGCCAGATACCTACCAGAAGACCAACAACCAGGCAGATGATGATGGTCAGATATGGGTTCATTCCCTTGTTGCTGATAAGTACTGCTGCAAGACCGCCAACCAGGCAGATTACAGCACCAACAGAAAGGTCGATGTTACCACCTGTCAGGATACATAATAACATACCACAGGCAAGAACGAGAACATAACCATTCTGAAGCATTAAGTTTGACATGTTCTGTGCATACAGAAGTCTTCCGTTTGTCAGTCCACAGAACAGGATAAATACGATCACCAGTGCAATGACCATTGTATATTTTCTTAAGAAATCTTTTACATTAAATTTCATTTTTTTACCCCTTTCCCAGTAACTGTTCAGTCACTATTTCTTATTTTTTATTCTGTTCCTGCATGATCGAAGCCATGATACGTTCCTGAGTTGCCTCTTCCGCTGTAAATTCACCAGCCAGACGGCCTTCACTCATAACATAGATTCGGTCACACATACCGAGAAGTTCCGGCATTTCAGAAGAAATCATAATGACTGATTTTCCATCTTCTACCATCTTGTTGATCAGGCAGTAGATATCATATTTTGCACCTACATCGATACCTCGTGTAGGTTCATCCAGAATCAGGATATCCGGTTCTGTAAACATCCACTTACCAAGCAGAGCTTTCTGCTGGTTACCACCGGAAAGGTTACCGATTTTCTGCTCATTGGAAGGAGTCTTGGTTCCCATTTCCTTTGTCATCTCATCTGCCAGATGAACTTCCATATCTGTATTGATGACACCTTTCTCACAGACTTTGGAAAGTCTGGCAAGTGTTGTATTAAATCGAATGGATTCTCCGAGAATCAGTCCGTTTGTCTTACGGTCTTCTGTTACATATGCAAGACCATGACGGATTGCATCGTGCGGATTCTTGAAAGTTACTTTTTCTCCCTTGATATAAAGCTCACCGGAAATATTGGATCCGTAGCTCTTGCCAAATACAGACATTGCAAATTCGGTACGTCCTGCACCCTGCAGTCCTGAGAAACCGACAACCTCACCTCTATGTACTTTACAGTTGATTTTATTATCTACGATCTTCTCAGGATAGAGTGGATGATGAACGGTCCAGTCTTTTACTTCCAGCATAACCTCTTTGCTGACATTATGTTTTCTGGTAGGATAACGGTCATCCATAGAACGGCCAACCATACCTTTGATGATACGGTCTTCACTTAAATCATCTACACCCTTGGTCAGTGTCTCGATCGTTGTACCATCTCGGATGATCGTACAGCGGTCTGCACAGTAGATGATCTCATTCAGTTTATGAGTGATGATGATAGAGGTCAGTCCGTTCTTCTTGAATTCCATCAGAAGATCCAGAAGCATCTTTGCATCTTCATCATTCAGAGATGAAGTAGGCTCATCCAGGATCAGAAGTTTAACCTTCTTGGAGAATGCCTTTGCGATCTCTACCAGCTGCTGTTTACCTGTTCCGATATCTTTGATCAGTGTCTGTGCAGATTCATGGAGTCCAACCTGTGCCATGTGTTTTTCTGCTTCACTGTATGTTCTGTCCCAGTCAATGCTGCCGCTTTTATTCTTAATCTCGTTTCCGAGAAACATATTCTCGCCAATAGAAAGTAACGGAATCAGCGCAAGTTCCTGATGGATGATAACGATTCCTTTCGCTTCACTGTCGTTCAGGTTTTTAAACTTGCATTCCTCACCTTCATAGGTAACTGTACCTGTATAACTTCCATATGGATACTGACCACTTAAAACGTTCATCAGTGTGGATTTTCCCGCACCGTTTTCACCGATCAGCGCGTGAATCTCTCCTCGCTGGACTTCAAGATTTACATTGTCCAGAGCTTTGACACCGGGGAACTCTTTTGTAATGTGATCCATTACTAAAATATTGTCTGCCAAAATGGCGCCCCCTTTCAAAAAACCGGGCGGGGCTCTTCACCCCGCCCTAAAATTTCAAATTACATGTTTTATTGGTTACTTAAGCAATTTTTTCTGCTTACTGTGCTGGATGAAGATATCCGTCATCGTCCTGTGTATAGTATCCTGTGTCAACCAGTTCTTCTTTCATGTTGTCTTTTGTTACAACTGTAGGAACCAGAAGGAATGATGG
>ENA-OPAO01001965-OPAO01001965.1-human-gut-metagenome-genome-assembly--contig:-NODE-1965-length-13046-cov-5.119775_pt1 | contig 13046 bp, 11 predicted proteins | sample MGYA00241054_ERZ501424 | MGnify/ENA primary metagenome ERZ501424 (study PRJEB25962, sample SAMEA2042623) | human gut metagenome | biome: human gut; feature: human-associated habitat; material: faeces...
GGGGGCAATGGCTTCGTCTGTAGTTCGCTTAATGAATTAAATAGTAAAATAACATATTTTGGTTGTAGCCATTTTTTGTAATTATGGTATACTGTGTTTTGAGAGGTAGTGAATGGAATTTAATTTTAAATATAGAAATGATATCAGGTCGAAAGTGAATGGGGAGAAATGAATGGATAAAATTGGACATTTAGTTATGACAAAGTCATTATCGGGAAATATACACAGAGCACATAAAGCAGCATTATTGTTTGGAAGTATTCTGCCAGATCTGCTGGTGTATACTTATCTGGAGGGTCATACATGGGAAGCAACGTTCGAACAGATTACAAAACAGATGGAAGTGTTAGAGGCAAAAGGAAGAGGCGGAAGCTTTTCTTATTTAAAACTTGGATGGATTCTTCATTATGTGGAAGATTATTTTACCTATCCGCATAATACGATTTTTGAGGGAACAATTCCAGAACATTATGCTTACGAGAAAAAAATGACAAGGTGGATGAGGGAGGGAGCTTTAGAGCAGATGTCCCTTCCGATGTGTAAAAAGCTTGATTCTGCTGCGGAAGTGGAGGAGAGACTTCAGGAATTACATGACAGATACCTTTCACAGAAAATGTGTTATGAGAATGATATGGCATATATGCGGCAGATGGTTTCGGAAATATTGAATTGTTATGCCGAGATTTTTGTGAGAAAGAGCGAGTTCGCACGTTTTATGGAATGGGTGCGGAAGAAAGTTGGAATAATGACGGGATTTGTTTCTTAGAGTGTGTTTGAAAAATTTTTATATAGTTCAGCTAAATATGGGAAACTTGTTTTGTGAAATAATCGGCGATTGAATTACAGAGGATTCCTGCCTGACTTCCTAAAAGAAGCCATAGAGCGTGTTTGAAAAATGCTTTTTTCAAACACGCTCTAGTATCTTTTACTTAAAAAAGTTCAGAACTTCTTGCGTGAAAATCCAGAAATGAAGTGAATTGAATTTAAAATTTATTTGTTCCTATAAAAATGCAAGAAAAAGCGCAAAAAACATTGACAAAATGAAGGAAAAGGATTATAAAACTTCATGTATACAAGAAATGGCTTGTATACATGAAAGGAGAGGACAAAAATGAATACATTAGTCATTGTTTTAATTGCTGCTGTTTTATTGACAGTTGCATATGCATTTTATGGACGGTGGCTTTCTAAAAAATGGGGAATTGACCCAAAAGCAGAGACACCAGCTCATAAGTTTGAAGATGGACAGGATTATGTTCCAACTGACGGTTGGACAGTATTTAGCCATCAGTTTTCATCTATTGCTGGAGCAGGCCCTGTAACAGGAGCAATTCAGGCGGCAGTATTTGGATGGCTTCCAGTACTTTTGTGGGTATTAATTGGAGGTATTTTCTTTGGAGCAGTTACCGATTTTGGAGCATTATATGCCAGTGTAAAAAATGATGGTAAGTCCATGGGACTTCTGATCGAAAAATACATCGGTAAACTTGGAAGAAAGTTATTTCTTATTTTCTGCTGGCTGTTTACTTTAATTGTTATCGCAGCTTTCGCTGATATGGTAGCAGGTACATTTAATGCTTATACGGTAGATGCCAATGGTGTGATTGCACTTTCCGATGCAGCAAAAACAAATGGAGCAGCAGGAACAATTTCCCTTTTATTTATCGCATTTGCAATGATTTTTGGTTTACTTCATAAACATCTGCATCTGACAGGATGGAAGGAAACGGTTGTTGGATTAATCTGTACTGTAGCAGCACTTGCTATTGGTATGACAATGCCAATTACATTAGGAAAGGACGGCTGGACATATATTACATTTGTATATATTTTCTTTGCGGCAGTACTTCCAATGTGGTTATTAAAACAGCCTCGTGATGCGATGACAACCTATATGTTTATTGGAATGATCGCAGGAGCTGTTGTTGGATTATTAGTAGCGCATCCTACAATGAATCTTCCTGTATTTACAGGCTTCCATAATGATCAGCTTGGTGATTTATTCCCTATTTTATTCGTAACCGTTGCTTGTGGAGCAGTTTCTGGTTTCCACAGTTTAGTATCTTCCGGAACATCTTCAAAGACGGTATCCAATGAAAAAGATATGTTAAAAGTTGGTTACGGCGCAATGGTATTAGAAAGTTTACTTGCAGTTATCGCTTTATGTGTAGCAGGAGCGGCAGCGTCCGCTAACGGAACACCAGCAGATGGAACACCATTCCAGGTATTCTCAAGCGGTGTAGCTGGATTCTTTGAAATGTTTGGAATTCCAGTATATGTAGCACAGTGCTTCATGACAATGTGCGTATCCGCGCTTGCACTTACAAGTTTGGATGCCGTAGCGCGAATTGGCCGAATGAGCTTTCAGGAATTGTTCAGTGTTGATGATATGGAACACGCAGAAGGATGGAGAAAAGTTTTATGTAATACATACTTCTCAACAATCATCACCTTAGCAGCAGCCTTTGTATTAACAAGAATTGGTTATGCAAATATCTGGCCATTATTTGGTTCCGCAAACCAGCTCTTATCTGCTTTAGTATTAGTAACACTTTGCGTATTCTTAAAAGTAACCGGACGAAGCAACAAAATGCTTTTCCCACCACTGATTATCATGCTTTGTGTAACAGGAACCGCATTAGTAGAGAGAACCATTTCTCTCGTACAGGCATTTTCTGCTGGTTCCGCAACATTTTTAGTAGAAGGCTTACAGCTGATTATCGCTATTTTACTGATGATACTTGGAGTGATCATCGTAGTAAATTCACTCCGGGCTTACTTCGCCTCAAAGAAGAATTCGGAAATTTAATTCGCTAGACAGGCAAGTATAGAAACAGACGAACAAAATAATCCATATATGTGACTTTAGTCGCAGCGTGTTGAATACTCGCTTATATGCTCGTATCCAACACTTGCTCCGAGGCCACAGATATGGATTATTTTGATTATATAGTTCTGACTGTGGCTGCTGTTGTGTCATATTGGCAAGGATTAGGAATAAAATTTAGTAGAATTTCAAATTGAGGGATTTGTAAATTTATTATGAGGTTAAAATTTTCAGGGAGCATTAATTATTCCTTAAATCCCATTCATATCTGATTTGATTCCTACGGCAAGCAAAGACAGAAAGCTTGGAAGGCAATAGTTTACATCTGTGGCCTGGGAGCAAGGTTTGAATGTAAGCGTGCCCGCGAACATTCAAACCGCCGCGACTAAAGTCACAGATGTAAACTATTGCCTTCCAAACTTTCGTCTGTTTGATATACTGAATCAAATCAGCTCACCTTGACTTCTTTGTGTGGAGAAATTATAATCTTAAATTAAGATTATAAGTAGAATTTAAAGCAACATTTGGAGAAGAAGCTTGGAGGAAGAGAGAAGATGGATGCAGCGAAGATGAATCAGGCAATTCGAATTGCCAAGCTATATTATGAGTTACATTATAACCAGTTAGAAATTGCGGCACGAGAGGGAATTAGCAAGTCTTCTGTAAGCCGTATTTTAAAGAATGCGATGGACATGGGGATTATAGAAGTTCGAATTAAAGATTCTGTTTTGGCAAATGGGAATCTGGAGAATGAACTGATTGCCAGATTTCCGATTAAAAGGGCGATTATTGTGCCAGATTTGGTAGGTAATTCGCAGATATTAATGCAGGATGTCTGTGCGGCATTAGCAGAAGACCTCCCACGTTATATAAAAAATGATAGTGTCATTGGAGTAACATGGGGACATGCACTTGCAGTATTAGCCCAGCAGCTTCCAAAGATTAAGAGAAGCGGGGTATCTGTGATTCAGTTAACTGGAGGATTTTCCAGAGCAATTTTCGAATCGGGTGCTTTGGATGTGTTGAAAAGGTTTGTAGACAGTGTTGGAGGAACAGGTTATCAGATTCCAGCGCCGGCAATGGTGGCGGAATCTTCGATTGTTGAAGCTTTGAAAAAAGATCCACAGATTCATGAAATCCTTGAAATGGCGGAAGTGTGCCAGACAGCAATTTATTCCGTAGGTAACTTAGAACGTCCGTCCATTGTATATGAAATGGGACTTATTGATGAAAATGATTATAAAGACTTCAGCAGAAGAGGAGCAGTAGGAGACTGCTGTTCCCACTTTATAAAACAAAACGGGGAACTATTTGATAAAAAAATAGATGCCCGTGTTGTAGGGGCTTCCCTTGAAACGATTAAAAAGATTCCAAATAAGTTAGTTGTTGCCGTGGGAAAAGAAAAAGAGAAGATTATAACAGCGGCACTTCAAGGAGGACTGGTAGACAGTCTCTATATTGATGAGCCAACAGCAGAATTAATAGTAAGACATAATTAATTTACTATTTAATTCATTAGACAAACTACAGACAAAGACACCCGAGAAGAGAACCCATCTAGCTGGTTTGGAGTTTGAGCTGCCGATTGTGAATGAGAAGAATGAACCTGTCAATTTTGAAGTGATTTATCAGGCAACAGATCGATTTATTGATACATTTTCTTTTTTGAATGTGAGCAGAGATGATAATGAACATATTTATCTGGCAGTTGATGACAAGACAGGAGATGGTCTGTCTTATGATTGCAGTTATAATACGTTAAAAATTTCTTTTGGGAAAGAAGAAGATATGAATGTGCTGTACAAAAGATTTTGTCAGTATTATACTTATATACAGAAGAAACTGCGTAAAGAGGGGCATATGCTGACTGGCATGGGTATTAATCCCCGTTATGCAGTGAATCAGAATGTACCGGTAGTAAGTGAGCGGTATCGTATGTTATTTCATCACCTGTCTTCTTATAAAAAGTATGGCAACAGTATTCCATTTCATTCTTATCCGAATTTTGGACTATTTTCGTGTGCAAGTCAGATTCAGCTTGATGTAGAAGAAGAGCAGGTAGTTCCAATGCTGAATACATTTACAAAGTTAGAACCGTTTAAGGCATTGATTTTAGCGAACTCTTTATGGGGAGAGAATGCGGAGATTTTATGTAGCAGGGATAACTTTTGGAGAAACAGTCTTCATGGCTTGAATCGCCATAATGTTGATATGTATAATGTTGTATTTGATACAACAGATGAAATTGTTCGATACATAAAGAGTATGAGCTTATACTGTGTAGAAAGAGAAGGAAAATATATTAATTTTCCACCAGTGGTTCTTAGTAAATATTTTTCCTCTGACCGGATAAAAGGGGAATACTTCGATGGAAATAGATATCGGGAAATCACATTCCATCCGGAGATTTCCGATTTGCAATATTTACGGTCATTTAAATTTGAAGATCTGACTTTCCGTGGGACAGTAGAGTTTCGAAGTGTATGTGAGCAGCCGGTAGGTGAAATTATGGCATCGGGAGCATTGCATGCTGGCCTTATGGAAAATATCGGAGAGCTTTCGGAATTTTTAGAGAAAGATACTTCCATCTATCATAATGGATATAATGCATCTGAGTTGAGAAGAACATTTCCTCAGGCCTTTATATGGAAGGGCGGAGAAACTTTTAAGTCCAGGCAGACAGATGGCAGAAGGAATGGAGAACGGAAAAACACTGGAGGATTACATCGAAGAGTATGGAGGAATGTAATGCTGCATATTGAAAATGAGTATATAAGAGAACATTTATTAGATGGTGCATTTGGAATTGAGATGGAAAGTCTGCGTGTTGTAGGAGATGGTATGCTTTCACAGACTGCACATCCTTTTCCGGGAGATGCACATATCGTCAGAGACTTCAGTGAAAACCAGACCGAAATTAATACAGGAGTAAATGAAAGCATCGAGGCGGCAATTGAAGAATTAAAAGGACATACCAGAAGAATTCAGGAAAAGTTAAAGGCACTTCCAGAGCCAGAATTGCTGTGGCCATTTTCTAATCCTCCATATATTGGCGGGGAGAAAGATGTGCCAATTGCACAGTTTGATGGGAAAGATGCACATAAAACAGCCTACCGTGAATATCTTTCCGATAAATACGGACGTTATAAGATGACATTTTCGGGAAGTCATGTAAATTTTTCTTTTTCAGAAGATTTGTTAAGAGCAGATTTTGCTCTGCAGTCCGAGCCGGATTTTATGAAATATAAGAATAAATTGTATTTGGAGCTGGCACAGAAAATAGCTGTATATGGCTGGATTTTAGTGGCGGTTACGGCGGCCAGTCCGATTGTAGACAGTTCTTTTATGGAAAAAGGTGTCTATGGGAAAAGTGTTTTTACAGGATTAAGTTCTGTAAGATGCAGTGAACTTGGTTACTGGAATGAATTTCCACCGACATTTGATTACAGCGATATTGATTCTTACGTGAATTCTATTGAAAAGTATGTTAAAAATGGCTTACTAAAAGCACCGTCAGAACTCTATTATCCTATTCGTTTAAAACCTGCAGGAGAAAATAATCTTATATCTTTGAGGAAGAATGGAATCGATCATATCGAACTTCGTATGTTTGATTTAAATCCTCTCACAGGAGCTGGAATTGATGCGAGAGATGTGAAGTTTGCACAGCTTTTAATGGTGTGGCTCGCAACGATGCCATCCTGGTATGTTTCCAAAAAGGATCAGGTAAATGCTGTGCAGAATTTTAAAAATGCGGCCCATTACGATTTAAAGACAGTAAAAATTGCCCGTACGGAAAAAAGAGCGCGGTCTATCGTACATGAGGCATTAAAAGTTATCGGATGGATGAAAGAGTTTTATCAAGGCCTGAAAATGGACGATGTTCAACAAATCTTAGATTTTGAATATGAGAAATTTGTTGATCCAGAGAAGAGATATGCATGGCAGGTTCGAAAACAATATCAGGAAAACTATGTAGAAAAAGGACTTCTATTAGCGAGACAAAAACAAAATATGACTGTTTAGAGATATTTAGATATGACTGGAATCTCAGAGATTTTATAATCAGATACTTGCGAAAGAAAATCAAAATAGCTCAAAATGGTCATAATACAATATATGAGGAGAGAAGAAAATCAATGTGTGAATTGTTTGGAGTAGATTCTGCAAAAAAGATACCGTTAAATGAGTTATTAAGAGAATTTTTTTCGGATGGAACAGAACATCCCCACGGTTGGGGTATGGCATTTTTTTACGGCAATGCTGTTTCTTTAGAAAAGCAGCCACAGTCTGCTGTGACAAGCAATTATTTAAAGCAGAGACTTCGTGCTAAAATAGAGACAGACAAGATGATTGCACATATCCGTCTTGCGACCAGGGGAACAATGGACTATGAAAATACACATCCGTTTGTTATGCGTGATAATTATGACCGCACCTGGACGTTAGCGCATAATGGAACAATATTTGAAAGTGAAGTACTTGAGCCATTTGTAGCAACAGAAGACGGAGATACGGACAGCGAACGCATTTTGTGCTATATTATTGATCAGGTAAATGCAGCGCAGGATGAAAAGGGAGCGGCACTGACAAAAGAAGAACGTTTTGCGCTTCTTAATCGTATTATCCTGGAAATCGCGCCAGAGAATAAGCTGAATCTGCTTATTTTTGACGGAGAGATTATGTACATTCATACTAATTATAAAGACAGCCTGTACCGTTGCCGTAAAGACAAAGCAATCGTTATGGCAACTCGTCCTCTCGACCGTGATAAATGGAAGAACGTCCCAATGAATCAGTTACTTGCCTATGAAGATGGGAAGCTTATTTATACGGGTACAAAACATGAGTATGAATTTGTAGACAGCGAAGAGAAGATGCATATGCTGTTTCTTGATTTTGCAAATCTTTAAAAATAACACAGAAAAGGAAGAAATATATGTTAAATCAATTTTCAAGAACCCAGCTTTTACTGGGGGAAGAAGCAATGGATAAATTAAAAAATTCCCGTGTGGCAGTTTTTGGAGTCGGCGGAGTTGGTGGTTATGTCTGCGAGGCATTAGCGCGAAGCGGAGTCGGTACATTTGACCTTATTGATGATGACAAAGTGTGTCTTACAAACTTAAATCGTCAGATTATTGCCACAAGAAAAACAGTTGGCAAATACAAAGTAGAAGTAATGAAGGAGCGTATTTTAGACATTAATCCTGATGCACAGGTCAATGTCCACCAATGCTTTTTCCTTCCAGAAAATGCAGATGATTTTCCATTTGATGAATATGATTATGTTGTCGATGCAGTCGATACTGTTACCGCAAAAATCGAGATTATTATGCAGGCGCAAAAGTACGGAACTCAGGTAATCAGTAGCATGGGAGCTGGCAACAAACTTGATCCGGCAGCCTTCCAAGTAGCCGACATTTACAAAACCAAAATGTGTCCACTTGCAAAAGTAATGCGTCGCGAACTGAAAAAGCGAGGTGTAAAAAAACTGAAAGTTGTTTACTCCGAAGAAAAGCCAACACGTCCAATCGAAGATATGTCCATAAGCTGCAGAACAAATTGTATCTGTCCTCCGGGAGCGGAGCATAAATGTACGGAACGACGCGATATTCCGGGAAGCGTAGCTTTTGTACCATCTGTGGCAGGGCTTATTATCGCAGGGGAAGTTGTGAAGGATATTGCTGGGAAATAGGATTTTGCCAGAGAATTTTTTATATGCTCAAAGAACGGGTGAAGCATTTAATCACTTTCTAAGTACTAGAGCGTGTTTGAAAAATCATTGGGGCATTTATTTAGGAAATCAGGCTGGAATTGTGGGGGTTTCTAAACGTTAAAAGCACAAAGAAATGAAGAATATAGTTTTCAAAGATTGCGTAACACCGTCAAAAGCTATATTGAGAAAAATAAAGGGGAATGTGAGGTATATCCATCACCATTTGCGGTTTTTTAAATAAAGATGAAAAAATATATGTGGAGCCAGATATCAGTGTCATTTGTGATAAAGATAAATTAAATGACAGGGGCTGTGTAGGTACCCCGGATTTTGTAATCGAAGTTGTTTCAAAGTCTAGCAGGAAGATGGATTATACAACAAAGAATGCATTATATTCGGATGCCGGTGTAAGAGAATATTGGATTGTTGATCCTGAAAAGGAGCGAACAACGATTTACTATTACGAGCAGGATGAAGCACCGATGATAAGCCTATTTACTCAGACGATTCAAAGTGGGATTTATGAAGGATTGGAGATTAATATATCGGAATTGTTGAAGTAGATAGCATTCTGTAATAACAAGTGGAATGTATAGATTAGGAAAATCCAAAATGTAGCGGTTAAAAGAAAGTTTCAAAATTAAACTAACCTTTACATTCCAATATGTTATTACTATAAATTTATATTATAGAAGAAAATAATTGAGATGACAATATATTTAGGATTCTAATTGATGTTAATATAGAAAGAAAAATATTATTCCAGTTAGATTAATATTGTAAAATGCTGAGATAGATGCTATAATGAAGCTACAATCTTGGTGAAAGGTAAAGTGTAGTCTATTAATAAGATTTTTGTCTATGTAGAGGTAATAAAAATTGTCGACCAGTAATGATGTGAAAATATAGGAAGGTCGACAATGGGATAAATATAGGCTGAGAGCGAAATTATAATAAAAATATGGATATAAGATGAGGAGAATAGAAAGAGGTCGACAGAAAAAGAAGAAAGACTATAGATGATATAATGGTAGTTGGAGGACGGGAATTAATAGATACATTATGGAATGTAAATTTGATGGCAATGGTTTGGATTCGTCATTCTGTGTGAATTAATAGATACATTATGGAATGTAAATGCATTTGATTATCTACGGTCATAATATGAGAGTCAAGAATTAATAGATACATTATGGAATGTAAATATGCTTTGTCCCAGCAGCGGATTGTATCTTCCAGGAATTAATAGATACATTATGGAATGTAAATTTAATATTGAGGACTTGACCGAGGAAAAACTAGAAGAATTAATAGATACATTATGGAATGTAAATGACGGAAAAAGGGGAAAGGGGAAAAAATATTATTATAGAATTAATAGATACATTATGGAATGTAAATGACCGTACAATTTGATGAAGAAACGGGACTACCGTTCGAATTAATAGATACATTATGGAATGTAAATGTATATGTATCTTGTGAGAAAGAACCAGAACAAATTGGAATTAATAGATACATTATGGAATGTAAATTCTTCTTTCATTTTATATCCCTTTCTATGTTTCATGTGAATTAATAGATACATTATGGAATGTAAATACAAATTCCCTTGCTGTAAAGTCTCATAAATATGTGAATTAATAGATACATTATGGAATGTAAATGTTCAAAACATTAATGTTAGCAGACATTTTGTTGAGAATTAATAGATACATTATGGAATGTAAATTATCTAAGCCCCCTTATTTGTATCATTTAATGTGAGGAATTAATAGATACATTATGGAATGTAAATAAAAGAGTATCGTTGATGTAAGAGGACTTTTCCACACATGAATTAATAGATACATTATGGAATGTAAATTGACATCTTCTATCTCATCTTCAATACTGGTTATAAGAATTAATAGATACATTATGGAATGTAAATTTTATTTACGGCATCTCCGTTATCAGCATCAACTGTGAATTAATAGATACATTATGGAATGTAAATATTTAGTATATAATTATAAACATAAAGAGGGTTGTAGCGAATTAATAGATACATTATGGAATGTAAATGTGTTCATAACCTGCTCATCGTTCAATAAATATGCGAATTAATAGATACATTATGGAATGTAAATTGTTGTAGTTAACACCTGCGATAGCCTGTTTGTTAGAATTAATAGATACATTATGGAATGTAAATATACGGATGTAAGAGGACTCGGAGAGGCTTTCTCAGAATTAATAGATACATTATGGAATGTAAATGAAGTAGTCCGTATAAGGTGTGACTTGTCCACTTTAGAATTAATAGATACATTATGGAATGTAAATAATATTCCTTAATAAATCCCTGTAATCCAAACCAGAGAATTAATAGATACATTATGGAATGTAAATAAGATTGCCGAAGCTGTTGGTAAGGGTTATACAAGAATTAATAGATACATTATGGAATGTAAATGAATTACAGAGTTCAAGTAATTACAAGGAACTTATGGAATTAATAGATACATTATGGAATGTAAATAAATACAATAGAAAGTATGTGCAAGTAAAATTGGAGAATTAATAGATACATTATGGAATGTAAATAATTGCTTCTGATATTGCAGATGCAGTCTAAAAGAAAGGAATTAATAGATACATTATGGAATGTAAATGTTAGTACAGATGATGCGGAATTGTCAATCGACATGGAATTAATAGATACATTATGGAATGTAAATTGTCTACAACATCAATAAAATTTGTAACAACTTTAGAATTAATAGATACATTATGGAATGTAAATCCCATTGACCTCCAGTCAGATATTCGCTTATCTACGAATTAATAGATACATTATGGAATGTAAATAACTGTTTATTCTCGTTGTACTGTCGGAAGCAATATTGAATTAATAGATACATTATGGAATGTAAATGATAAACCAATTTGCTTATTATAAGCCCACATGCGAATTAATAGATACATTATGGAATGTAAATCTTATCTGCGCAATCCGGGGCGAAGCGATTGCTGTTCGAATTAATAGATACATTATGGAATGTAAATGCAGTAGAGTTTGCTTCTAGTCTGGTAACTCCATGAATTAATAGATACATTATGGAATGTAAATTTTGTTTTAAATAAGGGCAAACACACATGGAAAGAGGAATTAATAGATACATTATGGAATGTAAATTTCTGTCAGATACCGCTACCTCAACCCCGATGGCGAATTAATAGATACATTATGGAATGTAAATTTCTTTATCAAAAGGATACCAGATTTTATATTGCGAATTAATAGATACATTATGGAATGTAAATTGAAGAATTCAATCGGTTTTCCTGTCGCTGCAGATGAATTAATAGATACATTATGGAATGTAAATAAGTACAAGATCGGACAGGAGGAAAGAGTATCCATAACGAATTAATAGATACATTATGGAATGTAAATAGCAAACGCAAAAGCTTGGCAGATATCTTAGGATAGGGAATTAATAGATACATTATGGAATGTAAATAATTTATGATACAATCCTTTTCTCATTTCTGAGGATGAATTAATAGATACATTATGGAATGTAAATGTATTTTTACATAGATAACTTATCCTGGTACAAGGGAATTAATAGATACATTATGGAATGTAAATATTTTTCTCGATACCCACGCATTTTCCGCTATAATAGAATTAATAGATACATTATGGAATGTAAATTTGGTTGAGACGATGATATTCCTATTATGTCAACGAATTAATAGATACATTATGGAATGTAAATAATGTGGATAAGGTTTGCTTTCATAGAGAAGGTAGCCGGAATTAATAGATACATTATGGAATGTAAATGGGATTAACTTCATATGTCCCACGGTCTTCAGTCTTGAATTAATAGATACATTATGGAATGTAAATGATGATGTATTTGTTTTTTTTGTAAGCTGATTTAATGAATTAATAGATACATTATGGAATGTAAATAAAGAATATCTGCAAAAAATACGCTATATTGCAGAGAATTAATAGATACATTATGGAATGTAAATACGGCAGTACAGATTTCAATTTCCGGCCATTCCTTGGAATTAATAGATACATTATGGAATGTAAATCCACTTACTACATCACTCACCGTTCCTTCTTTCTCAGAATTAATAGATACATTATGGAATGTAAAAGATAGAACATAATAGTAAAGAATAAATTATTAAAGATGTTTATAATCCTTTAGAAAACTAAGCGAGAATTCTCGGTAGTTTAATTACCGAGATAAAAGTGTTTGTTTTTGTATATAGCTGAATGCGTTTTTTGAAAACAAAAATATGTTCGAAAAAATATTGACTATATAGTAAAATAATGGTATATCTATATGTATAAAATAAAGTCAGATATATTTTATCCTCTTACAGCAAGAAGACTCCGACCTCTAAGGTGGGAGATGAATTGTGTCTGCTACCTGCTTGATAGAGCATCCTGATTATAGTATAGTATCTTTAGTCGGATAATAAAAAATT
>ENA-OPAO01001968-OPAO01001968.1-human-gut-metagenome-genome-assembly--contig:-NODE-1968-length-13034-cov-3.771477_pt1 | contig 13034 bp, 9 predicted proteins | sample MGYA00241054_ERZ501424 | MGnify/ENA primary metagenome ERZ501424 (study PRJEB25962, sample SAMEA2042623) | human gut metagenome | biome: human gut; feature: human-associated habitat; material: faeces...
CTTGGCGTACACGGTGGCGGCAGCGCCGCCGAGCAGCGCGGCGATCACCACGAACAGCGCGATGCCCGCAGCACCGGTCTTCGGCAGTTCGAAGACGGACTTGACGTTGGTCACCTTGTAGTCGGCGGCGCTGTCCTTGGGCGCGAGACCCCAGGAGTCGGTGCCGGCGAAGGTGACGTTGCCGTTTTCCTCGATGGCCACGGTGAACGAGGCCTTGAAGTCCTGGTATCCGTCGGCGACCGCGGTCTCGGTCACGGTGTAGCTGCCGGCCTTCAGTCCGTCGAACTTGACGACGCCGTTGGCACCGGACGTGACTTCGAGCGGGTACTTATCGCTGTTCGGCAGCACGCCGTTCTGGTCTTTTGCGACACTCAGCGTGAACTTCGCGCCCTTGACGGCCTCACCCTGGGCGTTGACCTTCGTGAACTTGAAGCCGAAGATCTTGGTGAGGGTTTCAGTGCCGGGGATGGGGGTGCCATCATTGTCGACGAGCTTGTTGGTCACCGCGTGGTAATCCTGGCCCTTGACTGTCTCGGCCTCGTCATTGACGGTGGCGTTGTAGGTGATGGTGATCTGCTTGCCGGCGTACTTGGCCGGGTCGGTGATCTTCACCACGAAAGTATTGGTGCCGTTGCCCTTGTTATCAATCAGGTGGTTTTCCACCGTGTAATCGGTGCCGGTCAGCACCTTATCGCCGGCCTTAACGGTCAGTCCGGCAAAGTCGACGGTCAGGCCCTTGCTTGGCACATCTCTGAACTGCAGGGTGAAGCCGGTCGGGACCGGATTCGGAATCGTGTAGCCCAGTTCAAACGGCACGGTTTCGCCCACGGACGCGCTCTTGCTGGTGGTGGACTTCGTCTGGGTGCCGCTCACCGTGCTCTTCATGTCCACTTCTGCGGTGCTATCCCCAAGCGACAGAACGCCAGCGTTAACGGAGCCGGTGCTCACGATCATCGGGACGGCCTGAGTCAGGGTATCGGTCGATGCGTTGCCGTCCAGGAACAGATACACGCCAGCAGTCAGCGCGGTCTTGTTCGTGGCGGTCCAACCATCCGTGTCGCTGCCAGTCGCCTTGTTCAGCACGAACGGATCCGCGGTGGCGGTGAACGGGTTGCCGGCCTGCAGCGCATCCGCGAACTTACGCGTCACGGACGGATTATTCCACGGACGGGTCTCGGACTGATCGAACTGAACCTGCGTGACGGTACCATCCGTACCCGTGGTCGCTTTTTGATTCATAGCCCAAGCCATCAAATCAGTGGTGCCATCGGTCGGCACGTTCCGGAAGCCGGCGGTGGTCAGAGCCGCAGCCAGCTTCGCGCGATCGGCGCCCGCAGCGGTCTTCACACCATACACCGGGTTTTCGGCAGTGCCATAGTTCACGTAGTCCGCGATCTTGTATGCGCTCAGCCGGGCGCTGGTCAGCTGCTTCTCTTTGGACGCTTTGAACGTGACTGTTGCAGCAGTGTCCACTGTCGTCTCGGCCGCGTTGGCGGCACCGGTGCCGAACGCCATGCCGGCGAGAAAGGTGGCCGCAGCTGCGACACCCGCGAAAAGCTTCTTGAACTTCATGAGAAACTCCTCTTCCTTTCGTTGTTTTGTTTATTGCAACTGCGGAAGCGGCAGTCGTTGAGGCTTCCGCAGTCCGCAAATCTTGAGTTGTCGGAGGCGACTGGTCGCCGCCCCCGTCTGCCCTCCCCGACGAGTGAGGAGGGCGGAGCATCCGCCGCAGGTCAGACGAGCCGACGCTTGCGCCAGATGAAGTATCCGATTCTGACCAGTGCCGCGAGCAGGCCGAAGCCGCCCCCATACACAAGCCAGTCACGAGTCGTGGCGCCGCCGGTCATCGGCAGAGCGGACACGGCAACGAAGGTGTTGGTGATCGTGACCGGGTACGTCTTGACGTTGTCGAAGGTCGTCATGTTGTTGTTATCCGGAGCCGCCCACAGGTCGTCGGCAGTGACGGTTACCAACTGGTTCTCGGGGTTGTAGGACGCCGTGTAGCCGTCCACGCTGGACTCCTCCACGCGGTAGGTGCCAGGGGCGAGGTTCTCGAACGCACCAGCCCACTGACCCTGGTTGTTGAGGGTCACGGTCCGGTTGATGTCCTTGCAATCCTCACCTTGCGCATTGCACTGCTTCAACGTGACGGTCACCGAGCCATTCCCATGCTTCTCCGCTCCATCGGACCAGTTCTTGGTCACCTGGATCTTGCCGGTCTTTACCTGCAGGACGGGGTGGGGGTACTCCACGGAACCCGGGGTCTCGGTGGTCTGGTCGCCGACCGTGTTGACGACGGTGTACTCCAGCTTCGCGCCGTGATCCGCATTCGAATGGAAGCCGGGCAAATTGGACGAAGTATGGTGACCATCCGCATCAGTGTTGTCGGCACCAAGAACATCCTTATATCCGGTCTTGTCGTCATTCTGCTTGTTGGCGGCGTACTCGTTGTAGGCCTTCTGCGTCGGCTTGACCTTGAACGTGACCGTATACGTCACGCCATCCTGAAGCTCATAGCCGTCCGCGAACGTGACCTTCACCGTCTTGCCCGAAACGGTAACCGTGTAATCGCTCTCGTTGAGATCGACACTATTACCGTCTTTAGATGCCGTCACCGTCACATCATTCGAGCCGAAGTTAGCATTAACGAACTCCGCGTAGTCCGACAGCGTATCGGTGATGGACACGTTCTTGTACGAAGACTTCCTGTTGATCTGACCGATGATATCGGCAAATGCCTTGTTCAGCTCATCCGTGCTGGTGGCGCTGTAATACGAGCCCTTCGTCTGATCGGCGAAGCCACGCATCTTGGTCGGATCGGAGGACACGCCAACCGAGAACAACGTCGCATCGCCACGCCTGTTAGCCTCGGCAACAGCGGAGCTGAGATTCGCCCCATATCGATCACTGCTGCCAGAACCATGAACCCCGGCAGGAAGACCCCTGCGATCATCGTCATCATAGGTCGGACGACCCAACCAATCAGTGCCGGTCCGCACGGAACTCGTGCGGTACGTCGGGTCGCCGTCTGACATGAACACGATGTACTTCTTCACGCCCTTACGACCGGAAGTCAGCTTGGCATTGGCGGCTTTAAGCGCGGCCTCCCAATTCGTGCCACCATCGGCGCGCAGACCATTAACGGCACTGACTATGTCCATTGCGTTGTCGGTGAAGTTCGACACATTGCCCACCGTCGTCGAGAAGGGGACCAGCGCCATCCGGATGTTGCTATCCTTGCCCTGGTTCTCAGACGTCAGCAGATGCTGCGCCATGCTGTTGACGGCAGTCTTCGCAACCTCAAGACGAGAGTTGTGTCCCATCGGGTTACTCATGGAACCGGAGGTGTCGAACACCACGACGATGTCGGCCGGGGACACGGTCGTCTGCGACGAGCCGGACTGCGTGCCGGTCACGTTCAGGGACAGGTCATAGGTGCCATCATTGTTCGCCTTGACGTACTTGCGGTACCGGGGCGCCGTGACGACCGTGTTCGTCACCGTGGTACGTGGCACCTCACCGACCGACACCGGCTCCGTGGTCGCAGAATCCTTCTTCTGCGTCACCTTGACCTGACCGCCATTGGCGCTCACCGCATACGTGTCCTGGTCAACGTTGATTTCCGTCACCTTGTACTTCGAGGACTCGGTGATCCTCTTGGCGTCGCTGCCCAAAAGCACGGCATACTGGCCCGCCTTGAGCGTGATCACGCCATTGGAATCCGTGATCCGGGTTTCACCGTCCTTGGTGCCGGTGGCGGTGTTGTACACGTCGTATTTACCCGTGTACAACGTGTAATCCTTGTCACTGTCGGTTCCCTCATAGTTGACATAAGCGTTGAACGTATAGTTCTTGTCCTTGTCAGCTTCAGGAACGTTCTCCGTCTCCTTGCCGATTTGAATATGGCTGGAGTCAAGAGTCACCAAATTGAAGTCAAGCTTGCAGTTGGAACCACTATGGCCACGCTCGAAGTAGTACATGTTCATCTCGTGACTGGTGTAGTTCTTGAACGTGGTGTAGGAGCCATTGGAGGCTTTGACCATATTGGATTCCATCCAAGCGGTGATCTCGGCATCCGACTTGCCTTGGTCCCTGAGCGCCTGAGTAAACAACGCCTGCAACGTGGTCGTAGTGGTTTTATTGCTGACAATCGTCACCACACCGGTCGCGAAATCAATGGAGCCGCTGGCGGCATCATGGATGCCACCGATATCCAACACAAGCATGCCGTCGACGAACAGCCACAGATCATCGTCACCCGTGAAGTTGAACGTCATCGGGGAATCATCAACGAGTTTGCCTTCTTTCGGTTGCATGAACTTCGCGTATGCGGTCATACCGAAGGCGTACCGGGTGCCGCGCACTGAATGAAAGCCGATCCGCAGCTGACTTTTATCCGCATTGAACGGCAGGAATTTCGGAATCCACGCGTCAGTTCTCTCGGTCCATGTTGCTGACCGGTCAAATCCGGTACCGGCACTGTTCAGCGCGGCGTACGTCGTATTGGAGTCGTACACATAGTGGCCCTTGGCCTCTTCCGTCGGATCGAACAGCCCCGTCAGCCCATTGCCGCCATTGGTATATGCCTTGGCCCACTCGCTTTCTGTGAACAAATACGTCATGTCGGTCTGTGCATTATTTTTATTGGTCACCATCGTAGAGAACTGCGGAACTGCATCAGCGCCGGTCTTGGTGAGGTTCGTCTTGACGATGCCCGGAGAGGTTTCTGCACTGCCAGTCCAGCCGTTCCAATCCTTACCTTTTCCGTTGAAGTAGTTGAAGTAGAATGCTGCAGCCGCCTCATTTCTGCTGGTACCGCCCGTGGCATAGTTCACGTTCTCTTTGCCAGCGGCCTTTGCCGGGCCCTTCGGATCACTGCTGTCCCAATAATCGAATAGGTTAATCTTCACTTTGCCGTCGTTCGCCGTGGCGCGAGGCGCAGCCGACGCTTTGACCGTGGCGGTCTGCCCCGAAGCACCAGTCCCGGCGCGATCGGTCAGGGCAGATGGCACCCCCTGCTGAGCGCTGTCGCCCTGTGCGACGCCGCTGATCGGGCCGGTGCCGGCCTGTGATGCCTGCGTCGTGGCCGACTGCGCGGCTTCGGGTGCGGCTGTCCCTGCATCGGCCGCAATCGCAGTGCCGGTGACGGCAAGTCCAAGAACGGTCGCGACGGATACGGCGGCCGCGATCAGGCGAGAGCGCATCGCCCTCGTATGCGATGGTTTCCGATTCTGCTTAGTCACGATAAGCATCCCTTCCATCATTTCCAAAACTCTTCATCCGGCGTTCAGCAGTTCGACAAAGACTCACGATTGCGACTCTCACCGTCGCAGCACGCGCAAATCATCGACTTCCATCGGCCTGTTAACTCCTGACCGTATCCGCACCCAAAAATCGACGCAATCCCCCGAAACATTGAAATAACGCCGAATACATGCCCCCCCCCCCCCAGAAAAACCGCTTTCACAGCCCTTGCGGCATAAGGTCCTCGGGAATCAGGCCATACCCCCTTCCCTACGGGGAAAATTCTTGGGAATATACCGAAATACGGCTTAGATCAAGGCCTGAGGCCTCTTACATAACGGTATACCGCTGTATCAGCGAAGTGTCTGCTCCCGCCAAAGCACAACAAGACTGAGGGAGGCTCTCGTCGTGAGATTACGCGGACTCTTTTGCGTTCCTAAGTGCGCGCCGTATCGACGAGTACGCGAACATAAGAACGCAAAACGTGCGATTTGCGTTCTTATGTTCGCAGGCTGAACGTTTCAGCGCGCACTTAGGAACGCAAACCGCTCCTGCCCGCTTCGCAAGAGCCAGCCAGCGGGGGCAGAGTTATATATTGCTTCTGACAGTGGGCTGAACCATCGGCTAACGTCATTTACCATCATCTGCCGATGGAACAGTTCCGTCTCAATAGACCCGAAACTATCGCTCGTAGAACACGCCGAACGAGGGGAACCCATGACGGGCCGGCTTCAGCTCCTGTAGCGGGATCTCGGTGACGTCCACTCGTTCGACATCGGCATAGCGCGGCCCCTGCTTCAGTGCCGAAATCAGACGGGCGACCTTGCCGCGTTCCCCCTGCGCCTCGACCTCCACCGAGCCGTCGTAGCAGTTGCGCACCCAACCGCCCAGGCCGAGCTTGCCGGCGGTCATCACCGTGAAATACCGGAATCCGACGCCCTGCACCAGACCCGCCACCACGGCATGGACACGGATATCATCACTCGATGACACCGGCACGGCACCCTCTTCACTCTCGTCAGTCCGCGCGCCGCGGCTCGCCCGCATATCATCACGTTTCATGACCGCACTCACCTCACGTTGCCGTCAGCCGACACCAATACCCCCATCGTATGCCCACCATCAAACGGCAGTCGAGAAGCCGGCAGCGCAGCGCGGGCGCTACAGCCCGGCCCCTTTCCGCCGAGGCCTGCCGCAATCCGTCAGATGAACGCGCGTTCGCCGAAAATCGCCGTTCCGACGCGCACAATCGTCGCACCCTCCGCGATGGCGAGCGCCATGTCGTGCGTCATGCCCATCGACAGTTCCGTGCAGTGCTCGGTGCCGGGCGCGCGAGAGGCGAGAATCGTGTCGCGCGTGCCGCGCAGATGCGCAAAGCAGGCAGGACACTGGCCGAGGCCGCGCGCTGGGTCAAAGAGAACATCCCGCACTTTTGCCTGTACGCTACGGTGGATGACCTCAACCACCTGTACCGCGGAGGAAGGGTCTCCCGCACCACCGCCTTTTTGGGAAGCGCCATCGGCATCAAGCCAATCCTCAAGCTGGACGATACCGGCAACCTGGTTCCGATTGCCAAGGTGCGCGGAAGAAAGCAGTCGATTCAGGCGCTGGTCAAGTACATGGAGGAGCATGCGGGCGCTTTCTTAAAGCAGAACGACAAGGTGTACATCACCCACGGCGATTGCCTGGAGGAGGCGCAGTATCTGGCGCAGCTGGTGAAGGAAAAATTCGGCATCGCAAAGGCGATGATCAACCACATCGGTCCGGTCATCGGTTCCCACGCGGGTCCGGGTGCGCTGGCACTGAGCTTTATGGGTGAAAGCAAGTGATAATCGGCGATATCGTGAGATAATAGCATAAAAAAATCGATTATCTGGTAAAATAAGACGAAAAAAGCAAAATTTAAAGTTTTTTCATAAAAAATGGCTTGCCAAACTGGAATCAGACGGTTATAATAAAAGGGCCATCAAAGAGATGGCATATAAAAAACAGATTTTACGAAGGGAGGAAAAAACGGTGGACGACTGCAGTATAAGTACAATCAAACAAAGGAGCGGTCTCTGTTTTTGCGCGCCGGATTTTCCTTCCTTGATCTTGTGATGATCCAGTAAGGGCTTTGTTCTTGTGCCGTCAAAATGGAAACCGCCGTGTCACAGCAGCAAAATGCCGTGGCACGGTTTTTGTTTGGGCTGTACTTTGCTGTCTGCAACATGACAGTAAAGGAGGAGCAAACGATGAAAAAGATGATTTTGATGACAGCCAATGGAATGAACCTGTTCGAGAAGGACCTGGAGATGCTGGTCCAGGAGAGAGATTACCGCACGATTGGCCAGCGCCTGACAGAGATGGAGCCGCAGCAGGCTTCCCGCTGGCTGGCCCGGCAGGACGAGCAGCTGCGCTTTGCGGTGGCCTGCAAGATGGAGCCGGACAAAGCGGAACAAATCTGTGCCTGCACTGAGCAGGAGAGCAGGACTGGGTACCTGAGCAGCAGCGCGGCAGCGTTGGCAAAAAGCCGGATTTTCTGGCTGATGGCGCTGATGATTTCGGGGATGATTACCGGCGGGATTCTGGCGCAGTACGAGAGCGCCTTCGCGGCGGTGCCGATGCTGGTCACCTTCATCCCCATGCTGACCGATACCGGCGGCAACGCGGGCTCGCAGAGCAGCACCATCATCATCCGTGCGATGACGATGGGAGAGATCGGTTTCCGCAACCTCATCCAGGTGTTGTGGAAAGAGATCCGGGTCGGCGTTCTGGCCGGAGCGGCTTTGAGTGCGGTCAACTTTTTCCGCCTGCTGATGACCACTCCGCACTCGGCAGGGATTGCGCTGACTGTGTCGCTGGCGATGCTGCTGACTGTAGTGATGGCAAAGGCGGTTGGTGCCATGCTGCCGCTGCTGGCGGGCGTGCTGCGCTGGGACCCGGCGATCATGGCGGCGCCGCTGATCACTACAATTGTGGACGCCTTTGCGCTCATCATGTATTTTAAGATTGCCCAGGTGATTCTGGGATTGTAAAAAGAGGAGGGAATTTCCCTCCTCTTTTTTTGATGCAATTTTTCATCTGCTTGCATAAGGGGCTAGAAGCGGGGAAAGGTAATCAGTAAAAAATCAAAATCAATCATCAGTTTTAAAAGAGAAATAAAAGTCAGTTTTGAGAGGAACAGGAAGCGGATTGTGCGTTTAGCTAAAGAAAAAGCGAACATCTTTGTTGATTATTTTTGATTGAATTTGACTGAAAATGATTGATTTTTTGTGAACGGTGTGTTATAATCAGTTTAACCGATAGGACAGGAGGGAATCGTATGCTGGCCGAGGAGAGAATTCGAAAGATTCTGACACTGCTGGAGGAAAAGAAGGCGGTGAGTGTGGCGGACCTGTGCCAGGAGACCGGCGCCTCCGAGGCGACCATCCGCCGGGACTTAAACGAGCTGGACCGGCAGGGCAAGCTGAGCAAGGTGCACGGCGGCGCGGTGCTGCCAAAGGACGAGTTCCAGAGCCAGGAGCCGGATATCCTCACTAAGTCCCAGCTGAACGTCGAGCAGAAGCAGCGCATCGCGCGCTATGCCGCCGCTCAGGTCAACGACGACGACTTTGTCTTTATCGACGCGGGCACCACCACCCTGCTGATGGCTGAATACCTGACAAACAGCAAGGCGACCTTTGTCACCACCGGCATCGAGTGCGCCAGAAGGCTGGTGGAAAAGGGCCTGCGGGTCTATGTGCCGGGTGGACTTTTAAAACCGGGCACCCAGGCGCTGGTGGGCGCGGCGGCAAGGGAGTCGATCGGGCGCTACAACTTCACCAAGTCCTTCATCGGCACCAATGGCATCGCGGTGCGCCAGGGCTACACCACCCCCGACATGGAGGAGGCCTCCATCAAGTCTCTGGCGGTGGAGCGGTCCTATCTAAGCTATGTGCTGGCCGATTCCAGCAAGTTCGGCAAGGTGGCGGCGGTCACCATCTGCCCGCTCCGGGATGCGTGCATCCTGACCGACCGGATGCCGGACGAAATTTATCTGAGCCAGACCATTATCAAAGAGGTGGATTAATTTGATTTATACCGTGACCTTTAATCCTGCGCTCGACTATGTCGTCAGGATGGAGCATTTTTTTCTGGGGCAGGTCAACCGCACCCGAAGCGAGGAGATTCAGTTCGGCGGCAAGGGCATCAATGTCTCCACCGTCCTGAAAAATCTCGGAGTCAAAAGCTGCGCGCTCGGCTTTGTCGCGGGCTTTACCGGCAGGGCGCTGGAGGACGGGCTGCGCGCGATGGGGGTGGACACCGACTTTATCCACCTGGAAAGTGGTATGACCCGCATCAACGTCAAGCTCAAGGCCGACTGCGAAAGCGAGATCAACGGCCAGGGGCCGGCAATCGGCAAGGAGCACCTGCTGCAGCTCTTTGACAAACTGCAAAAGCTGCAGGAGGGGGACGTGCTGGTTCTGGCCGGCAGCATCCCCGGCAGCCTGCCCAGCGACATCTATGAGAAGATCATGCAGCAGCTGCAGGGCAGACAGATTATGGTGGTGGTGGACGCCACAAGGGAACTCTTGTGCAACGTCCTGAAATATAAGCCGTTTTTGATTAAACCAAACCACATCGAGCTTGGGGAAATCTTTGGTGTGGAGCTCCAGAACGACCAGCAGATCCGGGAGTATGCGGGCAAGCTGCAAGAGCGCGGCGCGCGCAACGTCCTGGTCTCGATGGCGGGAGCGGGGGCAATTCTGCTCGACGAAAACGGCGATTTCCACCGGATTGCGGCGCCAAAGGGGACGGTCAAAAATTCCGTCGGCGCCGGCGATTCGATGGTGGCGGGCTTTTTGGCCGGATATCTGCAGAGCGGCGACTATGGCGTCGCTTTGAAGATGGGCACTGCAACGGGCAGCGCGACCGCGTTTTCCGAGGGGCTTGCAACCAAACCAGAAGCGCAGGCGCTGTTTGATGCGCTGTGCGAGAACGAATAAGGAGAAGAGTGTTATGAGGATTATTGATTTACTCAGCGAGGACAGAATTCTGCTGGGAGCTTCCGCTCAGACCAAGGAGCAGGCCATCGACCAGATGGTGGAGCTTCAGGCAAAAAGCGGCAGCCTCAAGGACAAGGAAGTTTATAAGCAAGCCATCCTGGCAAGGGAACAGATGAGCAGCACCGCCATCGAGGCGGGCATCGCGGTGCCGCACGCCAAATCCGATACCGTCACCGCACCTTCGCTGTGCGCTATGACGCTTGAGAAGGGCGTAGATTACGGCGCGATGGACGGCCAGCCGTCTGACCTGTTCTTCATGATTGCGGCGCCGGTGGACGGTGACCTGCACCTGGAGATCCTCTCCCACCTGATGGTGCTGCTGATGGACCCGGCGTTTGTCGCAGCACTGCGCGGCGCAAAGAGCCCGAAGGAATTGATTGCGGCCATCGACCGCTTTGAAAAGGAAAAATATCCGGAGGAAGCAGCTGCTACGGTTGCTGCAACTGCTGCTCCGAAGAAGGAAGGCTTCCAGGTGCTGGCGGTCACCGCCTGCCCGACCGGCATCGCCCACACCTACATGGCGGCGGAGGCACTGGAAAAGGCCGGTGCCGAGCTGGGCGTCACCGTCAAGGTGGAGACCAACGGCAGCGGCGGCGTCAAGAATCGCCTGACCGCAGAGGAAATCGCCAACGCCGACGGCATCATCGTGGCGGCGGACAAAAACGTCGAGACCGCGCGCTTTGCCGGCAAGAAGGTCATTTTTGTGCCGGTGTCGGACGGCATCCACAAGGCAGCAGAGCTAATCCGGAAAATCGAGAGCGGCGACGTTGCCGTCTATGAGCACGAGGGTGCAAAGGAAGCGGTTGCAGCTGAGGCGGGCAGCGAGAGCTTTGGCCGCCAGCTGTACAAGCACCTGATGAACGGCGTCAGCCACATGCTGCCGTTTGTCATCGGCGGCGGTATCCTGATCGCCATTGCCTTCCTGCTGGACGACTACTCGATCAACCCCGCAAACTTCGGCACCAATACGCCGCTGGCGGCCTTCTTTAAGACGGTCGGCGACACCGCCTTTAACTTCATGCTCCCGATTCTGGCCGGCTACATCGCCTACAGCATCGCGGATCGTCCCGGTCTTGCGGTCGGTATCGTCGGCGGTTACCTCGCCAAGGTCGGCAACTCGTTCACCAACATCTCCGGCGAAAACGCCATCTCCGGCGGTTTTCTGGCGGCGCTGCTGGCCGGTTTTGTAGCGGGCTATCTGGTGCTGGGCATCAAGAAGCTGGCCGACAAGCTGCCGGAAAGCATGGAGGGCATCAAGCCGGTCCTGATCTACCCGCTGTTCGGCGTGTTCCTCATCGGCGTCTTTATGTTTGCGGTCAACCCCATCATGGGCGCCATCAACAGCGGCATCGTCAACCTGCTTAACTCGATGGGCGGCACCAGCAAGATCCTGCTCGGCTGCATCGTGGCCGGCATGATGAGCATCGACATGGGCGGCCCATTCAACAAGGCGGCCTACGTCTTTGGTACCGCCTCGATTGCCAGCGGCAACTACGACATCATGGCGGCTGTCATGATCGGCGGCATGATCCCGCCGCTTGCCATCGCGCTGGCGACCACCTTCTTTAAAAAGAAATTCACCGCGGAGGAGCGCAAATCCGGCGTGGTCAACTACATCATGGGTCTGTGCTTCATCACCGAGGGCGCAATCCCGTTTGCGGCTTCCGACCCGCTGCGCGTCATCCCGTCCTGCGTCGTTGGTTCGGCGGTTGCGGGCGGACTGTCGATGCTGTTCGGCTGCACCCTGCGCGCACCGCACGGCGGCATCTTCGTCTTCCCGGTTGTCGGCAACGTCTTTGGTTACCTGATCGCCCTGGTGGTCGGCTCCATCGTCGGCATGTTGATGCTGGGCCTGCTCAAAAAGGACGCAGCGGCAAAATAAAATACAACCAATTAAACAAAAGCCCGGGTCATCCGGCGATAGTTCAGCAAAAGAAAAAGGAGCGATGAATATGGTATCGGCAAATGTAAAGGTAGTAAACCCAATGGGCATGCACATGCGTCCGGCGCAGCTTTTCATCAAGGAGGTCACTCCGTTTGGCTGCGACGTCACCATCGTTTTTAACGGCAAAGAGATCAACGGCAAGAGTATCATGAACCTGATGGCCGCCTGCATCAAGCAGGGCAGCGAGATCGAGATCCGCTGCAGCGGCGACCGCGAAGAGGAGTGCCTGAAGGCCGCGGTCGCGCTGGTCGAGGCGGGCCTGGGAGAATAGGCGCTTGTCAATACGGGAAAGGGGATGCGTGAGAATGCTGAAAGGTGTCGGCGCTTCAGCCGGAATTGGAATCGGAAAAGTCATCTGCATCCGGGAACAGAGCCTGGACTATTCGCAGGTGATCTGCCAGGGAAAGGACAAGGAGAAGGAGCGCCTGAAGGCGGCGGCGGAAACCTTCTGCGAAATCACCCAGAAGATGGCGGAGGACATCCGCGAGCGGGTGGGGCAGAAGGAATCGGAGATCCTCACCGGCCAGGTGATGATGCTGCAGGACCCCTTCATGATGGGGCAGATGGAGGACGCCATCAACTCCGGCAGCTGCGCCGAGGCGGCCGTGGACAGCGTCTGCCAGATGTATATCGAGATGTTCTCCAACGTCGAGGACGAGCTGATGAAGCAGCGCGCCACCGACATCGGGGACATCCGCACCCGCATGCTGCGACTGCTCTTGGGGATTGAGAGCGTGGATGTGTCGGCAGTGCCAAAAGGCACCGTGCTGGCGGCCAGGGACCTGACCCCCTCGATGACGGTGGGACTCAAGCGGGAA
>ENA-OPAO01001971-OPAO01001971.1-human-gut-metagenome-genome-assembly--contig:-NODE-1971-length-13028-cov-10.061975_pt1 | contig 13028 bp, 9 predicted proteins | sample MGYA00241054_ERZ501424 | MGnify/ENA primary metagenome ERZ501424 (study PRJEB25962, sample SAMEA2042623) | human gut metagenome | biome: human gut; feature: human-associated habitat; material: faeces...
AGCTGCCGCACCTCGCTCGCCGTATCGGCACTTAGAATTATGCGGTATTGCCTTAGGTAAAGCAAACAGGCGTAACTTTGCCCAGCCGATTACTTCTCATCCTCATCCCACGTGCGGTCACTGATGATGTAGCGGGGGCGGCGCTTGGTTTCCATGTAGATCTTGCCGATGTACTCGCCAATCACGCCCAGGCAGATCAGCTGTACGCCGGAAACAAAGCAGATGATGCTGGTCATGCTGGCCCAGCCGGATACGGTGGCACCCAGCAGCGCTTCCACAATGGCCCAGATCACGCCGATAAAGCTGATGAGCGCCACAATAACGCCAAACCCGGTAATGAACCGGATGGGCTTGACGGAAAGGCTGGTGATGCCGTCAAACGCAAGGGACAGCATTTTGGACAGGGGATAGTGGCTTTCACCCGCAATGCGCTCGTGGCGCTCGTAAGCAACGCTGGTGGATTTAAAGCCCACCAGCGGCACCATGCCGCGCAGGAACAGGTTGACCTCCTTGAAATTGGCAAACTCATGCAGCACGCGGGCGCTCATCAGGCGGTAGTCCGCGTGGTTGTAAACAACCTCGGCCCCCATGGCGTTCAGCAGCTTGTAGAAGCTTTCTGCCGTAAAGCGCTTGAAAAAAGTATCCGTATCGCGCTTGGAGCGCACGCCGTACACAACTTCGCAGCCATCGTTCACATAGGCATCTACCATGGCGTCCATGGCGTTGATATCGTCCTGACCGTCGCAGTCAATGGAGATGGTGATATCGCACTTGTCCTTGGCTTCCATCAAACCGGCCAGCACTGCGTTCTGGTGACCGCGGTTGCGGCTCTGGCTGATGCCGATGTAGTGCTTGTCGCTCTTGGCCAGGTCGCAGATGATGGACCAGGTTTTGTCCTTGGAGCCATCGTTGACAAACAGCACGCGGCTGTCATCGCTGATTTTACCGGCGGCAACCAGGTCGGTGATCTTTTTCAAAAACAGCTTGCTGGTAATGGGCAGAACCTCCTGCTCGTTATAGCAGGGGATCACGATGTACAGAATCGGATTTTCGCGGGTAGCCTTCATGGTTTACAGCACCTCTTTTTTGCTTTTTCTGCTGCGCCGCCCGGCCAGCAGGTAAATTGCCGTCAGCAGAATGCTAATGGCGCTGACCCCGATCCCGCACCAGAGCGGGGTGGGGGAATAGTGGAAACGAATACAGTTTTTACCGGCATTCACCTTGACGGCCATCAGGCCGTTGATGTTCAGGATCTCTGCAGATTCGCCGTTGACCGTGGCGCTCCACGCCTTGTCATAGGGAACACTGAAAAATGCGTACTGCTCGCTGCCGGATGTGATTTCGGAATAAAAATAGTCTGTGCCATAATCAAACACATCGGTGCAGGCTTCGCGGCGCTTGTCCATGTCGGCATACTTGTTTTCCTGGCTGATCTTACCATCCAGCGCGGCATCATAGTGGCGCAGTATGGTGGAAACCGTGGCTTCGTCCTCGTCTGCCACCACAAGGGTCTTTAACATGGAGTGGGCGCGCTCGGCAGGGTCAATCTCGTCAAACTCACTGCGGGTCATGTAGGTATCATAGCAGAAGCCGATGGGCAGGGCGTGGGAATCCTGATAGACGTTGATCTGCTCGTGACCGTTGGAAAAACTGGTGTAGATTTCATCCGGCCAGTCGGAGTTGTTGCGGATATAATACCCAACGGAAAGCAGCTCGTTGGTGCCCTCCGGCCCGGCGGGGGTAATGGCGTGGCGCTCGTCCCCCAGGGCATCATACAGTGTAAAGATGGAGGGGGAAAGCGTGCTCAAAAAGGAGGTACGGTCCGGCAGGTAAGCCGCCATGCCGCGGTTGGAATACGGCTCCCAGAAATAATAGCGGTAGGGCAGGGCATCAGGCAGGCCGTCGCCGCTGTGGACAACGTCACCATAAATTTCTGTGGTGGTCAGGCCGATCGTCTGGGTGTAGGCACGCTGATAGGTGCCCACGGTAAAACCGGTGGTCAGTGCAGCAACCAGAGCAGTGCAGGCCGTCAGGGCAGCCATGGGGCGGCGCAGGCGCAGCCGCCGCACCCCGCCCAGGGCAGCAAACAGCAGAACCACGCCGCCGATGGCAATCAATGTCAACACAACCAGCCAGTATTTGCGGTACACTATGGTATCGCGCTTGACGTACAGATACAGCGTGATAGCGGCGATGACTGCAGCCGAAATACCGCAGCCCGCACGCCAAGGGTAGTCCTGCAGATGGTCCAGCACCTTGATGGTGGCTAGCACCAGCAGGAACACCAGCATGTAATACCAGCGGCGGTACGGCTCGCTGGTGAACATGACGAACAGACTGTTGCTGACCGGGCTGGCTGCTACAAGGAACAGCCCCACCAGCAGCACATGCAGCCAGTCCCACTTCCAGCGCAGCAGATAAGCCAGAACCAGGCAGACGCCTACCAAGGGCAGGTACGCCGCGATGGAATACCAGTTATCATGCACCACAGCGGAAAAATTGAACATATTCTCCGCCGGGAAGAAGAGCGCCCGCAGCATTTGCAGGTAATTGGGCCAGTCAAAGGTCAGTTGGCTCAAGCTGATGTGATCCGATACGCGGGGATTATTGAGCACCGCCGCAATGGAGGGGATGAACAGTACCCCCGCCATGCCGACGCCCAGACAGCCTTCCAGGATGCAGGCCGGAATTTTGCGGGCATTTTTGCGCAGATCCGCCCCGGGGCGTGCGTCCTCGCCGCCAAAAAGATACCGCGTAATATAGTAAAACACCAGGAAGAAAACTTCCCCGATAAAGAAGTAATAGTTGACCAGCGCGTTGATGGTAACGGCAAACAGGAACGGAGCTTTTTTGCCCTCCTGCATGCGTTTGTCCAGCCCCAACATCAAAAGCGGGAACAGGGCAATCACATCATGGAAGTGATAGAACACCACGTTGATGCAGGAAAAACCGGAAAATGCATACAACACACTGCCAAGCAGAGCGCTTTTCTCGCTGGCACTGCGGCGGAAGTAGGCAAACGAGGTCAGCCCGGCAACAGCATATTTGAGCATATAGATCCAGCCGACCAGATAGGGAAACGCGCTGGCGGGGAAGAGAAAGCTCAGCCAGAAAAACGGGCTGCCAAGGGTGTAAAAGCTGAACGAAGATACAAAGTCCGAACCAATATCAATGCGCCAGTTCCACAGCACCTCGCCGCTTTTGATGGCGTTGTTGCACAGCATGTTGTAGGAGAGCTGTTCTGCGTCAAAATCCGCCGCAACCAACAGCAGGCCGCCGTCCCGTATCATGTAGGGCAGCAGTGCAGCCGCGGCAATGGCAAAGTTCAGCACAAAAGCCAGCAGCAGCCACCGGCGCGGGAAACGGTTTTGCAGTGTTTGTTTCATGTAGCAGCCTCGCGGCATCAGCCCTGACCGTTAGAAAGTTCGATCCCGCGGGTGGGCATGCTTGCCATATTGTTCAGGGTAGAGTTGTATTTTTCACTCAGGGATTCCATAGCCCAGTCAGTGCAGTCCATAAAGGTATTGTCAAAAATATCATTCATGAACGCATCTTCGCCCATAAACACCCCGGCGTAATGCCCGCCGGAAATGGTGTTGCGGGCAATGATGTTCTCATAGCAGGGGGTAAAATCCAGGCCCTGCACGGCTTCGTCCGCGTTCAGGTCAGTGCTGAGCTCAATACCAAAGAAGTGGAAGGTATCGCTGGCACCCCGGTTGTTGTCAATGATCTGGTTGCACAGAATGGTGTTGCTGAACGCCGAGCGCACAGCCTTGATGCCGGAACCGTAATTGTCCCGCACAATGTTGCCGTAAATGGTGTTGTAGGCGGTGTTATCCAGCGAGATGCCGGGCAGCTTGGCGGGGGAGGAACCATCCGCCATGCGGCCCTGATCCAGAATAAAGTCAGCTTCCAGATCCTCATCACTCATGCGGTTGCGGCCGCCGTTCTGGCGGATCTCACATCCGGTAATGTAGTTGCCGAAGGAGCCGTAATCCAGGCACATGCCCTCTTTTTCGTTCTTGTAGATCGTGTTCTCTACATAATAGTTCAGGTAGCCGCTTTCCGAATAAATGCCGGAGGAATGGTTCTGCGCAACCGTGTTGCCGCGCACAACCAGCTGATGGGGAGACTGTAAAATATCGTACAGCATTTCATCCGGGAACGGATTGTAGGCGGTCTCAATGTCCTCAATGGGCATGGAGCAGAGCACCAGCCCGGCGGTCAGGTTGCGGGCACCAGAGTTATTTTCAATGCGGTTGCCCTCGATCACGCCATTGCTGATCTCGCCGTTCAGGAAGATGGCACCATTCTGGTTTTCATGGATGCTGTTATTGACCAGTGCAAAGCCGGTGTTTTCCCCCATAACGCAAAGGCCCTTGAGGGAAACATTGCTGATGTCAAGGTCAGCCAGATAGAAACTGCTGGAATTCTTGACATACACACCGTAATTGCACCCGCCGTTGATGACAAAGCCGGTCACGGCGGTATTTTCCGCCTGGTCCAGAACAATGGCTTTGTCCAGCGTTTCATTGCCGGGGGTCAGCACTGCGCTGTTGCCGTGCAGGATCGTACCAGTAGGTACCACCAGGGTGGCATCCATCACCAGAGCAGGGGAGATGACCTCCACCGTGCTGCCGGGGTTGGCTGCCAGAAAGTCATTCAGTTCTGCCAGGCTGGAACCGGTAAAATTCACAGCCTGGGCGGTTTCGGCGGTGACCAGGGGGGCCAGCCGGGTCATGACAGAGTTGTACAGGTTTTTCCAGTTGGCCTCCGGGGTATCAAAGGTGGCAGGGTCAATACCGAGGGTCTGAATGCGCTGGATGACCTGCAAAGGGGCAATCAGGCTTTCGGTGTCGGACTGGGTCATCCGCTCCAAAGCGGGCAGGGCATAGCGCTCGGTCAGGCTCTGGCTGTCGGTATCCAGCAGGGAAACATATTCCTCTGCGCCGGGATCCGCAAAATCCACAACCTGCCCGGTACCGGCCAGCACGCAGCTGATGGGATCCGGCTCAGCGGTAGCCTGTGGTTCTGCGCTGGGGGCCAGGCTGAAAATCACATGCGGGGCAGGGGTCAGCTTGACCCCGACCACGCCGATCACGGTGGCAGCAGCAATGCCCGCAATGGTAAGAACAAACGAATTTGCCTTTTTTTTGGCCATAAGTGTAAGATTCCTTTCCAGGGAAAACCGGGGATAGGCCCGGTAAAATTACTTGTCCAGGTTCAGATACTTTTTCCAGAAGTCCAGACTGCGCACTTCGCCGCAGCGCTCGCGGTAGCTCTGGGCGGCAGCGTCAAACTGGGCGTCGATCTCCTTCATGCAGGCTTTCATCTCGCGCACGCAGCGGCTGTATTCTTCCTTGCTGCGCTCGGTCACAAAGCCTTTCTGGGAGTTGGAATCATAGTTCAGCACCTTCTGCACGCGGTAAGCATTGTAGGCGGTCATGTGCATCATGCTCACAACGGTGTTTTCGCGGGTGGGGGGCACCAGCCAGCCGTTGCGGGTCAGCTTGACCTTGAGGTTTTTCAGCTTGCCCTTGTTTTTTTCTTCCTCTTTGGTGGCGTACAGGTAGCGGGAATAATCAAACGGAACATCCAGCTGGTCCACCGGCTGGGCCTTGTAACCATATGCCATAATCTCTTTGTGCAGGGCTTCGGCATCGGTCTGTTCCAGCCAGTCAATGCCTTTCAAAAAGTCGCGCACGCCGCGGATCAGCAGGTCAGCATTCTTATAGCGGTAGCGGTTCACTTCGCCCATCACCTGGCTGCGCAGGTCGGCTTTCAGGGCGTTGGCATCATAGCCGGGGCAGTGCATGCTGTTGTCAATGCACTGGTTGCGCAGGATGTAGTAGTACATCGAGGAAGAATACTTGCTCTCAAACGGCTCATGCCATACGCAGATGCCGTTCAGGGTGACCAGGCGTTTGCAGTTGCGTAGGCCGTATTCAATGTCATCGCCGCGGATAAAGATGGGCATGGGCAAGTTGTCCGGCCGCACAACGGCAATGGGGATGCAGCAGTACCACCAGGCGTTATACTCATGGCGTTCTTCCAGCTCATTGGCAACGCACAGGTCAACCTTGGTCAGATCAAAGTTGGCTTTGTGGCTGATCAACTGGCCTTGGTTCCAGGCGGCGCCGTTTTCTACCTGAATGTTAGGGCGGTCCAGCCGCAGCATGGCACCGCCGACAAATACATCCGCATATTCCGGCTTGCGCAGGCTCAGCAGGGTGTAGGTGCGCAGCAGCACATCGGTATCCAGCACAATGTCATCATCCATGACCAGTACATGGGTAACGCCTGCGCCATTTTCGTTGGCTTTCAGGATCTCGATCATGCCGCGGGTAAAGCCGCCGGCACCGCCCACATTGGCGTTGGGCACAACATGCACGGTATCGCTGTTCAGCTTATCGTAATCCAGCGTCTGGCCGTTATCGGAAACAAACACTTCCAGGTGGTTGTGCAGCGGGCTGGCGGCGTTTTCCAAAATATCGCTGCGCATGCGGGCAATGTTGCCCATAACGAACGGCTCCCGGCGGAAGGTGCAGATATCCACGCCGATTTTGACGGGCTGCACATCCTTTTCAGCGGCATCGCACTCATAAGCGCCGCCGCAATAGGCGGCATTGCAGCTCAGGGCCTGCAGCTCAAAAAACAGCATGCCGTCAGCGCCCTTGGGAAAATCGAAGCAGAATTCCTGCACGGAATCCGCCTGCACTACTTTTTCGGCCAGCACGGTGCGCACGCTCTGGCTGTTGATGAAATGGCGGCTGCACAGCACAACGCGCAGCTTGCCGCTCAGTTTCAGCCGCAGCGAAAAATTCTGCGCGGCGGTGTAGCGGCGCCATTTGTCTGCGCTGACGCTGTTAAAGTAGGTATCAAAGCAGACGCGTTCGCCCTGCTCAATGCGCAGGATATCCCCCTCATCGCGGAAGCTGGGGGCTTTCATACGGTAATACAGTTGGTCCTCGGTGCATATGCCCACGCGGGGCCAAAGCAGCTTTTGCAGCAGCATACGGTATTCTCCTTTCACTTTTTGCCTTATCATATCCGGCAAAGTATTCAAGTATCCGGCACAGCATTATAAAATGCCGCCGTTGGATTGTTTTCCGCGCGCCCATGCGCTCAATGTGCGGTAGGGCAGGTAACGCCCGGCCCGCAGCAGACGGGTGTTTTTGTTGGTCATCATGGCAGCGATGTGTGGGTAAGTCTGGCACAGCATCTCGTCATACCGGCGCAGGGCCAGGCCGGTTTCACGGTCGGGGGGAAAGCGCAGGTACAGCTCAATCAGGTACTGCGCCACATCCCGCGCCCGCTGCACCAGCAGCAGGTCCCGCCCGGCGGGGGCAGGCTGTGCGGCCAGCGGTTCGGCAACATCCAACAGAATGCGCGCTACGCGGATGTAATCCTGCGTGTGGGCGCGGTAGCTGGCCATGCTCACGCTCTGGCCATCCCGCCCCAGGCGGTACTGGTACAGAACCACCGGCACAAAGCAGATGGTCTGCGCCGCAGCCATGCCAACAAACGTATAGCCCATATCCGTGTAGCTGCAATGCTCCGGCATAGGGCGCCATGCGGCGCGCAGAGTTTTGGTGCAGAGGGTCAGCGCGTGCATCTCCATGCACAAATCAGGTGTGGCCTGCTGCACTTCACCCACAGCATACACACGGTTTGTATCAAATTTGCAGCAGACATCAAAGGCCTTTCCGCTGCCGTTTTCCTGCACGGTGCGGTAGTTGGTGTATACCGCATCCGCCGTGCAGTTTTGCAGGCGGCGCAAAAGGGTTTGCAAAGCATTGGTGTCAAACCAGTCATCGCAGTCCAGCGTGCGAAAGTACCGCCCGGAGGCCAGCTCTACCGCGGTATTCAGCGTGGAGCCGTACCCGCCGTTCACCTTGCTCACCAGCCGGAAACTGCCGGGGTGTGCCTGCACAAAGGCCTGCGCCAGCGCGGCGGTGCCATCGGTGGAGCCATCATCAATAATGATCACATCCAGCAGCGCCTGCAGGCTTTCATCCGCCACCAGGCAGGATTCAAGCGCTTTTTGCAGCGTGGCAGCGCCGTTATAGGCGGCAACCGAAACCGTCAGCAGCTTTTCCATCAGGTTTCACCGGCCTCCATAGCGCGCACATAGTCCGCGCAGACTTCACGCGATGGCCCATCCCCGCGCAGAACACCGTGATCCAGCCAGATGGAGCGCTGGCACAGCTGCTGCACCTGGTTGATATCATGGCTGACGAACAGCAGCGTGGTGCCGTTGGAAAGCATCTCTTCCATGCGGCGGTGGCATTTCTGCTGGAACATAAAGTCGCCAACGGCCAGCACTTCGTCACAAACCAGAATGTCGGCCTGTACTTCAGTGGCAATGGAAAAGCCCAAACGAGCGATCATGCCGCTGGAAAAGTTTTTGACCGGAACATCCACAAAATCTTTCAGCTCCGAAAATTCAATGATGCGGTCAAAATGCTCCATCATATAGTCCCGGTCGTGGCCAAGCACCGCGCCGTTCAGGAAAATGTTTTCCCGCGCGGTCAGATCCATGTCAAAACCGGCGCCCAGCTCGATCATGGGGGCAATTTCGCCGTTGACGGCAACGCTGCCGCCGGAGGGGTACATCACGCCGGAAATCACTTTCAGCATGGTGCTTTTGCCGCTGCCGTTGCGCCCGATCAGCGCCAGGGATTCGCCGCGCTTCATGCTGAAAGAAACATGTTTCAGTGCGTAAAATTCGTTAAAAAACAGCTTGTGGGTCAGCAGTTTTACAGTGTATTCTTTCAGGGTCTCAGTTTTTTCCTGCGCAAGGTTAAAGCGCATGGAAACGTCATTGACTTTAATAATCTCGTCCATACGTTACCTCACGTCAGATATACAGGATAAAGTTCTTTTGCAGCTTGCGGAACACCAACAGGCCAATAGCCATAGAGGCAACGGCGCAAAAAATGCAGGCAATCCAGGTGTTGGGGCCGGGAATGTTGCCGTACATCATCAGGTTGCGGAACAGGTTGATGTAGTGGTACAGCGGGTTCAGCTTCATCAGTTTCTGCAGGGTTTCCGGCAGGGCGGTGATGGGGTAGAACAGCGGGGTGGCGTACATCCAACCCATGGTAAGGATACTGTACAGGTGCATCATATCACGGAAATACACCGCCAGCGCGGAAAGCAGCAGCCCCAGCCCGCAGCTGAAAAAGAAGAGCAGCACCAGCGGCAGCCAGCTCAAAAAGATGGTCCAATAGAAGGTGGCACGGGTAAAGATCATGACCAGCAAAACCGCACCAAAGCTGAACAGCATGGTGACAAAGCGGGAAACCGCCTGGCTGATGGGAAAGATGAACTTGGGAATGTACACCTTTTTGATCAGCGGGGCGTTCTGGATAACAGAAGTCAGGCCCATGCTGGTGGTCTCATTGAAAAAGGTAAACAGGGTGTTGCCGCAGATCAGGTAAAGCGGGAAGTTTGGGATATCGTTGCGGAACATGTACGAAAAGATGATGCTTTGCAGCAGCATCATCAGCAGCGGGTTCAAAATGCTCCAGATGTAACCCAGAAAGCTGCGGCGGTATTTGACTTTCAGATCGCGGCTGACAAGTTCATGGATCAGCGGTTGGTATTTTTTCAGGTGGGTCCAGGCGCGCTGCGCGGAGACCTGCATTGTTTCGGCCATGTTTGGCTCCCTCCAGATTTATGGCCCGCATAAAACGTCAGAACGTTGTTTTGTGCGGCACTTGTATCAACACCCCGCGCGGCAGCCGCCGCCAGGGCACAGTTTCTACTATTATACAATAAAAGACATTAAAATGCAATTCGAACCGGGCGGCAAAAAATCATGGGTGTGCGATGTTTTTTTCCGCCCGGTACCGCCCTTTTTGTGCAACAGTGAAAAGGAACGCAAAATATGAGCGCAGTTTGTGTAAAAATCGTTGAAACCGGGACGAAAATACGGTACAATAAATATGACATAACAAACTCTGCGGCGGGCCATGACCTGGTTTTGCCCGTGGGGCCAGAAAAGAGAGGTAGATGTTATGGAACATTTTAACCCCCTGCTCCTGCATAACGACAGCCCGGCTAAATTTATTACGATTGGTGAGGTCATGCTGCGCCTGACCCCGCCGAACTATGAAAAGATCCGTATGGCTTCCAACTTTGAAGCCAGCTATGGAGGCAGCGAGGCCAACATTGCCCTGGCTCTTGCCAACCTGGGTGTGGACAGCACGTTTTTCAGCGTGGTGCCCAACAACTCTTTGGGCAAAAGTGCGGTGCGCTGGCTGCGCTCCAATGATGTGCACTGCACCCCGATGATCCTTTCCACCCCGGATGAAACCCCGACCCACCGTCTGGGCACCTATTACCTGGAAACCGGTTACGGCATCCGCCCCAGCAAGGTTACTTACGACCGCAAGCACTCCGCTTTTACTGAGTATGACCTTTCCAAAGTGGATCTGGACGCCCTGCTGGACGGCTTTGACTGGCTGCATCTTTCAGGCATTACCCCGGCTTTGGGCCAGAACTGCGCCGATTTTGTGATGGCCTGCCTGAAAAAAGCCAAGGAAAAGGGCCTGACCGTCAGCTTTGACGGCAACTTCCGCTCCACCCTGTGGACTTGGGAAGAAGCCCGTGACTACTGCACCAAGTGCCTGCCCTATGTGGATGTTCTGTTTGGCATTGAGCCTTACCACCTGTGGAAAGACGATGCCGACCACGCCCAGGGCGACTGGAAAGACGGCGTGCCCCTACAGCCCAGCTATGAACAGCAGGACGAGATTTTTCAGCGCTTTGTGGAGCGTTACCCCAACATCAAGTGCATTGCCCGCCATGTGCGTTATGCCCATTCCGGCTCCGAGAACAGCCTGAAAGCCTTTATGTGGTATGAGGACCATACCTTTGAAAGCAAGCTGTTTACCTTTAATATTCTGGACCGTGTAGGCGGCGGCGATGCATTTGCCAGCGGCCTGATTTACGCCATGCTGCACAACTACAAGCCGATGGATATGGTCAACTTTGCGGTGGCAAGCTCCGCCATCAAGCACACCATCCATGGCGATGCCAACATCACCGATGATGTTTCCACCATCCGCAACCTGATGAACATGAATTACGATATCAAGCGCTGAGAATAAGTTTGTTTTCAGCAGTGCCCCAAAACGGTGCAGCAGGCTGCGGCTTTGCTGCACCGTTTTTGTATGGGGGTAAGATTGGTTTAGAACCGTTTAAGAATGTACAAACCTTGCATCCCGTGTTATAATAATGCCGGATCAGTAAATGAAAAAGGTGGGTAGATTATGGAACAAAACACCGTTCAAAAACCGGATTGCGCCGCCATTACGGCGCAGGCACGCCAGGCAGCGGAAGAACTGCTGGCGGCTGCACACCTGCGCGCCGGGGATATTTTTGTGGTCGGCTGCTCTTCCAGCGAGATCGTTGGCGGGCATATTGGCAAGGACAGCAGCATGGAAGCCGCCGCGGCTGTGCTGGCGGGTATTCTGCCGGTGCTCAAAGCGCAGGGCGTCTATCTGGCGGCCCAGTGCTGCGAACACCTGAATCGCGCCATTGTCATCGAGCAGGAAGCTGCCGAAAAGTATGGTTATGAACAGGTGAACGCCGTGCCGCAGCCCCATGCGGGCGGCAGCTGGGCAACCAACTGCTGGCAGGCGTTTGAACATCCGGTTCTGGTGGAGGAAGTGCGTGCCGCTGCCGGAATTGATATCGGCGGTACGCTGATTGGCATGCACTTAAAGCGCGTGGCCGTTCCGGTGCGCCTGACCATCAAGCAGATCGGCGCTGCGCCCATCATCTGCGCCCGCACCCGCCCCAAATACATCGGCGGCAGCCGCGCCGTTTACCAGGAGATGTGAACCATGCTGACACAGGAACAACTGACAATGATGGCCGAAAATGTGGCCCGCATCCGTGAAAATATGGCTGCCGCTGCGCGTGAAGCCGGCCGCGACCCGGCAGATATTCTGCTGTGCGCCGCCTGCAAGACCCGCACCGTGGAAGAGGTGATTGCCAGCGCCGCTCTGCCCATTGACCTGTTTGGCGAAAACCATGTGCAGGAACTGGTGGAAAAGACCGACGCCAACGCTTATTGCGGTAAGCCGGGGCATTTTATCGGCCATTTGCAGACCAACAAGGTCAACAAAGTGGTGGGCCGTGCTGCTTTGATTGAAAGCGTGGACAGCGAGTACCTGCTGCAAAAGGTGGAGCGCGCCGCTGCCGCCGCAAACCTGACCCAGGAAATTTTGATCGAGATCAACATCGGCGGGGAAGAGAGCAAGTCTGGCGTTTCTGCCGAAAGCCTGTGGCCCCTGCTGGATATGGCAGCCGCACAGCCGCATATCCGCCTGCGCGGCCTGATGGCCATCCCGCCGGCAGCTGCAACCCCGGATGAGACCCGCGCGTTCTTTGCCCAAATGCGGGAACTGCTGGCAAAAGCTGCTGACCGCCATTATGAGAACGCCAAAATGGATATCCTTTCCATGGGCATGAGCGGGGATTACCCCGATGCCATCCGCGAGGGTGCCACCATTGTGCGCATCGGCACCGCCATTTACGGCGCACGCGATTACAGCAAAAAGGCATAAGGCATTCCAGGAACCCATACCTGCACGTTGACAGCTGCAAGGTGAATAGGTAAAGCAACAGCCCGGAACCACCGCAAATGCAGGCGGCAGTTCCGGGCTGTTTTGTTAAGCGGGGGGCGTGGGCCTCAAAAGTCTCCACCGGAGACTTTTGTGCGCGGCTTAGCCGTGCCGCCCTGTTCGACCCCTGTGACCATGCCAAAAAAAGACCCCAAAAAGCTCTGCGCCTTTTGGGGTTTTATATCAGTGCCGGTGGTGGGGGTCGAACCCACACGGTGTCACCACCAACGGATTTTGAGTCCGTCTCGTCTGCCAATTCCAACACACCGGCTCATATGCTGCTTGTATAGTATACTACAGGCCTGTCAAAAAATCAAGATTTATTTTGCGTTGATTTTTACGGCAATACCGCATAATTCTAAGTGCCGATACGGCGAGCGAGGTGCGGCA
>ENA-OPAO01001989-OPAO01001989.1-human-gut-metagenome-genome-assembly--contig:-NODE-1989-length-12948-cov-2.325913_pt1 | contig 12948 bp, 12 predicted proteins | sample MGYA00241054_ERZ501424 | MGnify/ENA primary metagenome ERZ501424 (study PRJEB25962, sample SAMEA2042623) | human gut metagenome | biome: human gut; feature: human-associated habitat; material: faeces...
ATTATTATTAATATTATATGGCGGAATGGACAAATTAACGACTGCCGGCATAGCAGAACAGATGATTATTTCGGCAATCTGCATTCTGTTTGTGCGAATGATTGGGAAAATATATAATCAGGTCTGGAGATATGGCGGAATCCAATGTTATATGAGACTGATATTTACAGATGGAATAGCATTTGTGTTATATTTGGGACTTGAACTGATCCTTCCGGTACAGAAGATAACATTTGCAAGAATGCTCTCTCTGGTGAGCCTGAACCTTCTTGGAGCATTAACGATTCGAATGATGTATCGATATGCATATAAATGTGGAAATAAGGATAACGCATGGGGAAGGTTTTTAGCAAAACTATTACGTGCTTTTTCGGGTATTGATGCCGGGAAAGAAAAAGAGGTACAGAAAATCAAAGTGGCAATTATAGGTGCCGGACGTGTAGGTGTAGGTCTGGCAGAGGAATTGCTGAACAATGAGCAGGCCTCTTACATACCAAGATGCTTTATTGATATTAATAAAGAAAAAGTGGGACGTGAGATACAGGGAATTCCGGTGTGGTCAGAGGACGATGTAACGCTTGAAAAATTGGAGGACTTTGAGGTACAGGAGATTATCTTTGCGATTCCAACGATGGAAACAGAAAAAAGAAAAGAACTTTATGATTATTATAAGAATGCTGGATATAAAGTGAAGATATATGATTATCCTACCATGCATGCAGCAGGTGGAAAAATGTATCTCAGGGAATTTGATATCGAAGAATTGCTTTTCAGAAAACCATTGGTAGTTGCAGATGAAAATACAAATGCATATTACAGAGATAAAGTAGTACTTATTACTGGCGGTGGAGGATCAATTGGGTCCGAGCTTTGCCGCCAGATGGCAAGAATGAAACCAAAGCAGTTGGTTATTTTGGATATCTATGAGAATGGTGCGTATGATGTGCAGCAGGAATTGAAGATTGCTTATAAAGGGAAACTTGATCTTCAGGTGGAAATAGCGTCGATTACAAATCGTAAAGCAATGGCAAGAGTCTTTGAAGAGTATCATCCACAGATTGTGATCAATGCGGCAGCGCATAAACATGTGCCGTTAATGGAGCATAACTGCATCGAAGCAATTGAGAACAATGTATTTGGTACAAAGAATATGGTAGATCTCTGTGAAGAGTATGGAGCAGAGCGCTTTATGATGGTATCTACCGATAAAGCGGTTAACCCGACAAATGTTATGGGAGCTACAAAGCGTATGTGTGAGATGATCGTACAGAGCGCAAGTACGCATGGACATGTAAAATATAGTGCTACGAGATTCGGTAATGTACTAGGAAGTGCGGGATCAGTAATTCCGCTGTTCAAAAGACAGATTGCAAATGGTGGTCCTGTAACAATCACTGATAAGAGAATCATCCGTTACTTTATGACGATTCCAGAGGCTTCTCAGTTAGTACTTCAGAGTGGTGCGATGGCGAAGAATGGAGAATTGTTCGTATTGGATATGGGCAAACCGGTGAAAATTATGGATCTGGCAGAGAATATGATTCGATTGTCCGGAGTACATGGAATTGAAATTATAGAGACCGGACTTAGACCGGGAGAAAAGTTGTATGAGGAATTGCTGGTAAAGACAGAAGAGTTAGATAAAACTAAAAATAGTATGATCTTTATCGAGAGAGATACAGCATTAAGTGCTGAAGAAATTGATAAGAGATTAGCACTTTTAAAAGATGCGTGTGCATCGGATGATGATTTAAAGGCCAAGAAAGCACTTAGAAAGGCGGTACCGACATTTAAGACACCGGAAGAAGTAAACAGAACTGCTTTTGAAAAAAATGAAAAAGAAAATGAAGAAAAACAGAAAAAAGGACTTAAAGTTGCATTATTTTAAATCTCGATTTATCTGGAACAGTTAACAAATGACATAAACAAAGGGTGGAAAAAATGTATAAGAAAAATGATCAATTTGAAAAGTTTGAAAACAAAGTATGGCTTTCTTCGCCGACTATGTATCCGGATTCTATGCGTTATGTAATGGAAGCGTATGAAACGAACTGGATGTCCACAGTAGGTGCGAATATCAACGAAGTAGAAAAGATAGCAGCAGAGACATCGGAAACGAAATATGCGGTAGGATTGTCTTGTGGTACGGCAGCACTTCATCTCTGTATGAAACTTGCAGGCGAAAGATTATACGGAAAACCGCCTGTTGGAATTGGTGCATTACAGAACAAGCGAGTATTTTGTACAGATATGACATTTAATGCCACATTAAATCCAGTTGTTTATGAAGGTGGAATTCCTGTATTTATTGATACTGAGTATGATTCGTGGGGAATGGATCCGGTTGCACTGGAAAAAGCCTTTGAAATGTATCCGGATGTAAAACTGGTTGTTTATGCAGAACTTTATGGCTTTCCGGGAAATGTAAAACAGATTAAAGAAATCTGTGAGAAGCATGGAGCATTGTTGGTGGAAGACGCAGCAGAAGCAATGGGAGCAACATGGGAAGGAAAACAGTGTGGTTCTTATGGTGATTATGCGGCAGTCTCTTACAATGGTAATAAGATTATTACAGGCTCTGCAGGTGGATGCCTTTTAACAAATTCACTTGAGGATGCGAATCAGGCACGTAAATGGTCTACACAGGCTAGAGAGAATGCAGCATGGTATCAGAATGAAGAAGTGGGTTATAATTATCGAATGAGCAATGTAATTGCAGGCGTAATCAGAGAACAGTATGATCATTTGAAAGATCATATTGCCCAGAAGAAAACAATTTATGAGAAATATAAGGAAGGTTTAAAAAACCTTCCGATTATGATGAATCCGTTTGATGAAATGAAAGCTGAACCAAATTATTGGTTAAGTAGTCTGCTGATAGATGAAGATGCGATGTGTGAGCAGGTTCGAAGTGAGACAGAAGCGCTTTATATTGCAGAGGAAGGAAAGAGTTGTCCGACAGAGATTCTGGAGGCAATTAGTTCTATTAATGCAGAAGGCAGACCAATATGGAAGCCGATGCATATGCAGCCGATGTATCGAATGCATGAATTTGTGACGATTAGTGGATCTGGTCGTGCAAAGACGAATGCTTATATTGCTGGTGAAGTTAAAGATGTTGGAGCAGATGTGTTCCAGCGTGGGGTTTGCCTACCTAGTGATAATAAGATGACGGTGGAGCAGCAGGAAAAAATTATAGAGATAATAAAAGCTTGTTTTGAATAATATCTCAGAGGAAAACGGACTATGTTAAAAGGAAAGAATGGATTTTACAACAGATATGTAAAGCGTATAATAGATATTATATGTGCATTATTGGCAATAATGGTGTTTTGGTGGCTCTATTTAATTGTAGCAGTTTTAGTTAGAATAAAATTAGGAAGTCCAATTATATTTAAACAGGAACGACCAGGAAAAATAGACAAAAAAACAGGAAAAGAAACTATTTTTAATCTGTATAAGTTCAGAACAATGACAGATAAGAGAGATGTAGAAGGAAATCTACTTCCAGATGATGTCAGACTTACTAAATTTGGAAGAATATTAAGATCGACATCGCTTGACGAATTGCCAGAGGCATTCAATATTCTTAAGGGAGATATGTCAGTAATTGGTCCGAGACCGTTGTTGGTGGAATATTTGCCGTATTATACTAAGGAAGAACATCATCGACATGATGTAAGACCGGGGTTATCTGGTTGGGCACAAATAAACGGAAGAAATGCTATTGACAGCTGGGAACAAAGATTTCAATATGATTTAGAATATGTTAAGAATGTTTCTTTTGCATTTGATATAAAGGTTGTATTGAAAACAATAGAAAAAGTATTAAAAAGGTCCGATATACAAGTGGGAAAACAAATAAAAGTAGGTAGATTAGATACGGCGAGAGGAAATAAAAATGAAAATATCAATTCGTAAATTTGAAAGTAAAGATATTCCCAAGAAAGTAGAATGGATTAATAATTCTGAGAATAACAAATATCTTCATTATGACATTCCTTTAAAAATTGAAAAAACTGAAAAATGGTTTGAAAACAATAAAGATAGAACAGATCGCTTCGATGCGGTTATAGAAGCTGATGGTGTTCCGTGTGGAACAATCGGGTTATTGTCTATAGATCAAAAAAATAAAAAAGCAGAATATTATATAGCTATGGGAGAAATATCGTTAAAGGGAAAGGGTGTTTCAACAAATGCGAGTAAATTACTCCTTGAATATGCATTTAATGTGTTGAAGCTAAATCGTGTTTATTTATTTACTGAAAAAGAAAATTTGATAGCTCAGAAGTTATTTGAAAAAGTTGGGTTTATTAGAGAAGGACTCATTCGGGAAGATATTATTTCGAGAGGGAAATATGTAGATCGATATATATATGGAATTTGTAAGAAGGATTTTTTGAGTGAGGAATATTAATGGAAAATACACCAATTCAATTTTTAGATACAGAACAAGAGAATGCTTTATACATAAAAAGAGATGATTTGATTCCATATTCTTTCGGCGGAAATAAAGCAAGAAAAGCATGTTTGTTTTTTGAAGAGATAGATAAAGGAGCTTATGATTGTGTGGTTACTTATGGAAGTAGTCATTCTAATCATTGTCGGGTTGTTTCGAATATGGCAGCTGCAAGGGGAAAAAAGTGCTATTTGATTGGTCCTGAAGAAGTTTCGGATACTACATTTAATAGTAAATTAATGCAATGTTTTGGGGCTGAAATAATTACAGTTCCAGTTGAAAATGTGCATGAAACGATAGAAGAACAATTACACAAGTTAAAGAAAAGTGGGAAAAAACCGTATTTTATACCGGGGGGCGGTCATGGAAATCTTGGAACACAGGCATATGTAAATTGCTATAACGAAATTAAAGAGTATGAAAAAGCAAATCACATATTTTTTGAATATATTTTCTTTGCCTCAGGAACGGGAACTACTCAGGCAGGATTAATCTGTGGACAAATAGAAAATGCAGACAATGACAGAAAAATAATTGGAATAAGTATTGCCCGTAGGAACCCTAGAGGAAGGAATGTTGTAGTTGATTCAGTAGAAGAATATATGGGAAACTGTAATAAAGAAAAAGTGGAGAATAACACAATATTTATTGACAATTATATTGGACATGGATATGGAAAAGAAAATGAAGAAATAGAAGATACAATTCGTGCGGCTATGGTTAAATACGGTATTCCTCTTGATAGTACATATACAGGAAAAGCATTTCAGGGAATGAAAAAATACATTGCCGAAAATAATATAAAGAATAAAAATATTTTATTTATTCATACAGGCGGTACACCATTATTTTTTGATGATTTAAGGAGAATGTAAATATGAATATATTGATACTTAGTTCGGGAACTAGAAATAAAATCGTGGAATATTTTAGAAAAGCATTAGCTGGAAAAGGTAAGGTTATATGCACAGATATGAGTGAACTGGCTCCATCTATTTATCTTGCTGACAAACATTATATAGTTCCGAGAATGACAGAACCGGGATATGTTGAGGTTATTCTGGATATTTGCAAATCAGAAAAAATAGAAGGTGTAATTTCACTAATAGATCCAGAATTATCATTATTAGCAGCTAATAAAGAGAGATTTGCTGAGATAGGTACAATGGTTATCGGATCTACATATAATTTATGCGAAATGTCATTGGATAAGTATGAAATGTATAAATGGTTGGAAAAACATGAATATAATTGCGCAAAATCATATATGGATAAAGAAAAATTTTATGCAGATGTAGAAGCAGGAAAAGTGACATATCCTGTATTTGTAAAACCGGCTAGAGGGAGTGCGAGCATTGCCATATCTAAAGTACATGATAAAGAAACGATAGAACAATTGTTTGAACATAATGAAGGCTTGATGATACAAGAGTTTCTTGATGGTCAGGAAATTGGGGCAGATGTTTATATTGATTTAATTTCGAAAAATGTAGTATCCATATTTACCAAGAAGAAAATTAAAATGCGGGCTGGAGAGACAGATAAGGCAGTGTCGTTCAAAGATGAAAAATTGTTCGAATTGATAAAGAAATTTGTTGGTGAAGCAGGATATGAGGGTCAGATTGACATCGATATTTTTGATATAAATGGTGAATATTATATTTCGGAAGTAAATCCACGTTTTGGGGGAGGATATCCGCATGCATATGAATGTGGGGCCGATCATATTTCGATGATTGTAAATAATTTAGAGGGTAATGTAAATCAAGAAAATGTAGGAAATTATCAAGAAAATGTATATATGATGAAATATAATGAAGTAATGATTATGAAAAAAGAGGAAGAAAAAGATGAGAAGTAATGTACGAAAGATGTTTGATGGATTATATATGAAAACAGAAACAACATATAGAGCTGTACAAACAAGGAAAGACGCAAAACATATAGTAAAAAATATGGGGAGAGTTTCCGATGAGTTGATGGAAACTTATAAAAAAGAAGTTCTTCCTTATTGGAAAACTTACAATGAAAAACCACCGGTTTATTGGTTCCAGTTATTTTCCAGAGATGGAATACATACAGACGCAAAATATATACCGGAGGATTTATGGTATGGAACGATTCTTCCATATTATAGTAACATGTTTTTTAGACGTTCTTATGAAGATAAATGTATGCACCACATGTTATTTCCAAATGTGTGTAGACCGAGAACAATTGTAAAGAATGTGGCAGGGCAATTTTACACTGATAAATTAGAACTTTTAACTCCGAATCAGGCTTTGAATTTGAGTGGAAATGAACAGAGCTTTATCATTAAACCTTCGGTTGATAGTGGAACAGGACGTCTTATCAAGTTTTATGATAAAAATAAGAACTCAAAAGATGACATAAAAAAGATGTTTACAGAGTTGAAAGCAAACTATGTTGTACAGGAAATTGTACAACAGCATCCGGTACTTGGATCATTGCATGAGTCCTCGTTAAATACAGTAAGAATTCTTTCGTTCTTTTTTGAGGGAGAAGTATATATTTTGTCGGCAATTGTACGTATGGGAGCCGGAAATGCGAGAGTCGATAACGTATCATCTGGAGGAATGCAGTGCGGAATAGATGTGGCTACTGGACAGTGTCATACCCTAGCTTGTACTAAAAAAAGAGATTGGGTAAAAAAATCACCAGATGGCGCAGTTTTTGCAGAAACTCAAATCCCTGCGTTTGATAAAATCATTAGTATTGTAAAAGAAGAACATTCAAAGTTACCACACTTTAGATTAATCGGATGGGACTTTAGTGTTACACCAGATGAAGAACCAGTGTTTATAGAATATAATGTATGTCCGGGAGCTAATCAAATGACTTGTGGCCCGACATTTGGAGATTTGACAGATAGAGTGCTGGAAGATGTATTGATAAAGAAAAAGCTGGCATATATTCAGAATTAAATAATGAGGAGCGAACATGGGATATATAAAAAAATTGAAACGAATGCGCAATACAATAGCTAAAAGAACAGGATATAAGTTAAATGAGATTGAAAAGAATAAACTCCTTATAGATTATCTTTGGGAGCATTATGTACATGGTGTTGTTTTAATTGAATATAACCAATATGAATTTTATAAGAAAAAATCTCGAGAAAGAAGAGAATATGTTTGTTTTAGAGAATTTGAAAAAATTATAGAAGTTGCCAATAAAAAAGAAGACTATAAGTATTTTGATAATAAGGCGCTTTTTAACAAAACATTTTCTGAATTTATGGGACGAAAATGGATAAATGCCACAAAAGACACCTATGAACAGTTCTGCGAGTTGTGTGCATCAAATAAGAAATTATTTGTAAAACCTGTAGATGGAATGTGCGGGCGAGGAGCATATATGCTTGAAATAGGAAAAGAAATGGATACAGAAGCAGTATATAAAAGATTGATTTCTGAAAAGGCGATTGTTGAAGAAGTGGTTTCTCAACACAATGAGATTGCTGAGTTTAATGGTTCATCTGTTAATACATTGAGAATAGTTACTATGTTGTGTGCAGATGATACCGTAAAAATAATGGCGGCAGTTATACGATTAGGAAGATCTGGACAGGTTGTAGATAACTTCCATAACTATGGAATTGTTGCATTGATAGATAGTGAAACAGGGATTATAAAAACTACAGGAGTGGATAGAGATTTTAAGAGATATGTAGTCCATCCAGATTCAGGAAAGATAATTCCTGGATTTAAAATTCCATCATGGAATAATATAGTAAGTGCAATAAAAAAAGCAGCTCATTATGTACCGACAGTACGTTACGTTGGATGGGATATAGCAGTTGGAAAAAATGGAGAGGTTATCATGATTGAAGGAAATAAGTCGGCGGATCATGATGTTACTCAGGTTGCGGATCAGGTTGGAAAATGGTCAAAATATAAACCAATTATAGAGGAATTAGAGAAACGTAAGTAGTGGCAGGAGGAGTTGTTATATGCAAGCGCAAGTTGTTGAAAAAATGAGAAATGTTTATCGTGTATGTAGAGATATTGCACTTTTTCCTAAGAATTTGTCGAAAGTAAAAAGAATTGTTGATGGACATACGTACTTTCCGGAAAAGAGACGAAAACCTAAAAGTATACGTCTTAAAGAGAATCTTGCTTATTTACTAAAAAATCATGAAGTTAATATATATTATAATAGTTATGGATTGGATATAGTGGGGTTTCATAACGAAAAAGATTATATTTCACATCGTGAATTTATATTAAATAGATATGATGGAAACAATAGATTTATAACTTCACATACTGGAGAATATAATTATATAACATTATTAAGAGATAAATATGTATTTTCAGCGTATCTTGCATCAACTTTAGGGCAGGAGTTTGTTCCAAAAAGTGTTGGAATTATTAATAAAGGGAAGGTTTATCTGACAGAGTCTAAAGAATGGTTATCTGTGAATAAATTTTTGGAACAAAATTTTGTTTATGTATTAAAAAAAATCGATGGTGAATGTGCAGATGGTGTTTCATTAGTAAAGAACTTTGAGGGACGAATTATATCCAGTGAAAAGGAATATACAAAAGCGGAGTATATTCGGAAATTATCTGGTAGTAGAATATTAATACAAGAGTGCTTGCAACAACATGAAAGTATAGAAAAAATAAATCCTAATTGTGTTAATACTATTCGAATAGTTACACTTGCGGATGATAATGGAAATATAGGTATTTTTGCAGCTTTTCTTCGGTTGGGGGTTGTAAAAGATTCGTTTGTTGATAATCGGGCGAAAGGCGGATTGGGTGTTGGAATTAACTTAGAAACCGGAAAATTAAGAGAATTTGGTTTTGCACATGATGCTTTTGGAGCAAAATTATCGGCGCATCCGTTAACAGATGTAATATTTAAAGATTATCAACTTCCTTATTGGAATGAAGTTAAAGAATTAGTTATAAATGCTCATAAACAGTTTTATGAATTAGAATCAATAGGATGGGATATTGTTATTACGCCAAATGGACCGGTTATCTTAGAAGGAAACGATGATTGGGAAATTGGAGGTCCACAGGATACTTCTGGAGGCTTGAAAAAGAGATGGATAGAATTAACAAAAAAAAGAATATAAGAAGAAAGGCCTGAGTAAATAAACTTACATAGGAAAAATTATATGAAAAGAGAACTGATAAGAATTACTTTTGTTGGCGATATTATGTGTGAACGTCCACTTTTAAAAGCGTATTTTATGAATAAAGGATATGATTTTAGACCCGTTTTTGAAGCAACAAAGAAATTGTTCAATGAATCGGATTTTGTTATTGGAAATTTAGAAACAGTTTTTGCTGGAAAAGAAGTAGGATATACGAATTCTTTATATTCTTTTAATACGCCGGATGAATTCCTAGATGCGTTAAAAGAATCAGGTATAGATTTGTTCCTTACAGCGAATAATCATTGCCTTGATCGTGGAATAGATGGGTTAAAAAGAACTATACATGAGTTGGACTCGAGAAATATGGCACATATAGGAACATATTTAAACGAAAAAGAACAAAAAAAAATCTTTGTTAAAGATATTCATGGAATTAAAATTGCTTTTTTAAATTACACATATGGAACAGGCATAAAAGATAATCATGTGATTTTGGAGAAAAAAGATCAGGATTGTGTAAATCTACTTATGCCGCAAAAAGTAGGATCGCCAATTAGATATAACAAAAGAAAAAACAAGGTCAGTTTTTTGAAAAGAAATATTTCGAAACTTTTCTCAGAAGATACAAAATTGCGGATAAAAAAGAAACTTGGAAAGTCCGTGGGAGCGCCAAGAACGGATGAACTTTGGGATGAATTGATTGATTATAAATTATTGGATGTATTGAAAAATGATATAAAACAGGCAAAAAAAGTAGCAGATTACGTTGTTCTAAACATACACAATGGTGGGCAATTCAATGCAGAGCCAGGAGAATACAGTAAATATATAATGAAATTCTGTGTGGAGAGCGGGGCAGATGTAGTTGTGGGGAATCATCCACATGTTGTTCAAAAAAGAGAATTGATAGACAATACTTTGTGTGCCTTCTCTTTAGGAAATTATAGCATTTCACCAAGTACTCCATATATGCTTTTTGAAAATTATCCGCAGTATTCTATTGCTTTACATGTATGTTTTGATAAAGAAAAAGTACAGATTGCAGAAAGTAGTTTTTCTGTACTTAAAATACTTGAGGATTCAAAACATAGGTTAAAAGTAGTAGATACCTTTGATTGGGCGAAAACGATTACAGGAATAGAAAAAGAAAAATTGCAAGAAGAAGTTCAGTTTATCTGTGAGCAATTTACATGTCAGCAATATCATACATTTGAACTGAAGCAAGAGTACAAAGTATTTGGAGAATAATATTATGAAAGTATGTTTTTTTTCACACGGAAGTGGAACAAATCAGGATGGGGCAACTTTATCTATGCTAAATGTCATGGCAGAACTTGCTAATAGAGACCATGAAGTAATAGGAATTATGGCTAAGGATGTTAACCTTGAATATATGAAGAAGAAAAAAAATGTGAAATTTTATTTTATTCCATCATATGATATGAGGTTGGATCTGAGTAGAACAGGACGAAAAGTAGAATTAAAGTATTTTGTGAAAAATAAATTGAATTGGTTTATTATGCAAAAAACATTAAAAATACTTAGAAATGAAAATATTGATATTATTCATATTAATGGATTGAACAACGGAATAGGTGCTATGATCGCACAAAAATTAAGAATTCCTTATGTATGGCATATTCGTCAGCTAATGGAAGAAGATTTGCATCAGCGATTATATAATCAGAAAAAAGTATGGCCAATGGTGAAATCAGCGAATGCTGTAATTGCAATATCTAGAGCGGTGAAAGAAAAGTTTGAAAAAGAATTCAATCGAGAGATTATAGTTGTGTACAATGGAGTACCGGTTGAAAAGTATCGGATAGATAATCACAGTATTTTTGATGAAGAACTTGTAAAGATGGTTTTACCAGGAAGGATCGTAGAAGGAAAAGGACAATTGGAAGCTGTAAAAGCTTTAAAATATCTGATTGATAATGACATAAAAAATGTCAAGTTAATCTTGGTGGGACATAAGCAAAGTAAATATGCACAAGAGGTAGAAGCGTTTGTGGCTAAAAATGATATAGCTTCTTATATAGAAATACAAGAACATAATGCGGATTTAAGAAGCCTTCGAGGTATTTGCGATATTGGCTTGACATGTTCAGTAAAGGAAGCTTTTGGACGAGTGACGGTTGAAAATCAGATGGCAGGACTTTTGGCTATAGGATCTAATACGGGCGGAACCCCGGAACTGATAGAACACAAGGTTACGGGGTTGTTGTATCAGCAAGGTAGTTATCAAAGCTTGGCATCACAGATAGAGTATGCGATTCACAATAGAGAACTGATGAAGAAAATTGCACGAAACAGTTATCAATACTCGGTTGAAAATTATTCTATTAAGCGTGTGGTTGATCAGGTTGAAAAAATATATTCAAATATAATACACAAGGACATGAAAAAATGGTAGAAATTATTATTATTATTTTTGGCCTGTTTGCTGGAATTCATATGTTCTTAGAAAAAAGAAGTTGGTTAAATCCAGGAACTATATTTATGTTTTATTGGATAATAGTTGTTTTTATGGCAAATTTAAGGTTATATGGTTTGAGGGAAACCAGCAATAAGGCATATCTTTTTGTTTTAGTAGGAATTATTGCTTTTTACACAGGATCTTTATTGGCAATAAAGATGAAAATAAAAATTAGTACAATGAAAAAAAGTGCTTTATTTTTAAAGTCGGGTGTGTATGAAACAAATTATACTTTTTTAAATACATCATGTAGACTGCACCAAGCGCTATGCCGGCAACTGCAAGTAAAATGGTGATCCATGGGGAAAGCAGTTCTGGACGCTTAATCATCTTTACAAGTAATAGGATGATATAGAAGCCTGTGCCAAAGCCGTAGATAAGCCACGGAAAAATGTTGTTGCGAAAAGGAGAATCCTTTTTCATGCTGAATTTCATATCATTGCCTTTCTGCGAATATTATTTTTAATTAAAATGATACCGTGCCTATGTATAAAAGTCAATAAGTGCTGCAAACAGGAAATCATTAAATTTTTGTAACTATCCAGTTGAAATCTATCGGCGAAGATGCTATACTTACAGAAGATTGTGAAAAAATAATCACACAAGCAATTAAAGGAGGTACTTCAATGTTAGTAACAGCTGAAGAGATGCTTAAGAAAGCAAAGGCCGGCAAGTATGCAGTAGGCCAGTTCAATATCAATAACCTGGAGTGGACCAAGGCAATCCTTGCAACCGCACAGGAACTGCAGAGCCCGGTTATCCTTGGTGTTTCCGAGGGTGCTGGTAAGTATATGACCGGTTTCGGTACAGTAGCAGCTATGGTAAAGGCTATGATTGAGGAAATGAACATCACTGTTCCGGTTGCTCTGCATCTGG
>ENA-OPAO01002025-OPAO01002025.1-human-gut-metagenome-genome-assembly--contig:-NODE-2025-length-12734-cov-3.087783_pt1 | contig 12734 bp, 9 predicted proteins | sample MGYA00241054_ERZ501424 | MGnify/ENA primary metagenome ERZ501424 (study PRJEB25962, sample SAMEA2042623) | human gut metagenome | biome: human gut; feature: human-associated habitat; material: faeces...
CCGCTATCAAATGTCTCGGCGGTGATATGCAGGCACGGTTGTGCCCTGAAGATGATGAACAGGTCAAACGCTGCCTGGAAATGGGCATCTGCGATTGCCAGCAGGTTTTGAGCTTGGACGATATGGTCAAAGGCGACGACTGCATGTTCACTGCGACGGCTATCACCGAAAGCAATTTGCTCAGCGGTCTGCGTTATTTCGGCGGCGGTGTACGTACACATACTGTTTCCATGCGTTATAAAACCGGTACAGTACGTTTTGTTGACGCAGTACACAGCTTTGACCGCAAAGATTTTGCCGTTAAGCTGTAAGTTTTACAATCTTCAAGGGTTTTAGCTCAGGCTAGAACCCTTTTGTTTTCAAGGGTAAACTGATGAAATTGCAATTATTGGACGCTATTGGTGAAATAACGGAAGCCCGTACCGCTGCCGGGTTGTGGCAGGAGGGTCAGGGGTGTTCGCTGACTGGTCTCAGCGGAGCCGCAAAAACAGTATTTTTGGCAGCTCTGGACCGGCTTTTGCCGGAACAGGGCTCTTTAGTGTTTCTGCTTAGCGGCAGGGACGATATTCGTGAATACCGCAGGACTTTGAATTGTTTTTATTCGGATTTGCTGATGCAGGAATTGTATCCTGTCGATCTGCCGCTGGTGCAGGCTGATTCGCGGAATCGTGAGATTCAGGCTGGGCGCGTGGCGGCGATGCGTATCTTGCAGGGGGAAGAACGGGGTATCGTTTTTGTGACTGCGGAAGCATTGCTGCAGAAGCTGCCGATACCGCAGAAGGTTTTGGGAAGCGGTGTTGTCGTAACATTGGGGCAGCAGCTTGAGCAACAGGAGCTGCTGGAACGTCTGATCGAACTGGGATACGAGCGTACTACTCAGGTGGATGCCATCGGGCAGTTTTGTCTGCGCGGTGATATTCTTGATATTTTCCCGATCAATAGTCAGTATCCTGCCAGGATCGAATGGTTTGATGATACTATTGATGCGATGCGCAGTTTTGACCTGGATAATCAGCGCAGTATTGAATCTTTGAGTGCTGTTAAAATCGTGCCGCTGCAAATTGAGTCCGGCGAAGATTTTTCAGCTTCGGTACTTGATTATTTAGCTGCTTCGACGCGATTGGTAGTAGATGAGCCGTCACGTTTATTTGAACTTTTACAGAAACTGTACACTGAAAGTTCTGGTTATGCCGATGAATTATGGTCGCCTGCCGAGCTGGAAGGTTTTTGCGCTCAGAAAAGAGCCTGGGCCGTAGCAGCGCTGGGACACAGCCGTTTGCAGCTGTTTAAGGATATCAATGTGCCTGTGCGGTCTGTAGCGCCGTATAATAGAAATCTGGAATTGCTGACAGGCGATCTGCAGGGCTGGCTGGCTGACGGGCAGGTGCCTGTGGTGATGATGAGCAGCGATATTAAAGCGCGCGGGCTTGCTGACAGTCTGCAAAGCCGTAATTTAAACGCTGCTTTTGTAAAAGAGGGCGCACTGCTTAGACCGGGACGCATCACTGTCATCAGCGGCGAGCTGACGGCAGGGTTTCGGTTCTGGAATGAAAACTGGCTGCTGCTGACAGAAAATGATATTTTTGGTATGCAGAAAAAAAGACGGCTGCATACCAAAAACAGCGGTGCTCAGCTGCAGTATTTCTCGGAAATCAAGGCTGGAGATTATGTAGTCCATTCAGTTCACGGTATTGGACGTTATATCGGCGTGGAGAATGTCCTTGTTGACGGCGTGCATCGTGATTATCTGCTGCTGGCGTATGCCGGTGACGACAAACTGTATGTCCCCGTGGAACAGGTTGGCATGCTGCATAAATATGTCGGTAACGAAGGGCAGGCTCCAAGGCTTTCTAAAATGGGCGGAGCCGACTGGAAACGTGTGCAGAGTAAAGCCCGTGCCGCGATTACCGAACTGGCTGAAGAACTGCTGCGATTATACGCGCAGCGTAAGATCGTCCCTGGTCATGCTTTTGCTGAGGATACCGAATGGCAGCGTGACTTTGAAGAGCGCTTCCCTTATGAAGAAACTCCGGATCAGCTTAAAGCAATCGCAGAGATCAAGGCTGATATGGAAAAACCTGAGCCGATGGACAGATTGTTGTGCGGTGATGTCGGTTATGGTAAAACAGAAGTTGCTATCCGCGCTGCTTTTAAGGCAGTTATGGATGGTAAACAGGTAGCAGTAATGGTGCCGACGACTGTTTTGGCGCAGCAGCATTTTATGACCTTCAAAGAACGAATGCAGCCTTTTGGGGTCAAAGTAGAGATGGTAAGCCGCTTCTGCACTCCCAGGGAACAAAAACGAATCCTGAATGATCTGGAAAATGGTCAGGTGGACGTTCTGATTGGGACACACCGTTTATTACAGCAGGATGTGCTGTTCCCCGATCTGGGATTACTTGTCATCGACGAAGAACAGCGTTTTGGTGTGGCTCAGAAAGAAAAAATCAAACGTTGGAAAACAGGCGTTGATGTGTTGACCTTGTCGGCGACGCCGATTCCGCGTACTTTACATTTGGCGCTTGTCAACGGACGCGATATGAGTGTGATCGAATCACCGCCGGAGGAACGGCTGCCGGTAGAAACTTATGTGGCCGAATATAATCCTGGAATGATCAAAGAAGCGCTGGAACGTGAAATGCGCCGCGGCGGCAGGATTTATTATGTGCATAACAGGGTTCTTGGTCTCGAAAATATTGCTGCCGATCTGCGCAGTCTGGTGCCGGGGATCAATATCAGGATCGCTCACGGTCAGATGTCAGAGGATATGCTGGAAGATGCAATGATTGCTTTTTATGAAGGCAGCTGTGATGTGCTGCTGTCGACTTCGATCATCGAAAATGGTTTGGATGTACCCTTGGCCAATACTATTATTATCGACGGAGCCGAAAATTTTGGCTTGTCGCAGCTGTATCAGATGCGCGGCCGGGTAGGGCGCTCCTCTCGTCTGGCTTATGCCTATTTCGTCTATAAACGTAATCGTGCTTTGAGCGAGGTCGCAGAAAAACGTTTGCAGGCGATTCGTGATTTTACAGAGCTGGGCGCCGGGTTTAAGATCGCGATGCGTGATCTGGAGATCCGTGGTGCCGGTAATCTGCTGGGGGCGCAGCAGCATGGACATATTGCAGGTGTGGGTTTTGCTGCCTATTGCGATATGCTGGAGCGTACGATCCGTAAGCTGAAGGATGGCGTTGAAGACGGTATCCCTGAACCGGATCCGGTTCTTGAGATCAGCGTTGACGGATATATTCCCGATGACTATATAGCTGACCCTCGTTACAAGCTTGAGCTTTACAGACGCTTTGCCGGCTTGGACTATGGAGAAAAAGACGATCTGCTTGACGAAATTATCGACCGGTTTGGAGAACCTCCGGAAGAGGTGGAAGTTTTATGGCGTGTGGCCTGTCTGCGGGCTTTGTGCCGGCTGCTGCATATTCGCGGTATCAGTGTCAAACCGGGCGAGCTGCGTATTACCTTTGCTGAAAATGCTGCTATCGATCCGAATGCCCTGATGCAGCTTATCAGTGAGCAGCAGCAATATATGAATTTCAAAAGCGGCGTGCAGGCCCAGCTTATTTTCCGCACAGTCAAATTAAAAACTGACAGTTTGACCTGGCTGGAAAAAAATCTGCCGCGGCTGGCTTTTGATTAAGCTATACAGAGACAATAAAGTTGATTATAATTAATTAAATGAAGAAATCAAGGGAAGGACGAGGGTATGACCAAGGATAAGTTTTTACGTGGCGCCATGATATTGACGCTGGCTGGGCTGATGGTCAAGATCATTGGCTCGGTCAACAGAATACTGTTATCCAGACTGCTTGGCGGCGAAGGTATCGGGCTTTATCAAATGGCATATCCCGTTTATCTTTTGATGCTGTCCGTATCTTCGGCCGGTATCCCGATTGCGATTTCGATCATTGTAGCCGAAAAAGTGGCAAAAGGAGATTTTGCCAGCGCCGGCAGGGTATTCAGGGTCTCGCTGGGGCTGATGGCCGCAACGGGGCTCGTGTTTGCTGCCGGGCTATATTGTGCGGCCGGCTGGCTGGTCGATAGCGGACTGGTACGCGATCCGCGGGCTTATTATGGATTGGTAGCCTTAACTCCGGCGGTGTTTTTTGCTACGATCCTGGCCAGCTTCCGTGGTTATTTTCAGGGGTATCAAATGATGACTCCGCCTGCGGTCTCACAGATTCTGGAGCAGTTTGTACGTGTTGTGACGATGGTCGTACTGGCCTATTATCTGCTTCCGTACGGATTGGAATATGCGGCGGCCGCTGTGCCGGGTTCTATTACCGGACTTATCGTACTGAGCTTTTTTTATCTGAAGAACAAATTGCGCTGGCAGCAGGAAATCAGCAGGCAGATCACTGAAGAACCCGAAAGTATCAGGAAGATAGCCAAACGGCTGGTATTGCTGGCGCTGCCTGTTTCCTGCGCTAATATTATGGTGCCTGTGACGAGCAGTATTGACATGCTGCTGGTGCCTAATCGCTTAGTGGAATCAGGTTTTTCGGTCGAAGAGGCTACGACCCTGTTCGGTTACCTTACAGGGATGGGTATGCCTTTGGTCATGATGGCTACTATTCCGACGCTTTCACTTACAGCAAGCCTGGTGCCTGCTGTTTCAGAAGCATTTACTCTGGGCGATAGGAACAGTATCGATCAGAAAACAAATATGGCCATGAAATTATGCTGTTTACTGACTTTTCCTGCCGCTGCAGGAATGTGGGCTTTGGCTCAGCCTATTTCAAAATTACTGTATGGCACGCCTCTTGCGGGCGAGGCGATCAGAAACCTTGCTCCCTCTATTTGCCTGCTTGGTATCCACCAGATAACCACAGGTATGCTGCAGGGAATGGGACAGACTATTATTCCTATGTGGAATATGCTGCTCAGCGCGTTGGTCAAAGCTGCTGCTGTTTGGTATCTTACGGCGCTGCCATGCAATATTGTCGGTGCCGCCTGGGCCTCTAACATTAATTTTGGCTTGGCAGCTGCTCTAAACATCTTCTTTTTGATTCGCAGCGGCATCACTTTTAAAGTGTATGCTTTGGGGAAAATATTACTGGCGGCAGTTTTGATGGCAGCAGTCAGTATGCTTTTATACAATTATTTAATAGTTTATTGGGGCAATACTTTTGCGACGGCGGTAACGATTTTTGCAGCTGGCATCGTTTATCTATTGACTTTGGTAGCAAGCGGAACGATCGGCAGGAAAGAATTGCAGAAACTGCCTGTGATAGGTTCCAGATTCAAGTAAAGGGATGGTAAGATGGAAAAAGGAATTACTGTTGTAGGATTGGGGCCTGGCAGCGCAGGGCATTTGTCGCTGGAAACAATGGCAGTGCTGAAAAGCGGCGGCAAGGTTATTCTGCGTACGGCTGTACACCCAACTGTAAAGGAACTTGAGCGGTCTGGTATAAAATTTACGTCCTGCGACGCTGTTTATGAACAGGAAGCGTCTTTTGAAGACGTCTATCAAAAAATTGTTGCTTCCATTTTACAGGATGCGAAAGAGCAGGAGGTAGTTTATGCTGTTCCAGGCAGTCCTTTGGTTGCCGAACGAACTGTGGTGCTGCTGAGGGAACAGGCTGCAGCGGCCGGAGTGCCTCTGAAAATTTTACCGGCGATGAGCTTTTTGGATCTTGCATATGTCGATTTAGGTATTGATCCTATTGCCGGGTTGCGTATTGTTGATGCCCATGATTTTGATGCGCTGGCAGATGCGGGTAAATATCCGCTGATGATCACGCAGGTCTATAGTCAGCTGGTGGCGTCGGATGTGAAAATCAATTTGATGGAAGTACTCGCTGATGAAGCGCAGCTGTACTTTTTACGTAATTTAGGCCTGCCTGATGAAGAATGTCTGCCGCTGAAGCTCTATGAGCTGGACCGGCAGCCGCATATCGATCATCTTACCAGTGTCTTTATTCCGGCACAGGAGCAGACTGTTGTGCAGCATGTCAATGCTTTGCAGGAAGAAAAAACGCTGTGTTTTGATGACGATGATGATTTTTACTGTGATATTGAGGATTTCCGCTATGATGCTGAACTGCTTCCGCTGACAGAAGTTATGCGTAAGCTGCGTGAGCCAGGCGGCTGTCCTTGGGATCGCGAACAAACGCACAGCAGTATTCGCCGTAATATGATCGAAGAAGTCTATGAATTTTTAGAAGCTGTTGATAATCACGATTTTAAAGGTATGGAAGAAGAACTTGGCGATATTCTGATGCAGGTTGTTTTCCATGCGCATATGGCAGCTGACGCAAACCTGTTCTCTTTGCAGGATGTTATTGATGGAGTGACTGAGAAGCTTACCCGCAGGCACCCGCATGTATTTGGTTCACGTAAAGTTTCAGGCAGTGATGAAGTAATAAAAAACTGGGAAGCCATTAAATTGGAAGAAAAAAAGGAACGGACGCATGTTCTTGATGGAATTTCTCCGGGACTGCCGGCGCTGATGCGTGCTTACAAGCTGCACAGCAAGGCTTCCAAAGTAGGTTTTGACTGGCCGGATACCGCAGGCGTCTGGGAGAAGGTTCTGGAAGAACTGCACGAACTTGAAGAGGCAGTAGCCGGAGGCAGCCTGAAGGAAATGGAGCATGAGCTGGGAGATTTGCTGTTTATTTTGTCCGGTTATGCCAGACATATCGGATTGGAACCGGAAACAGCTTTGAATGCTGCGAATAACCGTTTCATAAAAAGATTCGGTTATGTAGAGAAAAAAGTACAGGTTTCAAAGAAAACATGGCAGGACTTTTCATTGGCTGAATTAGACGCTTTTTGGGAGTTGGCAAAGGATTTTGAGAAAAATAATTAAAAAAAGGCGTTTTTTACACAAAAATTAAGAAAAAAATAAAAAAAAGATGAAATGTTAGCAGGAATATTGCTTTTGATAGCGAATTAGAGCTTTAGTGAATAACCTTAGTCGTTGTGTTTAAGCGGTTTTCGCCTAAACTGGCGCATACAAAATTTAAGGGGGATTTATTGTGAACAAAACTGAACTTATTGCTGCAGTAGCAGAAAAAGCTGGCCTCACCAAAAAAGATGTAGAGAAAGCAGTAGCTGCTTTACTCGAAACCGTAAAAGGTGAAGTTGCTAAAAAGGGCAAAGTACAACTGATTGGTTTCGGTACTTTTGAAGCTCGTACTCGTAACGCTCGTACCGGTAAAAATCCTCGTACCAACGAACCCATCAAAATTCCGGCAGCAACCGTTCCCGCTTTCAAAGCTGGTAAAGCTTTCAAAGACGCTGTTAACGTTGCTCCTGCAAAAAAACACAAAAAATAATCTTGGGTTTCAAGAATGCCGGGCCAAACAGCCCGGTATTTTTGTCTGATTAATTAACAGGAAGGAGCTCAAAATGGCTGAGATGCGCAGAAAAAAACGCCGCAGCTCTAATGACTTTTTATGGGTCCTGATTATTTTGCTGATCATCTGCTTGGGCGTATTGGGCAGGCAGGAGTACAAGATCTACCAGATCAATAAGGAAATGTCAGCCACTCAGCAGCGTGTCGACGAATTAAAAAAAGTTCAGGCTGAGCTTGAAGCTGAACGCAAACGTTTGGACGATTTGAAATATATTGAAAAACTGGCGCGTGAAGACCATAATATGGTTGGCAAGAACGAAGTACCGCTGTTTATAGTTGATGAACAGGAAAAGCAGCAAAAACAGGAAACAGAAGCTGAGGAAAAGAAAAAATAACAGCTGTACAGTCGATTTTACTGGCGTACAGCTGTTATTTTTTATCTTTTTTCATATATTTGTACAATGCAGTTGACACTGATTTTAAAAGAAGGGTATAATACTTACTGTATAAAGATTTTTTAAGGGGGATTATCCGCTTTATGTCACTCGAAGTTGGTGCAATCGTTGAAGGTGAAGTTACTGGTATCACAAATTTTGGAGCGTTTGTGCAATTGCCTGAAGGAAAAGTTGGTCTTATACATATTTCCGAAGTCTCCAATGTATATGTAAAAGATGTACATGATTTTTTAAAGGAAAAAGATAAGGTCAAGGTCAAAGTGTTGTCTATTGACGAACGCGGTAAGATAGGTCTGTCCATTAAGCAGCTGACACCGCCGCCTCCGGCACCTCCGAAACCGCAGCGTCCGGTAAGTCAGGAACGTCGTGCACCTAAAGTGGCACCTCCTGTTTCCTTTGAAGATAAATTATCGCGCTTTTTAAAAGACAGCGATGACAGATTATTAGATCTGAAACGCAATACGGAGTCTAAGCGCGGCGGCCGTGGCGCCAGCCGCGACAGATAATGTCTAAAAAGGCACTTCCAGCAGAGGTGCCTTTTTTATTTGGGTTGTAGGATAATAAGGTGAAACGATGAAAGAACACAGGCAAATTACTGAAATTCTCGATCAGGTAGAGGAACATCTGCCGGTCGGCAGTAAAATAATTGTTGCCTGCAGCGGTGGGGCCGATTCAATTGCTTTGGCTGATGCACTGCTGCTGCTGCAGGAAAAACGGAAGTATCAGCTGGTAGTTTGTCATGTAGAGCATGGTTTGCGTGGCAGCGAAGCTTTGGCTGATGCTGATTTTGTTGTGGAATTCTGCCGGATGCGTCAGGTTGCCTGTGAAGTTCTGCGTGTTGACGCTAAAAAATTTGCTGCGGAGAGTAAACTTTCTGTAGAGGACGCGGCTCGTAAATTACGCTATACTGTTTTATTTGAGATTCTCAGTAAACACAAGTCTGAGTATATTGTGACAGCACACCACCGTGACGATCAGGCAGAAACCCTGCTGCTGCATTTGCTGCGAGGCAGCGGTGCGGAAGGGCTTGGGGGAATGCGCTGTCACAATAACAGTATCGTACGGCCCTTTTTGCAGGTGAGCCGTCGGATGCTGGAAGCATATTGCGCAATGCGTAGCTTGGATTATCGTACTGACAGCAGTAATATGGATTTGTACTATACGCGGAATAAAGTGCGGCATATATTGCTGCCTTTGCTGGAACGGGAATTCAATCCTAATATCAAACAGGCTTTAGCACAGACTGCGACGTTGATTGCTGAGGATGCTGATTGTTTGAATGAGCTGGCAGAAGAGAAGTTTTTGCAGTATGTGCTGCAGGACGATCATTCCTGCAGCTGTGATACAGCCTGGCTGCTTTCGCTGCCTGCCGCGCTGTGTTCGCGTATCATCAGGATGATGTGGAAAAAGCTTGGAGCTGCAGGTCTGCTTACCTTTCAGCAGACGCAGCAGGTGATCGGCTTGGTGCATAAAGGCAGCAGCAATAAAAGGCTTATGCTGCCTGGCGGGACCTGTGCTGTATACAGCTATGGCAAGCTTACAGTTGCTGCAGCTGAAACACCGTCAGCGATAGCAGCGCAGAATTATGTTTTTGATTTGGCTGAGCTGCAGAAAGCTGGCAGGCTGCAAGTTGAGCTCCCAAACGGTATTTTAAGTTTGGGTTACTTTAAGGGATCAGCAAGTCCCTTGGGGCATGCAGCAATATATCCCTGGCATTTGCTGCAGGACAGGCAGCTGGAAGTGAGGCAGAGGCAGGACGGCGACATATTTTTTCCGGCCGGGTCTTTAGGCAGCAAAAAATTAAAAAAATATTTTAACGACGCTAAAGTACCTCCGGAGCAGAGAAACAGTCAGCTTTTAGTAACCTGCGGACAGCAGGTCTTATGGCTGGTGGGAAGTAAAGCTGCAGGCTGGCATGAACAGGAGCAGGGCTGCGAAGCATGGCTGACGTTGGATATTAAATATTTCGGTCTGGGAGATGACAAGTAGTGGATATGCATGAAGATATTGGTAAAATCTTACTGACAGAGGAAGAAATAAAGGTGCGGGTCCGGGAATTGGGAGCCCAGCTGAAACAAGATTATGCAGGCAAAGAAGTAGTAGTAATAGCACTTTTAAAAGGAGCCGCTTATTTTGCTACTGATCTGACTTTGGCAATGGATATGCCTGTTAAGATCGATTTTATGGTCGCGTCTTCTTATGGCAACAGCACTAATAGCTGCGGTAATGTCAGCGTTAAGCTTGATGTGGCTGAGGAACTGGCGGGACGGCATGTGATCCTGGTCGATGACATCATTGACACAGGGCTGACCCTTGAAGCTGTTTGCTGTATGCTGCAGCAGCACAAGCCGGCTTCTATCAAAACAGCGGTAATGTGCGATAAGGCCGACAGGCGCGTCAATGGTAAAAGTGCGGATTATGTAGGCTTCTGTATTCCTGACGAGTTTGCTGTAGGCTATGGATTGGATTACGCCGGTAACTATCGTAACTTACCTTATATCGGTGTTTTAAAGCCTTGTGTTTATGCGCGTACATGATTTTATCGACTAATGGTTGTAGAATTTCCGCATCTATATTATAATAAAAAAATGACGTTACTGTAATTTGGTAGACGATCGCAGTGGAAGGAGGAGCAATTCCTTGAATAGATTTTTTAAGAACGTGACGTTCTATTTGCTGATTATCATCGTGGCAATCTGGATGATCGATTATTATTCGGCCAGCACGGTCAGCAAAACAGACATCACTTATAGTGCGTTTATGAAGCACGTGCAGCAAGATGAGGTCAAACAGGTAACGATAGTTGATAATGTCATCAGCGGTAAGCTGAAAGATGGTAAAGATTTCTCAACTGTGGCTCCCAGTGATGACAGCCTGATCCCGACTTTACGTGCCCGTGATATTGAAATTAAAGCCGAGCTGCCGCCGCAGCCGCCTTGGTGGACGACTATCTTAAGCTCGCTTTTGCCGATGCTGTTGATCGTCGGTATTTGGTTTATGCTGATGCAGCAAAGCCAGGGGGGCGGAGGCCGGGTTATGAATTTCGGCAAAAGCCGTGCCCGTCGTTATGACGAAGACAATATTAAGATTACTTTTAAAGATGTCGCTGGTGCTGATGAAGCGAAGCAGGAACTGGAAGAAGTTGTCGAGTTCCTGAAGCATCCGAAGAAATATAATGATCTCGGTGCCAAAATACCGAAAGGTGTTTTACTCTACGGGCCGCCTGGTACAGGCAAGACACTTCTGGCCAAGGCTGTCGCTGGTGAAGCTGGCGTACCGTTTTTCAGTATTTCCGGTTCAGATTTCGTAGAAATGTTTGTCGGCGTGGGCGCTTCCCGTGTCCGAGATTTGTTTGAACAGGCTAAAAAGAGCGCTCCCTGTATCGTTTTCATTGATGAGATCGACGCTGTCGGCCGTCAGCGTGGTGCAGGCTTAGGCGGCGGTCATGATGAGCGAGAACAGACCTTGAACCAGCTGCTGGTCGAAATGGATGGTTTCGGAGCTAATGAAGGCATCATTATGATTGCTGCAACCAACCGTCCCGATATCCTTGATCCGGCACTTCTGCGCCCGGGACGTTTTGACAGACAGATCGTCGTTGATCGTCCTGATATCAAAGGCCGTCAGGAAATTTTAAAAGTCCATGTTAAAGGTAAGCCTATCAGCCCTGAAGTCGAGCTTGGCGTTATTGCCCGCAGAACTCCTGGTTTTACCGGCGCGGATCTGAGCAATCTGGTCAATGAAGCTGCGTTGATGGCTGCCCGTAAAAATAAGAATAAAATCGATATGCCGGAAATGGAAGAAGCGGCGGAGCGTGTTATTATGGGTCCCGAGCGCCGCAGCCGCGTGATCAGTGATAAAGAAAAACGTCTGACTGCCTATCATGAAGGCGGCCATACTCTGGTAGGTATGCTGCTCGATAATACTGATCCGGTTCATAAAGTAACTATTATTCCGCGTGGGCGTGCCGGCGGTTATACATTGAGCCTGCCGAAAGAGGACCGTTACTATGCGACCCGCAGTGAAATGCTGGACGAATTGAAGGTGCTTTTAGGCGGCCGTGTTGCTGAAGCTCTGGTACTGAAAGAAATTTCCAGCGGTGCCAGCAATGACCTGCAGCGTGCTACATCTCTGGCCCGTCAGATGATCTGTGAATACGGTATGAGCCCTGAATTGGGTCCGATGACGTTTGGTCATCGTCAGGACCAGGTTTTCCTGGGACGTGATATTGGCAGAGATAAAGACTACAGTGAAGAAGTCGCTGCCAAGATCGATAAAGAAATCCGTAAATTTATTGATGAGGCTTACCAGAAAACGGAAAGTCTGCTGAATGAAAATATGGATAAACTGCATTTGATTGCGGATGCACTTATTGAAAGAGAAACTTTGGAAGGCGAAGAAATCGATCAGTTGATGAAATACGGTAAAATTTTATCTAAAGAAGAGAATACTTCTGAGATCGGAACTCCGGAGCCGGCAGAGGTGCAGCCTGCAGAATCTTCTGCAGCTCCCAGCGAGCAATAGTCTGTAATCTAAGACCGTCCCTTGAATTTCGGGGACGGTTTTTCTGTGACTTGACTTTTGGTTAACCCAGTGCTAATCTAAGGATAACATTGTGTGGGAGTGTGATGATATGCGGGAACGCATTTTAGAAATATTGCGCAGTAAAATGCCTGCTCCTGTTTCAGGGGAAGTGCTTTCTCAGGAACTGGCAGTATCGCGTACGGCGATTTGGAAGCATATCCAGGCTTTAAAAAATGAAGGCTATACTATAGAATCCGTACCTAAAAAAGGCTACATCCTGAAAGAAGTACCTGACAGATTGAAGCCTGCAGAAGTTGTCGCTAATCTGAAAACGAAATGGCTCGGACATCATATACACTACTGTGAGCTGACGACGTCTACAAACGAACTGGCTAAACGTCTTGCCGGTGAAGGCTGCGAAGATGGCCTGGTGGTGATCGCGG
>ENA-OPAO01002028-OPAO01002028.1-human-gut-metagenome-genome-assembly--contig:-NODE-2028-length-12723-cov-5.844964_pt1 | contig 12723 bp, 9 predicted proteins | sample MGYA00241054_ERZ501424 | MGnify/ENA primary metagenome ERZ501424 (study PRJEB25962, sample SAMEA2042623) | human gut metagenome | biome: human gut; feature: human-associated habitat; material: faeces...
CTATAAAGGCTATATCAATGGTCTGAATGATCCATACTCGGTATATTACAACAAGAAAGAGACAAAAGAATTATATGAATCGACCGGTGGGGAATATTCCGGAATCGGTGCTGTGATGTCTCAGAACACGGAGACAGGAGTGATTACTCTGGTTCAGATATATAAGGATTCTCCGGCTGAAAAAGCTGGACTTAAGGACAATGATATCCTATATAAGGTAGAAGGAAAAGAAGTAACAGGAAAAGACCTTTCGAAAGTTGTAAGTAAAATAAAAGGCGAAAAAGGAACAATAGTAGAACTTACCGTATTAAGAGGAGAAAATGCGAAGAAGGTAACTGTGACTGCTACAAGAGACACTGTGCAGGCACAGACGATAGAGTATAAGCTGATGGATGACAAGATCGGTTATATCAGAGTGTCTGAATTCGATACGGTAACCTATGATCAGTACGAAGAAGCACTGGATGATCTTGAGAAGCAGGGAATGACAGGATTAGTGGTGGATCTGCGTAATAATCCGGGAGGTTCACTCAGTACGGTATGTGATATGCTGGATCTGATGCTGCCAAAGGGACTGATCGTCTATACAGAAGACAAAGATGGCAAAAAGACAGAGATGAAATCTGATGAAGAGCATCAGTTTACCAAGCCGCTGGCAGTTCTGGTAAATGGTAACAGTGCCAGCGCATCAGAAATCTACTCCGGTGCAATCCAGGATTATGGAATCGGTAAGATTGTAGGAACCCAGACATATGGAAAGGGTGTTGTACAGCAGATTTTTGATCTGGATGACGGAACAGCTGTAAAACTTACGATTGCAGAGTATTTTACTCCAAAGGGAAGAAGCATTAATGGAAAAGGAATTACACCGGATGTAAAAATCAAGTACCAGAGCGATGAAGAAAATCCGGATGCAGATAACCAGCTTGAAAAAGCAGTAGAGACAGTAAAGGCACAGATGAAGTAATGGTGTGCCGGCAATGACATGGCAGAAGAAGAGTTTGGAAGGGAATGCAGTTAGGCATTCCCTTTTAGTATGCCTTATGGTAAAATATAAATAATGTAAAATTAAGATGATACATGTAAAATAGGAGGAAAAGACATTGATTAATCAGTTAGTAGCCAACATAAAGAAGACAGGAGCACCGATCGTAGTAGGTTTGGATCCAATGTTAAACTACATTCCAGAACAGGTTCAGCAGAAAGCGTTTGCAGAGTATGGTGAGACACTGGAAGGTGCCGCTGAAGCAATCTGGCAGTTCAATAAAGAAATCGTAGATAAGACGTATGATCTGATCCCTGCAGTAAAACCACAGATCGCGATGTATGAACAATTCGGTCTTCCGGGACTTGCGGCATTTAAGAAGACGGTAGATTACTGTAAGGAAAAAGGACTGGTTGTCATCGGAGATATAAAAAGAGGAGATATTGGTTCTACATCTGCAGCTTATGCGGTTGGTCATATTGGAAAAGTGAAAGTAGGAAGCAAGACATATGCACCATTTGACGAAGACTTTGTAACAGTCAATCCATACCTTGGTTCAGACGGAGTCAATCCATTCCTGGATGTATGCAAAGAAGAAAAGAAGGGAATCTTTGTCCTTGTTAAGACTTCCAATCCATCCAGCGGAGAATTCCAGGATCAGAAGATCGATGGGCGTCCGCTGTATGAACTGGTCGGAGAGAAAGTGGCTGCATGGGGATCAGAAGTCATGGGGGATGAGTACAGTTATGTAGGAGCAGTAGTTGGAGCAACTTATCCGGAGATGGGAAAAGTACTTAGAAAAGTAATGCCGAAGGCATATATCCTGGTTCCTGGTTACGGTGCACAGGGGGGAAAAGGAAAAGATCTGGTACACTTCTTTAATGAGGATGGACTTGGAGCAATCGTGAACTCTTCAAGAGGAATCATTGCGGCATACAAGCAGGAGCAGTATGCAAAGTTTGGAGCTGAGAACTTTGGTGATGCATCCAGAGCAGCAGTTGAAACTATGGTAGCAGACATCAAAGGAGCACTTGAGAACAGATAAGGTCTGATCTGACAAAAAAGACAGATAAAAAACGTATGACAGAGTAATCTTAACAGGAGATAAAGGAAGATGGAGAAAAAGAAAGAACAGGCGAAAGTTCTGTCACAGGAGATGCTGGCAGATGGAATCTACAGTCTGTGGATTGAGACAGAAGCAGCGCTGAATGCCAGACCGGGACAGTTTATGTCTGTATACACGACAGATGCAAGCAAATTACTTCCACGCCCGATCAGTATCTGTGAAATTGATAAAGAAGCAAAAAGATTAAGACTGGTATATCGTGTGACAGGAGAAAAGACCGGAACAAAACAGTTTTCAGAATTAAAGGCCGGAGATTTTGTACCAGTGATCGGACCTTTGGGAAATGGATTTCCATATGAAAAGGCAGAAGGAAAGAAAGTATTCCTGATGGGCGGCGGGATTGGTGTTCCGCCGATTCTGGAACTTGCAAAGCAGATGCAGTGTGAAGAAAAGCAGATTGTTGTCGGCTATAGAGATGCGCATACCTTCCTGAAAGAGGAGTTTGAACAGAACGGAACCTTATATATTTCCACAGAGGATGGAAGCGTGGGAACAAAAGGAAATGTCATGGATGCTATCCGTGAGCAGAGTCTGGATGCCGATATTATATTTGCATGCGGACCTACACCAATGTTGCGAGCGATCAAGGCCTATGCAGAAGAGAAGAAAATAGAATGCTATATTTCCCTGGAAGAGAGAATGGCATGCGGTATCGGAGCCTGTCTGGCATGTGTCTGCAAGACAAAAGAAAAAGATGCACACAGTAATGTGAACAATAAGAGAATCTGTAAAGACGGACCAGTATTCTTATCTACGGAGGTGGATTTATAATGGACATGAAAGTAAATATTGCCGGCGTAGAATGGAAGAATCCGGTTACAGTGGCTTCCGGTACATTTGGTTCGGGAGAAGAATTCAGTGAGTTTGTGGATCTGAACCGTCTTGGAGCGGTAACGACCAAGGGCGTGGCAAATGTTCCGTGGCCGGGTAATCCGACACCACGTGTAGCTGAAGTTTACGGAGGAATGATGAATGCGATCGGACTCCAGAATCCGGGAATCGATTTGTTCTGCAAAAGAGATATTCCATTTCTGAAGAAATATGATACGAAGATCATCGTCAATGTCTGTGGTCATGCACCGGAAGAATATCTGGCAGTGGTGGAAAGACTGGCTGATGAGCCGATTGATATGATGGAGATCAATATTTCGTGCCCGAATGTTAATGCAGGCTTTCTGGCGTTTGGGCAGGATGCAAAGCATGTAGAGGAGCTGACGGCTCAGATTAAAAAGATTGCAAAGCAGCCGATCATCATGAAACTGACGCCAAATGTTACGGATATTACGGAGATTGCGAAGGCAGCAGAAGCCGGCGGAGCAGATGCCCTGTCATTGATCAATACACTGACGGGTATGAAGATTGATATCAACCGTAGAACATTTGCGGTAGCAAATAAGACCGGCGGTGTGTCGGGACCAGTTGTACATCCGATTGCAGTCCGTATGGTATATCAGACGGCACAGGCAGTGAACATTCCGATTATTGGAATGGGCGGTATTGCGACACCGGAAGATGCCATTGAGATGATCCTTGCGGGAGCGTCTGCAGTATCTGTAGGAACTGCGAATTTCTATAATCCGAATGCAACGATCGAGATTATTGACGGAATAGAAGCATATATGAAGAAAAATGGATTTGAATCCGTGAAAGATATGGTTGGCATTGTAAAATAAATAAATGATAAAAATGCATCAATATAGGGAATTGACCTGTACTGATGCATTTTTGCGCTTCATCTCAGAAGTGCAAATAGCACAATAAAAATATGACCGTTCGTCAGTTTTTGGGTAGATTTTCAGAAGTGTTTTTGTTATACTAATGTCTATATGACAATAACAAAGGAGGATTAGTGGATGAAGAAATCATTTCAGATTTTCAAAAGAGATCTTGGCCGGTTGTTCCGTAACCGTGCAGCAGTACTGATCCTGGTTGGAATCAGTGTGCTGCCGTCTCTTTATGCATGGTTCAACATCGCTGCCAATATGGATCCGTATGGAAATACCAAGGGAATCCAGGTTGCGATTGCCAATGAGGATAAAGGTGCCGACAGTGAGCAGATGTCACTGGACGCAGGACAAAATATTGTAGACAATCTGAAGAAAAATGACCAGCTTGGCTGGAAGTTTGTAGATGCAAAAGAAGCGAAAAAGGGAGTGAGATCCGGAAAATATTACGCAGCGATCGTAATACCGGATAATTTCAGTGAATCACTTCTGAGTATTTTATCAGGAGATATCAAACAGCCGAAGCTGGATTATTATATTAATGAAAAGAAAAATGCAATAGCACCAAAGATCACGGATACAGGTGCGAGCACGATTCAGCAGGAAATCAATGATACATTCACATCCGTAGCTGCAGAGAGCATTTCTGAATTATTGAGTAAAGAGGCCGGAGAATTATCCGGAAAAGTAAGTGAAGGAAATTCAAGTCTGATCAAAGCTATCGCAGATACCAGAAAGAATCTGGACGAATATAATAAGGTATTGGAAAACTTCCAGAAGACAGTGGATAAGTCAGATGAGATCATGGCGAGTGCGGTAAGTATGCTGGATCAGGTTACGGTTACTGCAGAGTCAGGAGCAAAAGCAATCGAAGACAGTGGAAATGTGCTTGCAGATACCAGAACAGCGGTTGGACAGTTTTCAACAGAATTCTCCAATGGGTTATCGAACGGAGAGACACTTTTAAATGACACGTATGTCTCGGCATCGGCAAAACTGGGCGTGTTTGAGACGAAAGCCGGACAGGCACTGACAGCAGTAGACAACAGCCTTTCAACGGCTTCGTCTCTGCTGGATAAAAATCAGGAACTTCTGGAACAGCTGAAAGAATTGAATGATAAGATTCAGGGGCATACAGAACTGGGACAACAGATATCTGCTGTGATCGGACAGAAAATTACAGAATTGGAGAACCAGAATGCATCGTTACAGGAGCTGGTATCTTCACTGAAAACAGGGAATCAAGGGATTCAAAACGCAGTGACAACAGCAAAGAATACACGTACTTCACTGGAAAAACTTGCGAAAGAAAGTAAAGACAGTCTGCAAAATTACCGTACCAATCTGGATCAGAAGATTCTGCCACAGCTGAATCAGTCACTGGACAGTCTGGCTTCACTGAGCGGAAATCTTTCTGCGGCTTTGACCGGAGTTGAGCCGACAGTAGAACAATTAAAGACGATTTTAAATCAGTTAAATGACAGCCTGAAAAGCAGTGCGTCTGCATTGGGACAGACAGGAGATGTGTTAACACAGGTTGATGAGTCACTGGCATCTGTTCAGACGGATTTAAATGCATTACAGAGTTCAGAGATGTATCATAAACTGACTTCACTGGAAGGACTTGATGCGGATTCAATTGCAGATTTTATGTCCTCTCCGGTGAGCATCAAATCAAATGTGTTATATGATGTAGAAAATTATGGCTCGGGAATGACACCATTTTACACAAATCTTGCACTTTGGGTAGGAGGACTGATTCTGGTATCAATTCTGAAACAGGAAGTTGATAAAGATGAAAAGGTACGGAAGTTTACAGCCGGACAGGCCTACTTTGGAAGATGGCTGTTATTTGTTGCAGTAGGTCTTGTACAGGGACTGATCGTATGTGTCGGTGATATTTTATTATTGAAAGTACAGTGTGTACATCCGGTAGCGTTTGTATGTGTGGGTGTATTCTGTTCGTTTGTTTATGTTAATCTGATCTACGCACTGGCATTGACCTTTAAACACATTGGAAAGGCACTGGGAGTTGTACTTGTTATCCTGCAGATTCCTGGATCGGCAGGAACGTATCCGATCGAGATGACACCGGCATTTTTCCAGAGACTGCATCCGCTTCTTCCATTCACATATGGAATCAGTGCCATGCGTGAATGTATTGCAGGAATGTATGGAGCAAATATCTGGAAGTATCTGGGGATTCTTGCGATATTTTTCCCAATCTCTCTTTTCATCGGTCTGGTATTACGTCCGTTGCTTATGAACCTGAATCACTTGTTCGATAAACGTCTGTCTGAGACAGAGTTAATGCTTGGGGAGACGGAGTCGGCCGAACGGAAACGTCCGGAATTGACAATGATGATGAAGACACTTATGGAAGATGATGAATGGAAACAGGAATTTCTTGTGAAATCCGAAAAATTTGAAAAACGTTATCCAAAGATGATCCGATGGGGATTCCTTGGAATGATCATCATACCACTGGTTTTCCTGATACTGATGTTCAGTCTGGAGTCAAAACTGGTCTTCCTGATATTGTGGATCGTATCGCTGATCGGACTTGCAGTATATCTGATCGTTGTAGAATATCTGCATGACAAGATGCAAAGACAGCTTGCTATGACAGGTATGACAACAGAAGATCTGATCCATGAGATAAAGGAGGAAAGAGGCGAATGAAAAATATATGGGAAATCTTCCGAAGAGATATAAAGCGTATTAAAAATAATGTAATCGCAATGATTGTTATCATGGGAATTACAGTTGTACCCTGCCTTTATGCGTGGTTCAATATAGCAGCAAGCTGGGATCCGTATGGCAATACCGGTAATCTGAAGGTTGCAGTCGCAAGCGTTGATGAAGGATATGAGGGAAGCCTGATTCCGTTACAGATCAATATAGGAGATCAGGTACTGACATCGCTTCGAAGCAATTCGCAGCTTGACTGGGTTTTTACCGGAAGAAAAAAAGCCATAGACGGTGTAAAGTCCGGAAAATATTATGCAGCAATTGTGATACCGAAGGACTTCAGCTCAAATATGATGAGTATTTTTTCTGAAAATATCCAGAAACCAAGTATCACATACTATTCGAATGCCAAGGAAAATGCAATCGCACCAAAAGTAACGGATAAAGGAGCAAGTGCGATCCAGAGACAGGTTAATGAGGTATTTGTAGAGACGATCAGTGATACTGTGATCACTGCGTTTAAGGCAGTTACGAATGTAGCGGATCAGGACGGAGTGGAAGCAATCGCACAAAATCTTGCGGATAATTTAAATCAGATCGGCTCGGATTTGAGTGCGGCATCGTCTACATTAAGCTCTTTTTCGGGAATGACAACTTCTGCACAGCAGCTTCTGGATACAACAGGAAGTTTCCTGAAGGAAACACAGGAGCATTCCAAGAACACGACAGATTCACTGAAAAAGGTGAAAAAATCGTTCAGTGGAATTGATGAGACAGTCAGCGGTGCAACAGACGGAATAAATGCGGCAATTAATTCCGGAAAAGAATTCTATGATCAGATGTCGGAAATTATTGATTCAGCATTTTCATCAAACTCTCAGAGCGCGGACGATGTGGCGGGAACATTGAATACCCTGGCATCCAGAGTTCAGAAAGTGATTGATTCCTATACTTCGCTGAAATCGGCAATAGATGAAATAAACGTTGGAAATAATGCGCAGTTGAATGCATTAAAGGGAAGTATTTCCGGAAAACTGGGAGAGACGATTGCGACACAGACAGAGCTTCGGGATAAGCTTAAGTCCACAGCATCTTCGCTTCAGGGAGCGGCAGATACAGCAGTAACGGATAAAGCAGAATTAGATAAACTGGTGAAATCAAGTGCAGACAGCCTTGCCGGAATCAAGACAGACTTTGAGAAGAATGTAAAGAGCAGTCTGGATGAACTGGGAGATTCGATGGGAGACACAAGCAGTAATCTGAACCTTTTGATGGATCGCCTGGATGAAGGTGTAGACGGGGTATATGATTTGTCAACTTCAGCGTCGGCTGATCTGACACAGATTAACACAGCGCTGAATCATTCTTGCAATCTGCTCAATACAGCAGCAGAAAAAATCAGCAATACGACAGGAAAAATCGGAGAAATGCAGCAAAGCGGTGATTTCTCACAATTAGAAGAACTGATCTCCGGGGATTCTAATGTGATCGGAGAGTTCCTGGCAGCACCGGTAAGCCTGAAGACAAATCAGGTCTATAAGATTGAAAATTATGGTTCTTCGATGGCACCGTTCTATTCCACACTGTCGATCTGGATCGGTGGAATTGTGCTGGTTGCCATGTTAAAGACAGGCGTTTCGTCAAAATGCACCGAAGGTCTTAAGAAAGTAAAACCGCATCAGGAATACCTGGGACGATATCTCCTCTTCCTGATCGTAGGTCTACTGCAGAGTACCCTGATCTGTCTGGGGGATCTGTTATACCTGGGAATTCAGTGTAAGCATCCGTTCCTCTTCATGCTGGCAGGATGGTTCTCGAGCATTGTATATGTGAATATCATCTATACACTGACAGTATCATTCGGAGATATCGGAAAAGCGGTCAGCGTTGTACTTCTGGTTATGCAAGTGGCAGGTTCCGGAGGAACCTTCCCAATTGAAGTCGCACCGGCCTTCTTCAAAGCCGTATATCCGTTACTGCCATTCGTTCACAGCATGGCGGCGCTTAGGGAGACAATTGGCGGTATGTATGGTATGACCTACTGGACAGAACTTGGAAAGCTTGGAATCTTTTTGATCCTGTCCCTGATCCTTGGATTGCTCCTTCGTAAACCGGTGATCCGGATGAATGAGGCATTTGCAGAAAAACTGGAAGAGACGAAGATCATGTAAAGCGAAAGTACAGAGAAGTTGCCACTGGCAACTTCTCTTGCATACTTTGGTATATAAAAAGGGTTCGGAAGGAGAGTGTGCCTTCCGAACCCTTTCTTTTTTGGCCGAAGTATATAAGAAATACAGGCAGTGACAGTTTTTCTGTATGCGTGAATTGAAAAAGTGATTTTCTTATGATAAAATTAAATGGAATTATGATGCAATAATAAGACACACAGCGTTTGAAATATATGGAGGTAATCAAAATGGAAAGTTATAAGCAGGAGTTTATTGAATTTATGGTAGAGAGCGACGTGCTCAAATTTGGAGAATTTACATTAAAGAGTGGAAGAAAATCCCCGTTTTTTATGAATGCCGGAGCCTACGTAACAGGATCACAGCTTAAGAAGTTAGGTCAGTATTATGCAAAAGCAATCCATGATACATACGGAGATGACTTTGATGTATTATTCGGACCGGCCTATAAGGGAATTCCGCTTGGAGTTGTAACAGCGATCGCTTACAGTGATCTGTATGGAAAAGAAGTACGTTACTGTTCTGATCGTAAAGAAGAGAAAGACCACGGTGCAGATAAGGGAAGCTTTCTTGGAAGCAAATTAAAAGATGGAGATCGTGTGATCATGATCGAAGATGTGACAACATCAGGTAAATCCATGGAAGAGACTGTTCCGAAAGTAAAAGGCGCAGCAGATGTAACAATCGTAGGTCTGATGGTATCTCTGAACCGTATGGAAGTCGGAAAAGGCGGCGAGAAGTGTGCGTTAGATGAGATCAAAGATCTGTACGGATTCGATACAGCAGCAATCGTAACGATGGAAGAAGTTGTAGAATGCCTGTATAACAAAGAATGCAATGGAAAAGTTGTGATCGATGATACATTAAAAGCAGCAATCGACGCATATTATGAACAGTACGGAGCAAAATAGGAACGGGGGAGAACACGAGTATGAATGAAAAAGCATATAAAGCAATGGGATTAGCCGGTGCTGCAGGAATTGCAGTGGGTATTGTTGTTACAGTAGTAGGAATCGCAGCAGGTGTGATCTCTATTATCAGCGGTGCCCGTTTACTGAAAGAGAAAAAAGGAATACTTTTTTAATACCGAAGAGATACGGGAGGTTGTAGGACATTGGATTCAAAGAAGCGAAAAAGAATCCGGATACTGGGAAAGATATTATTTATATTATATGTAATATTTATTATATATTTCCTTCTGTTCTCTGACTGGTATGGACGTACGGGGGAGATGCGGGAATACCACTACAATCTGGTATTGTTTAAAGAAATCAAAAGGTTCTGGCAGTACCGTGAGCAGGTGGGATTCTTTGCAATGTTCACTAATTTATTTGGAAATGTACTCATATTTGTTCCATTTGGATTTTTCCTTCCGATGGGAAGCAGGCAAAGAAGCTTTTTCGGTACAGCATTTTACAGTTTTGGACTGAGCCTTTGTGTGGAAGTGTTCCAGTTTATCACAAAAGTCGGAAGTTTTGATGTAGATGACCTGTTACTGAATACGATCGGAGGAATCTGTGGATATATACTATTTGTAATATGTGCGGCAATAAGGAGAAGACATGCTGGGAAAAAAACTAAGAACAGAAGATGACAGAATCAAAGCGGCAGCGAAAGCACGCAAGAAAAAGCGTAAAAAAATGATCAAAACGAAATATGGACAGAAAGCAGTCAGACACTCCAAAAGGGGTGTCTATTCCTGTACTTATGCAGTAGTGATTGCCTTCCTGGTGATCGTCATGATCCTCTTTTCGTTTATGAATAAAGGAAATGTGAATATATTAATGGGATTTTTCGGACTCGGAACCTGTGCGATGGCAGTGATCGGAATCTGGCTTGGCATCAAGGGATTCAGAGAACGCGAAAAGATCTATACGACCTGCAAGGTTGGAATCACAGTAAATGCGGTATTCCTTGTTGCTATGGTTGCATTATTTGTCAGGGGGCTTATGTAGATGATAGAAGAAAGATATGAGCTGGCACTTGACCGTATCCGTCTGATGCAGACAGAAGATACGGTTGGGGAGCCTTACAGAGACTATTTTAAGAAGATGGCAGAGTTCGTGCTTATGCTGGACGAACTGAGAACAGAACTTCTGGATGGCAGATACCAGAAGCTTGAATTAGATGAATTAAGAAAATGGAACAGACGGCTGTATCAGGATGTTTTGCCGGGGCAGTATGAGAAAAGTTATGCGAATCCGGATTATGCGTGTAAGATGCTAGGAAAAGAATCGGGACAGATTCTGGGAATGTTATATGCGGAACTTCGTGGGGCAGTCGTTTATGTTTTTGAAGGAAAGACAGAATATCTGGCAATCCTGTATGAATTGTTGATCGAGGTATACAACCAGTTCGAAGAAGAACCGGATCCGAAGGCTGTCCGGGATACGTTCTACTGGTATGCCAGTGATTACTGTGATGTATTCCTTGCGGACCGCATCCGGGAGCAGGTTTTGCCGGAGGAGTCATTTGCAACAGATCTGATCATGAACAGTGATCTTACAGATCTCAGATATCTGTATCAGTTTGGAGAGTACATCAGTGAAAATGAATGGAAGACGGCAGAGCATCTGAACAGTCTTCCAGAAGAGACGATCCGGAAGATGGCAGATGTCTATACAGAAGGATACCGCATCGGATTCGTGAATACGGGAAAAGACCTTTCGAAGAAATCAGTGGTAAACATCCGTTACATTCTTGGATTCGAGCGCGTGGTAAAAAAAGCAATCGAGAATTTCGAAAAAATGGGCTTAAAACCGGTCATCTACCGTGCGGCAGTCAGTGTGCTGACAAAGAGACAGCATATTAAGATTGGATATTATGGAGCAGTGGCGAACAAGCAGTATGAATATGATCACAAAGATGACCAGGCACTCTTCATGGATAAGAAATATCTGGAGCGTAAACTGGAAGTGATGCAGACGACTTACGAGCATCATAAGAAAGAAGCCGCTGGATTCGCAGGACCGGCATGCATCGATATGTTCGGAGAAGAGCCGTTTGAACCGGAAGCAAAAGAGACAGTCGCAAAGCTTTCAAAGAGTCAGGAAGAGATGATCCTTCAGTATGACAGCCGCCAGAGCCAGATGGTGAACCAGTATATCAAGGGAGAAGAAAGAAGCTTTACGATCATTGCCTATCCGGTACCGGAGATCGGAGAGAAGTACGAAGAAATCTTCGACGAGATCATACGTATCAATACGCTGGATGCCAAATTATATGAGAAAGTACAGCAGACGTTGATCGATGCCCTGGATCAGGGAGAATACGTACACATTCTCGGGACAAATGGCAACCGTACGGACCTGAATGTACAGCTTCATCCACTGAATGATCCGAAAAAAGAGACAATTTTTGAGAACTGCGTGGCAGACGTAAATATTCCGGTCGGGGAAGTATTTACCTCACCGGTACTGGAAGGAACGAACGGAGTCCTGCATGTTAGCAAAGTCTATCTGAATGAACTGCAGTACCGTGATCTGGAAATCACATTCTCGAACGGTATGGTATCAGAATACAACTGTGCGAATTTTGAACGTGAACTGGAGAATAAAGCATATATTCATGATAACGTGCTGTACAAGCATCCGACACTGCCGCTCGGTGAGTTTGCAATCGGAACGAATACAACCGCATACGTAACTGCGAAGAAGTACGGAATCGAAGATAAGATGCCGATCCTGATCGCGGAGAAAATGGGACCACATTTTGCAGTGGGAGATACCTGTTACAGCTGGTGTGAGGATATCAAAGTCTATAACCCGAACGGAAAAGAGATCATTGCCAGAGACAATTCGGTATCGATTCGCAGAAAAGAAGATGTGTCAAAAGCATATTTCCATTGCCATACAGATATTACGATCCCGTATGAAGAACTGGGCAGTATTACAATTATTACAAAGGATAAAAAAGAGATCACATTACTGAAAAATGGAAAATTTGTACTTCCTGGCACAGAGATTTTAAATGAACCATTGAAAAATTCTAATAAATAGGGTATGATTTATT
>ENA-OPAO01002040-OPAO01002040.1-human-gut-metagenome-genome-assembly--contig:-NODE-2040-length-12674-cov-3.376417_pt1 | contig 12674 bp, 9 predicted proteins | sample MGYA00241054_ERZ501424 | MGnify/ENA primary metagenome ERZ501424 (study PRJEB25962, sample SAMEA2042623) | human gut metagenome | biome: human gut; feature: human-associated habitat; material: faeces...
GTACACCTCCATACATTTAAATAAATGATAAACCTGAATCTCTCAGCTACTGTATAGGAACAGTAACTCCACCCTGTCTTATGAAAACAAAAAAGAGTATGGACAGTTTCCACACTCTGCTATATCCAGGGATAACCAAATGAAATCTCTTTTTCATTTTTATCTCTGTGCATTCCCCGATCTCTGTAGATCAGCCTGCTGCGATATATCAACCTGAGCCGCATTATATGCGCTGAGGTGAGAGTGAAACTCTGCTTTGTTTTCCACGTACTTTAAAAAGATATCATGTCTTTTATATAATGTCAAGTTATTTTTTATACATATTTTTATTTTTTCAGCGCATACTATTCCTGCATGACGTTTGCTGTTATGCATAATCATATCATTATATAAGAAGGAGGCTTCTATTATGACAATTCTGAAATGTAGTGCCACAAAATGTCTTTACAATGAAAATGAGCTCTGTTCCAGAGGCGATATTGAGATTACAGGAGATAATGCTCATCGTGCAGATGAAACAAACTGTGGAAGTTTTCGTGACCGCGCGACTGCCGGTATGACAAACAGCAAAGCTCATCACTGCGGCTGTGAAAAAATCAACATCGACTGTAAAGCTCAGGAATGTACCTATAACGATCAGCGCAAATGTACGGCTTCTGCTATTGATGTGGTCGGATGCAGCACAGACGGATGTAACGAAACAAAATGTAATACCTTCTCCTGCAAATGCTGATCCTGACGCTCAAAAAGACGCTGCATCAAACAGCGTCTTTTTTATGTCTGAATCATTCAGTTTCTAATCCTGTCGCTTCCTATCTGTTTCTCAGGAAATCCGGAATCTGGATATCTTTCTTCTGTACTGTGCTGGTCGGAACTTTGCCTGTATAAGAACCATTGTTCATAGTCGGCAGACTGAAGCTTGGCATAGACATTGTACTGGAAGACGATGCAGATGTACCTGCTGCCGGTTTACGTACACCAAATGGTGTTGTATTGCTTCTTGTACCAAATGGAGTGGTCTTTGCAGCTGTATCGGATAATCCGGTCGCAATAACTGTGATCTTAGCATAGTCTGCAACAGAATCATCATACATAGCACCAAAGATGATGTTTGTATCTTCACCTGTCAGCTCCTGTACATAGCTTGCTGCATCATTTGCATCCATAAGAGAAATATCTCCGGAAATATTGATGATCACATGAGTAGCACCTTTGATGGTTGTCTCAAGCAGCGGAGAGGATACAGCCTGCTGAACAGCTTCCATAGCCTTGTCATCTCCTCTGGCCTCACCAATACCGATATGTGCGATTCCTTTATCTGTCATAACTGTCTGAACATCCGCGAAGTCAAGGTTGATCAGTGCCGGCAGATTGATCAGGTCTGTAATTCCCTGGACAGCCTGCTGCAGAACCTCGTCAGCTTTGCGAAGTGCTTCCGGCATAGTTGTACGACGGTCTACGATCTCAAGCAGTTTGTCGTTCGGGATAACGATCAATGTATCAACAGCTTTCTTCAGATTCTCGATTCCTGTAAGAGCATTGTTCATACGTGTTTTTGCTTCAAAACGGAAAGGTTTTGTTACAACGCCAACGGTCAGGATTCCCATTTCCTTAGCTGCTGCTGCAATAACAGGAGCTGCACCTGTACCGGTACCACCACCCATTCCACAGGTAACAAATACCATGTCAGCGCCTTCGATCAACTGTTTTACTTCTTCTATGCTCTCTTCAGCGGCCTTCTGACCAACTTCCGGCTGTGCACCGGCGCCAAGGCCTTTTGTAATCTTTTCACCAATCTGAAGTACTGTTGGAGCTTTGCAAAGTGTCAGGGCCTGTTTATCAGTATTTACACCAACAAACTCAACTCCTCCGATGGCTTCTTCAACCATTCTGTTAACTGCATTATTACCAGCCCCGCCTACAATAATCTTTGCAGAGGACTCAGCTTCATTTGACATAATCTCTAACAATGTACTTCCTCCTTTATTTACCTGATATCAGCGTATCAGGCTGCATATAGATATATCATATATTTTTTTTTCGAATTAATCAACTACTATTTTTGTTTTTTTATACTTTTTTCACTATTATTCGCCATTTCCATCACTCATAAGATTCCTCATCTGTATCTCCCTGATCCCAGCCATCCGACTCTTCATCACTGTAGCTCTCAGTATCTTCATCCGAGGAATCTGTATTCGTATCAGAACTGTCTTCTTCTGAATCTTCCTCCGAAGTATCACCTGAAGAAGTGCCGTCATTATCCGGCATAGGTCCCACGTAGTTGCCATCTTTGTCATACTCGCTGACACCGTCAAAGCCACCGGATTCATTATATCCGCCTGTCCAGTCTCCAAAGCTATCCAGAAGTTCCTGCGTCGGCTCCGATCCAACATAGTTCAGATTTTCATCATATTCACCGGAACCTGTATAATCGCCTTCTTCGTCATAACCGCCTACCCAGTTTTCTTTTGCATAATCAAGTGCCGTCTTTGGTTTTGCTCCTACATAATTGCCATTTTCATCGTATTCACCATCACCGGTATAATCACCATTTTCATCATAACCTCCGGTCCAGTTCTCTGCAGTTACTTCCTCTTCCTCTTTTTCAAAAGTCACTGTTTTAGAACTTTCTGTGATATTCTCCATATGAAGGATCCCCTTCTCACCCGTAATCTGTGGAAGAATCGCAACCATTCTGGACATTTTATCTTCCAGATATTTATCTTTTCCAAGTTTTACCATGATGTCTCCATAAATAAGGTCTATGGTGGAATCATCCTCCAGCTGGATATAATCTGGCTGAAGATCATTTTTTGCAAAAATCGTAGAAAGTGCAACCGCAGTATTTAGAACAGCATCCTTAATCGGAAGTTTTTCATTCATAACAACTTTTTTTACCTGAATACCCTCAAAATAGGGGACAGACTCATCCCTGGTCTTGTCGCCTTCTACAAACATTCCATTTCGATCAAAATACACATAGCTGTCAAGATATGGGATACAACCCACTACACTTTTCTCACGGACACTGATCACGATCGAGTTCCGACCGGATCTGCTGACGGAATATCCTTCAATATATGGCACACCCTGCACATTATTTTTTGAACACGTGATCGGTGCCAGAACAGAATTAGAAGAAAAAGCTCCTGTAAGAACCATTTCCTTCAGTTCTTCTTTTGTATAGTGGTTACTTTCCATCACTTCCACCTTTGACACATGAAAAAAAGCAAAGAAAAAAATAATCCCGGCCAGAACAGCAACAGCAGCAGCTCCTCCGACCAGTTTCGCCTGTTTTTTTGTTATTTTAAATTTCCTGTAATTGGATGTTCTCATAAAAAACTAATACCTGTATCCTCTGAACTCATATTAACTCAAACCGATAAGATATCCTCCATATAGATTTCTGCCTGAAGGTACCTCAAATCTCTGCAAATGTCTTCATACCCTCTTCGGATAAAAGGAACACCCTCTATCACAGATTCTCCATCTGCTGCAAGAGCCGCGATCACTAGCGCTGCTCCACCTCTCAGTTCCTCTGCCCGCAGCCTGCATCCCTTTAGTCTGCTTCCACAGATCTTTACTTCGCTTCCCCTAACTTCTATGTGTGCCCCCATTTTTGTAAGTTCACTGCATATCTTAAACCGGTTCTCAAATATATTCTCCCTTATGCGGCTTATTCCCGGAACTGTAGTCAGTACTGCCAGCAGTGGTGACTGAAGATCTGTCGGGAATCCCGGATAAGCTTCTGTTTCCAGAAACGGAACCGAAAATTGTATTCCGGCTCCATTCGCTATTAGTTTACCACTCTTCCATTCATATTGTCCACCCATTTTCCGATATACTTCAAGGAACGCCTCCATTTCTCCCTCAGGTGCATTCTCCACAGTCACTGATCCACGCGAAGCTGCAGCCGCGCAAAGATATGTTCCCGTAACGATCCGGTCTGCCGGTATTAGCATCTCTGTCCCGTGAAGAGAGGTCACTCCCTGAACCCGGATGCACCCTTCTTTCTCATGCCAGATCCGCGCTCCCATCTTTTGCAGAAATCTGCAAAGCCATGTAATCTCAGGTTCTCTTGCACAATTTCTGAGTACGGTCTCTCCTTCAGCCAGAACAGCTGCAAGCAGTGCCTGTTCCGTGGCCCCTACACTTCTGTCAGGAAAATTTATCTCCTGCCCTTTCAGCTTTTTGCAATCTGCCTGAATTTTTCCGTTTTTTTCTGAAATTATCGCACCCAGACTTTTCAGCGCATACAGATGAAGATCTATCGGACGTTTTCCGATCACGCAGCCGCCCGGATAACCGATCACACCTCTTTGGTTTCTGCCGAGAAGTGCTCCCAGCAGAATCACAGAACAACGCATTCTTCCTGTATATTCCGAGGCAATTTCCATTCCACAGACTTTGCTGCAGTCAAGATACAGATCATGGCCCTTCCACCAGGTAACGACTCCCAGAATGTGAAGGATTTCTTCCATATAACAGACATCAAGAATACGCGGACAGCCTCTCAGAACACAGATTTCCCTCTGAAGCAGTGATGCAGCCATGATCGGAAGTACTGTATTTTTTGATCCCTGCACAGTTATGCTGCCCTTAAGACAGTTTCCCCCAATCACGTGAATTTCATCCAAATGATCCACTCCCACAGAGTCTCTTACAGTTAATATATGCAAAGACCAGACTTCCGTCACAGAAGTCTGGTCTTATATTACAATGCTCTTACATATTCTTTGAACATGTCTCCACGCTGTTCATAATTATCAAACTGTCCCCAGCTTGCACATGCCGGTGAAAGAAGTACCGCATCACCAGGATTGGCTTTTTCGGCACATATCTTTACTGCCTCCTCAAGATTTTCACAGAGAATGCATGGGCAGACACCAAGACGTTCTGCCGCCTCTTTGATCTTGTCACGCGTCTGGCCGATCAGCACCAGATATCTTACCTTCCCGTCAAAAGAATTCAGCCACTCATCATAACTGGAACCTTTGTCGTAACCACCACCGATCAGGAGCGTCGGACGGTTCATTGCCTGGATTCCTTTTATTGCTGCATCAGGATTGGTTCCCTTGGAATCATTATAATATGCAACACCATTTTTCTCCATGACATATTCAATGCGGTGTTCTACTGCTGTGAACGCACAGATGCTCTTACGGATATTTTCCACAGACACACCTGCATAATATGCCATTGCAGATGCCGCCATAACATTCTCAAAATTGTGCTGTCCGAGAAGTTTCAGTTCTCCTGTATGTACCAGAGGGATTTCTTCGTCTGCTGTTTTCAGTACGATCAGATCTCCATCCAGATAAATACCCTCGTCCAGTTTTCTCACGCTTGAAAAATACACAGTTTTCGGAACAATGTGTCTGCCAAACTCACGAAGCACTTCATCTTCATAGTTCAGGATACAGTAATCCTCTGCTGTCTGATTTTTGACGATCAGTTCTTTGACGCGGATATATTCTTCCATCGTATGGTGTCTGTTCAGATGGTCTTCCGTAATATTCAGGATTGCACTTACCTTCGGCGCAAACTCTTCGATCGTTTCCAGCTGGAAACTGCTGATCTCGGCCACTGTTGTGGAGCTATCTTTCATTTCCAGTGCCTTTGATGTATATGGAGTTCCAATATTTCCTACTACAAAAACAGAATCTTCTGCATCACTCATAATCTTTCCCAGAAGAGCTGTTGTAGTTGTTTTGCCATTTGTTCCTGTAATTGCCAATACTCTTCCCTTGCCGGTACGATACGCAAGTTCTACCTCACCCCATACCGGAAGTCCCTGTTCATAAAAGCTCTTTACAAGCGGAATATCCGTCGGTACACCAGGACTCAGCACTGCCAGATCCAGTCTCTTCTGCACTTCTTCCGGAAGTTCTCCTGCATATACTTCAATATTGTTGCAATCTGGAACTTTTTTTATTACAGTCTCTTTATCAAGATCTTTATTTCCATCATAAATGACAGGTTGCGCCCCTACTTTCGCCAGAAGCTCTGCTGCACCGATTCCACTTTTTCCGGAACCAAATACAAGCACTTTTTTCCCCTGTAAATTCATTTTAATTTCCTCCTTATTACCTATGAGCAAGCTCATGTGGATTTTGACCTTTTTGTCCGGACATCTTATAACGCCAGAAGTGCGATCAGGCACATAACAGCAGTAATTACAGAAAATACTGCTACAACTCTCGTTTCTGACCATCCACACAGTTCAAAATGATGATGGATTGGCGCCATTTTAAAGATACGTTTGCCATGAGTAGCTTTAAAATAAGTTACCTGAATCATGACAGAAAGTACTTCTACCAGATAAATCAGACCGATCAGCAAAATAAACAGCGGCATCTGCATCATATATGCAGCACCTGCCACAAATCCGCCCAGTGCCAGAGAACCGGTATCTCCCATAAACACTTTTGCCGGATATACATTAAACAGAAGGAATCCCATCAGTCCACCGACAACGGCTCCTGTCACAGGTTCGATCCCGCTCTTTGTTCCAATGGAAACTACGGTAAAAAATACCGCTACGATCAAAGTCACGCTGGAAGCCAGTCCATCCAGGCCATCTGTAAAGTTCACACCGTTTACAGTACCGATCACAGCAAAAAACAGCACCGGAATCGCAAACCATCCAAGGTTCAGATAATGATCCGGCCAGAATGGGATACGCATTGCAAGATCAATATTTGTATAGTTCAGGATATAAAAAACAAAAATACCGGTCACAACGACCTGCAGTCCAAATTTCTGCCATGCCAGCAGTCCGTCTGAACGTTTCAGTACAACTTTCAGATAATCATCCAGAAAACCGATGATTCCAAATCCAAGTGTCAGAAACAGTACCGGAATAATTGCCGGATAGTCTTTTACATAGAACAGAGAAGTAACCACTGCAGCGATCAGAAAGATCACTCCACCCATTGTCGGAGTTCCTGCCTTTTTCAGATGCGACTGCACACCTTCCACTCGTTCTGTCTGTCCCATCTTGAGTTTTCTCAGAAACGGGATGATGACTGGTCCCAGGATCACACTGATCGCAAATGAGATCAGTACCGGGAATACAACTTGAATATTCATCCTCACACCTCTTATCATTCTTTCGTTTTTTATTACGTTTGATTATAAGGCTTTTCGTCTGATTTATCAACTCCCAGATACGGGAGTATATTTTCGAAGATACTTCTCACAACGGGAGCTGCGATCGTTCCTCCATAATAAATTCCCTGTGGATCATGGATAATACACAATGCAAGAACTTTCGGATCATTTGCCGGTGCGAATCCCAGAAACGAAGAAATATAGCGATTTGCACTTCTGGGAAGCGTCTGTGATGTTGCAGTCTTTCCGCCGATCCGATATCCCTCCACTGCTGCATTGCGCCCGGATCCCTCCTCAACTACCTGCTCCAGGATATACCGGACAGTTTCAGAGATCTTGCCATCCAGAATCTTTCTGCCATTGGAATATTCCAGTGCCTTTACTGTTTCTCCATCTGATGACTCAATCGCCACTCCAAAATGAGGAGTGATCTGCGTTCCACCATTGATCAGGGAACTCACAGTTGCCGCCAGACGAATCGGTGTGATCTGAAAAGACTGTCCAAACGATACCGTCGCAAGTTCCACTTCTCCCATATTTTCTTCCTGATGCATGATCGTTCCCGCCTCTCCCGGAAGATCGATCCCGGTCTTTTCCATCAGTCCAAACTGTCGAAAATACTGATAGTACTTATCCGCACCAAGCCGTAATCCCACCTCAATAAACACCGGATTGCAGGAATTTTCCGCACCTTTCACAAAATTCTGTGCTCCATGGCCTCTTCGGTTCGCACAGTGGATTCGCCGGTCCTCCACCAGCTTATATCCCGGGCAGTAAAAAGAATCGTTCAATGATACTACTCCTTCCGCAAGGCCGGCTGCCATCGTAATGATCTTAAAAGTCGATCCTGGTTCATATGTATCATTCAGACACGGATTTCTCCACATCTGATTCAGAAGATCCTGTTTTTTTTCTTCACTCATCCCTTCTGCATCCATGCCTGAATTCAGTTCAAAAGGCTCATTCAGATCAAATTCCGGAACATTTACACAGGCATAAATTTCTCCATTCTGCGGATTCATAAGGAGTATGGAAACCCTCTCGGCCTGTTTTTCTTCCATCACTTTCTGTGCCGCCTGCTGTACATATTTCTGTATATCTGCATCCAGACTTATTCTCAGTGTATAGCCTTTTTGTGGTTCTTCTCTGTTTTCACCGATTCCGTCCAGTTCAATCCCTCTCGCATCCGTTGTTGTCAGGATTTTTCCAGGTTTTCCCTTTAGAATATCATCATATTCCACTTCCAGTCCAATGATTCCCTGATTATCCCCGCCTGTAAACCCAAGCACCTTCGACGCGAGTGTCCCCATCGGATAATAACGCCTGTAATCTTCATCTACTTTTATCCCCGCAAATCCTGCATTTCGAATTTCATCTCCTGTTTCTTTCTCCACATTTGTACGTATTCTTTCTATGGAAGAAATTTTTTCTACTTTTTTCCGTACAGTCTGCTCAGATATCCCCAGTTTTTCTGTCAAAAGAGCGATCACTTTTTCCGGCTCTTTTATCTGACTGTGAATTACAGAAATCGTACACACTGTTTTATTTGCAGCAAGTACTTTTCCCTTTGCGTCCACAATTTCACCACGTGCGGCCTTAATGTCTCTTTCCCGTTCATGAAGATCCTCCGCTTTTTCATAATAATAATCCGAACGAAAGCCCATAAGATAGATCAGTCTGCCAATCAGACACAAGATCATCAGCAGACACAAAAAGAAAACGATCCACACTTTCCTTTTATGAAATGTATAATTTTTTTTCATAAAAAAATCCTCTGGAAAACAGTCATAATAATATATGACTGTTCTCCAGAGGAGATGTGTACGACTCTTTATTTAGTCCAGCCCGGCCTCTTCGTTTGTGATGCCTTCGCTTTCCATATCGTTATTTTCTGTAGTGTCCGATTCATCCTCTTCTGGTGGTGCAGGAACATTGGTATCTGAAATCGCTTCCTTCAACGTATTGTCTGAATCCGAAGAAGACGTAATCAGATATGTGGACATGATATACTGTCCGTTATCATCCAGCTTGTGTTCTCCGTTGTCATTTAAAAGATAGCCATTTTCATCAATACGGTTTCCTTCAAGATCCACGCGGTTTCCACTGCCATCCACCAGATTTCCCTTTTCATCCACACTACTTCCGGATACATCTACCAGGTGGCCTTTAAATCCTTCCCAGAGTTCCGTCTCAGGAACACTGCCGTCTTCAGATTCATCCGGAGTAACATTCAGATACGGAAGAAGTTCTGACAGAATTCCCTGTGCGATATACTGTGGATATTTACTGTCCGCCTGCTCATCTGCTTTCGGCTCATCAACAACCACGTAGAGAAGGATCTGCGGATCATCCACCGGTGCAAAAGTGATAAAAGAAACCAGGTATTTGCCGTTGCCTCGCGGAAACTTTTCGGCAGTACCGGTCTTACCACCGGAACTGTATCCCTGTACCTTTGAAGTACCACTGGTACCTTCCTGCACACTGGCCTGCATGTAAGAACGGATATCTGCTGATATCTCTGAAGAAACTGTCTGTTTCATAAGAATCGGATCAAATTTCTTTACAGTTGAACCACTGCTGTCTTTGATCTCACTTACCAGATGAGGCTGATAATAGGAGCCTCCATTGATAACAGAGCACATGGCGTTGATCTCCTGGATCATGGTACAGGTAAATCCCTGTCCGAACGCGGAACATGCAAGCTCTGTCTCGCCCATCGTATCTGCAGTATGAATCACACCAGAACCTTCATTTGGAAGGTCGATTCCGGTACGGCTTCCGAAGTTAAACAGCGTCTGTGCCTTGAGGTACTGTTCCGTTCCCATCTTGGCTGCAATCTGCATCATCGCATCGTTACAGGAGTTCGCGATAACATCCCGCAGTGCCTCTGTTCCGTGTGCATCCGGCCAAACCGCACATTTGATGTACGTATCGCCATTCGCACCAAAGGTCTGTCCACCATCACAGACAAATGTATCGTTCTCCGAAATTTTACCCTTTTCCAGTGCACCCGCCATAACGATCGGCTTCACAACAGATCCCGGCTCATACGTCTCTGTCACACAGAAATTGTTCCACATGGCATTCAGGGCTGTCACCGTATCCTCATCATTCATCGCTGCAATCTGATCCTCAGAATAAATACTCGAAAGATCACGCGGATCATTCAGATCATAGCGGTCCCCGCCATCCATGGCAACGATCTCACCGGTAGATGGCTTCATTGCGATCACACCGATATTTTTTGCTCCCATGGCTTCTTTAAATCCATTAACATATTTTTCAACAATCTGCTGTACACCCACATCCAAGGTTGTTACAATACTCTGTCCGTCTTTCGGATCGATGATAGTCTGTTCCACATCTGCATTGTCATTGATATATCCATACTGACGGCCATCCGTCCCCATCAACGTACTGTTATAGTAACTCTCCAGCCCTACGTCTGCCGTATCTCTGGAAAGTGTAAATCCAATCGCATCATTTGCAAGCTCATTAAACGGATAACTTCTCAGATAATCTTCTTCAAACCATACCCCTTTTATATTTGCCCGCTCTGCTTTCTGTGCATCTGACAGCTCGCTGTCTTCAGCCGGAGATTCATAATCTTCAAAAGCTTTTTTCTCATCCATGGAGAGCTGCTTCTTCAGGATCTGATACTGGCTGTTCTTCGTATCCTCGGCGGAAAGGATCGACCGAATCTTGTCTTCATCAAGTCCCAGCACGTCTGTCAGTGCTCTTACTGTCGGTTCTACATATTTTTCATCAGAGTTGACGGTCTTGCAGTCAAGGATCACAGAATACACTTTCTGACTTGTCGCCAGGATATTACCGTTACGGTCATAAATATCTCCTCTTTTCGCTGGAAGAGTACTGCTCTGATACTTCTGCTGTGCCTGTGTCAGAACCTGTTTTTTGTATTTTTTGCCACTGGTAGCATTAATATAAGTAATTCTGCCCAGTAAACCAACTAAAGCTAGCAACACTACAGCGAATAGTCCTACTAGCTTTCCTCTCATTTTGTGATTAATTTTTTTCTGAGGTCTTCTTCGATTCCTCGTATTGGTATTGCTCAATGATCTATCACCTCTTGGACTCAGGAACTTCCTGATACTGTCTTACATAACTGTTACTCGGCATAGTATAAGTCTTTTTCTGGTCATCTTTCGGATAATTCATTCCCAGACGCCCTATGGCAAGCTTCTTGATCGTATTCAGATCCACATCTGAAGTTACCTGACTCTCATATGCATTGTTGTCTTCTTTAATCTGTGACAGTTCTGTTTCCAGAGAAGCAACTGTTTTTATCTTACCTGTCAGCTCCGATTTCAGCTGAAGATAATTGACACAGCAAAAAAGTACGGCAACACTTACCACTGCAAGGAACACCACAAAACCGCGTCCCATGCTCTTTGCTTTTTCTCTGTTTCTCTGTGCTTCCCGACTGAGCTGTCTCGGTTGAGCTGCCGGTCTCTCCGGCATATTTTCACGAACTCGTCGCGCGGTCTGCACTCCAGGAGCCTGATACGGTCTCGCAGGAACTTCCTGCAGTCTTCGCACCGCATTCCCATCCACATACATTCCACGGGCATTTCTGGCATTTGTTCTGTTTTTTCTGGATGTGACTGCTCTGTTCGTCCTCTCCATCTACATCTCACAACTTTCTACTTCTATACTTAATTAAAGATATCTTCTTTCAAAGATTCTGAGTTTTGCACTCTTAGATCTCGGATTCTCTTCCATTTCTGTCTCACTTGGCAGAATCGGTTTTCTCGTGATCACTTTTCCTTTGGATTTCTTGCCACATACACATACTGGGAAATCCGGTGGACAGGTACATGGATTTTCATTTTTTCGGAAAATTGTTTTTACAATCCTGTCCTCAAGAGAATGAAAGGTAATAATACAGATTCTTCCGCCATCATCCAGAAGATCGATCATCCCATCCAGTGATTCTCTCAGAACATCAAGTTCCCGGTTCAGTTCAATTCGGATTGCCTGAAAAGTTCTCTTTGCAGGATGTCCTCCAGTTGCCTGGATTTTCATCGGAATCGACTGTCGTATGATCTCGGTCAGTTCTCCGGTTGTCTGAATCGGTGCTTTGGCTCTCGCAGCCACAATATGTTTTGCAATGTTTTTTGCAAATTTATCTTCACCGTAATCACGAATGATACGGTACAGTTCTCTTTCATCATAACCATTCACGATATCCGCAGCTGTGCGGCTCTGTCTCTGGTCCATTCTCATATCCAGCGGTGCATCCACACGATAGGTAAATCCACGCTCTTCATTGTCTAACTGATAAGACGAAACTCCCAGGTCCAGAACAATTCCATCAACTTTCTGAATTCCCAGGTTCTTCAGCTCATTCGCCATGTAACAATAATTGCTGCGAATAATCTGAACTCTGTCACCATAGGCGGACAACCGTTCACTCGCAGCAACTATTGCATCTTGGTCCTGATCTATGCCAATAAATCTCCCCTTGGCAGAAAGTCTGCGGCACACTTCACTTGCGTGCCCCGCTCCTCCCAGAGTTCCATCCACGTAGATCCCGT
>ENA-OPAO01002044-OPAO01002044.1-human-gut-metagenome-genome-assembly--contig:-NODE-2044-length-12663-cov-3.022367_pt1 | contig 12663 bp, 10 predicted proteins | sample MGYA00241054_ERZ501424 | MGnify/ENA primary metagenome ERZ501424 (study PRJEB25962, sample SAMEA2042623) | human gut metagenome | biome: human gut; feature: human-associated habitat; material: faeces...
AGTCCCTGAGATAATATCCCCCTCATCGATCCTCTTAAAAGAAGCCTCCAGCTCCTTTTCATAATCTGCCATGGAAGTTGCCTCTTCGGCAACCGCTGTTACTTTTTCTTCTTCTGCCATAGTATATTCATCCTTTCTTTGCACGAATCTGCTGTTTCTATTATTATAGCGTTGTTTCCCGGAATCTGGCAACAGAAAATAGAAAGATTCCGGCACATACCGGTTGTATGTACGGGGAATAGTACATAGAAAGATAATAAATCTGTTTGCTGATTTTTTTTAAGTATGCTAAGATAAAAATCAGAAATTATAGACCAAGCAGATTCCGGCAGAAGGCAGAAGAGTTGTCTGACAGATGCCGGGAACAACAGTTAGGGGATTATTTGTGAGAAAAGATAATAAAGTTTATGTCATCGGACACAAGAATCCGGACACGGATTCCATCTGTTCTGCGATCGCATATGCCGACATCAAGAATCGAACAACCAAGGGAACGTATGTGGCGAAGAGAGCCGGACAGATCAACGAAGAAACAGAATTTGTACTGAAATATTTCCATGTGCCGGCACCCGGTTATCTGCCGGATGTGGGAACCCAGGTGAAAGACATGGATCTTCATGAGACACCGGGAGCGGCAAACAGCATGTCTGTAAAGCGGGCATGGAAACTGATGCAGGAGCATAATGCGGTAACACTGCCGATCACGGACAAAGAGGGAAAAGTGGAAGGTCTGATCACCACCGGAGATATCGCGAAATCCTATATGGATGCTTACGATAACACATTGCTTGCCCAGGCGCGTACCCAGTACCGGAGCATCGCGGATACCGTGGACGGACAGATCATCGTGGGAAATGAACACGGATACTTTATCAAGGGAAAAGTAGTCATGGGACTCTCCCAGCCGGATACGATGGAGAGTTTTATCGATGAGGACGATCTGGTTATTCTCGGAAACCGTGCGGAAGATCAGCTGTGTGCGATCGAAGCAAACGCAAGCTGCCTGATCGTGTGTCTGGGAGCGAAAGTCGGAAAGACGATCCAGAAACTGGCAGAGGAGAGAAATCAGGTGATCATTTCCACACCGTACGATTCGTTCACCGTTGCCCGCCTGATCCACCAGAGTATTCCGATCAAGTATTTTATGAAAAAAGACAATCTGGTGATCTTCCGGAGTGATGATTTTACTGATAAGATCAAAGATATCATGACGAAGACCCGTTACCGTGCATTCCCGGTGGTCAACACCCGTGGAAAATACATCGGTACCGTTTCCCGTCGAAACTTCATGAGTATCAAGAAAAAACAGCTGATTCTGGTTGACCATAACGAGAGATCTCAGGCGGTCGACAACATCGAAGAGGCAGAGATCCTGGAGATTCTGGATCATCACAGAATCGGTTCTCTGGAGACCTTCCAGCCGATCATGTTCCGCAACCAGCCGGTAGGCTGTACCGCAACCATTATGTATGAGATCTACGCGGAAAAATATCTGGAGATCCCGGAAAATATCGCCGGACTTCTGTGTGCGGCGATTCTGTCAGATACGCTGATGTTCCGCTCACCGACCTGTACGGAACGTGATAAAGAGGCAGCGCAGGAACTGGCAAAGATCGCCAAGATCGAGATCGAAAGCTTTGCCAATAAAATGTTCCGTGCCGGAAGCAATCTGAGCAGTAAGACACCGGAAGAAATCTTTTATCAGGATTATAAGAAATTTATTGTGGATGACCTGGCATTCGGTGTGGGACAGATCAGCTTCATGTCCGAGGAAGAACTGCAGACGGTCAAAGACCGCCTGATGCCGTATATGGAAAAAGAATGTGGCAAACATGGAATCAAGATGGTGTTCTTCATGCTGACCAACATCATCAAGGAGTCCACGGAACTTCTGTGTTATGGAGAGGGATCGGATGGACTGGTATATGAGGCATTCGGAGAGAAAGTGGAAGACAGTTCCTGTCGTCTGGAAGGTGTGGTATCGAGAAAGAAACAGCTGATTCCGAAGTTTATGAATGCATTACAGCAGTAAAGGAAAAATATATGGCGAAACAACAGTGGAAACCCGGCAACATGCTGTATCCGCTTCCGGCGGTTATGGTATCGGTGCGGGATAACGAAGGAAAAGACAATATCATTACCGTAGCGTGGGCAGGTACGGTGTGTACCAACCCGCCGATGGTATCCATTTCGGTGCGACCGGAGCGCTATTCGTATCATATGATCGAAGAGAGCGGTGTTTTTGTGATCAATCTGACTACGGAAGCACTTACGTATGCGACCGATTACTGCGGTGTCCGTTCCGGAAAAGACGTGGACAAATTCAAAGAGATGAAACTGACCTGTGTGGAAGCCTCCCAGGTGAACTGTGGAATGATCGGGGAGTCACCGGTGAATATCGAGTGTAAGGTCGTAAAAACAGAGAAGCTTGGTTCCCATCACATGTTTCTTGCACAGGTAGTTGCTGTTCATGCAGACGAAGATTATATGGATGAAAATGGCCGGTTTGATCTGAACAGCGCACACCCGATGGTGTATTCCCATGGAACGTACTATGGTGTAGGAAAGCAGCTCGGTACTTTCGGGTACAGTGTGAGAAAACGTAAATCCAAGCGAAAAAGTAGGAAATAGGTCGAAAAAACGAAAATTTTTTCTTGTGTTTAACACTTTACCATGCTATAATGTCTGCGTATTCAAAAAGCAATGAGCAAATTCTAAGGAGGAACGTGTAACATGTCTTATGTAGATGAAGTATATGAAAACGTTGTGGCTAAAAATCCTAACGAACCAGAATTCCACCAGGCTGTCAAAGAAGTACTGGATTCTCTGCGTCCGGTAATTGATGCAAATGAAGAAAAGTACAGAAAAGAAGCTTTGCTGGAGCGTATCGTTGAGCCTGAAAGAGTTATTATGTTCCGTGTACCGTGGGTAGATGATCAGGGCCAGGCACATGTAAACAAAGGATATCGTGTACAGTTCAACAGTGCAATCGGACCTTACAAAGGAGGTCTTCGTCTGCATCCATCAGTAAACTTGGGTATCATCAAATTCCTGGGATTTGAGCAGATCTTCAAAAACTCCCTGACTGGACTGCCAATCGGTGGTGGTAAAGGTGGTTCTGATTTCGATCCGAAAGGAAAATCTGATCGTGAAATCATGAAATTCTGCCAGAGCTTTATGACAGAGCTGAGCAAACACATCGGCGCAGATACAGACGTACCGGCTGGTGATATCGGAACCGGCGCAAGAGAGATCGGTTACATGTTTGGTCAGTACAAGAGACTGAGAAACGTATACGAAGGAGTTCTGACAGGTAAAGGACTGACCTATGGTGGATCTCTGGCAAGAACAGAAGCTACCGGTTATGGTCTGCTGTACCTGACACAGGAACTGTTAAAATTAAATGGTATCGACATCGCAGGAAAGACTGCAGTTGTATCCGGTGCAGGTAACGTAGCAATCTACGCAATCCAGAAAGCACAGCAGCTGGGTGTAAAAGTTCTGACCTGTTCTGATTCTACCGGTTGGGTTTACGATCCGGACGGAATCGATGTAGCACTTCTGAAAGAAATCAAAGAAGTGAAGAGAGCAAGACTGACAGAGTATGTAAAAGTTCGTACAAACGCTGAATACCATGAAGGAAGAGGCGTATGGCAGATCAAAGCTGATCTGGCACTGCCATGTGCAACACAGAACGAACTGCATCTGGAAGATGCAAAACAGCTGGTAGCAAACGGAACCATCGCTGTATGCGAAGGTGCTAACATGCCTACCACTCTGGAAGCTACCCAGTATCTGCAGGCAAACAACGTAATCTTTGCACCTGGTAAAGCAGCAAACGCCGGTGGTGTAGCAACATCCGCACTGGAAATGTCTCAGAACAGCGAGAGACTGAGCTGGACATTCGAAGAAGTAGATGCAAAACTGAAAAACATCATGATCAACATCACCCACAACATGGATGATGCAGCAAAACGTTACGGATTCGAAGGCAACTATGTAGTAGGTGCCAACATTGCCGGATTCGAAAAAGTTGCTGATGCTATGTTAGCACAGGGTATCTGCTAATTTTCAAACGCAAGTAATAAGTAATGTTCAAACAATAAACAACAGAAAATCCCCGCAGTGGACGTCAAATATCCGCTGCGGGGATTTCTGCATGTAGAAAAATATAACTATTCAGCCGGCAGAATTTCGTAAGGTGATTTGCATATTTAATGGATTCCCTTCTGAATCAGATCTTTCCCAAACTTTTCCCGGATCTTATCCATCGCCCGTTCCATCTTCTGTTCTTTTTCAATCGCTTTCGGGTCATAACTGAACAGATCGAGCTGTACCGGTTCATCAGCATCCGTCAGTTTTCCGGCGCGAACTCCCAGTAAACGGATCGGGTTTCCGTTCCAGAGTGTATCAAAAAGATGACAGGCTGCGTGGTACAGCTTTTTCCCATCCTGCGTCGGGGAGGAAAGCGGCATCTGACGGGTGTATTTGTCAAATGTCGAGTATTTGATCTCCACGCACAGGTTATTGGCAGACTGACCGGCTTTTTCGAGACGGTGCCCTACCTTGGTGGAAAGCTGCAGAAGAATAGAGTACGCTTCCTGCGCGGTCGTAAGATCACTGGCGAGGGTGGTGGAATTGCCGATCCCTTTTGCCTGAGACGGTTCGCTTTCGATGCTGGAATTATCGATTCCGTTTGCATATTCCCACAGCATTTTTCCGTGGCTTTTCAGATGAAGGCTGAGAATCGCCGGATCCATCCGAGCCAGATCGCCAATCGTATGGATATCCAGTTTCTGTAGGACAGCTACGGAAGCATGTCCTGCCATGAACAGACTGCTGATCGGAAGTGGCCACATTTTCTTCTGAATCTCATCAGGGAAAAGTGTGTGCGTCTTGTTCGGCTTTTCAAAGTCAGAAGCCATCTTTGCCAGCACCTTATTGGAAGAGATCCCCACATTGACCGTAAAACCAAAATGGCTGTAAATATAGTTGCGGATATAGGCCGCGCCTTCTTCGGGTGAGGAGAAGCGGGAGGCAATTGTGGTATAGTCCAGATAACATTCATCCACACTGACCTGTTCAATCTCCGATGTCAGTGAGCGGAGAAAACCGACAAACTGTTTGCTGTGGCGGCTGTAAGAGTCGTGATCAGGAGGAATGATGGTGAGCGTCGGACATTTTTTCAGAGCATTTGCCACCGGTTCCGCAGTATGGATATGGTAAGTATTTTTCGCTGACAGAGACTTTGCCAGAACGATCCCATGGCGGGTCTTCCGGTTGCCGCCGATGATCGCGGGAATCGTCCGGATATCCACGCTGTCCGGATTTGCCTGTAAGAGATCAATTGCGCTCCAGCTCAGATATGCGGAATTGACATCGATATGAAAAATGATGCGATCCATGAATGTCCTCCTTTCTGCGGATATCCGCATCTGTTACCAGAAAGTATGTTCTTATATAAAATTAAGTATACGTTAATTGGATCTCCGACGCAATCCATAACTTGGTTATTTGGGAAGAAAGAAGTATAATAGAAGCAACGCAATAGAAAAAGAGGAATAATCATGGACGGAATCAGTAAAAAAATATATCTGGAACTTCAGGCTCCGACCGAGGACGATAACCGGTCCGATCAGAGAAGGATCCAGGACGGATTAAAGGAACAGGGGATTGAGGCAAAAGTAAGCCTGCGGGTACTGCGAAAACTATATCCGCTGTGCGAAGAGGCAGAGTGGAAAGTGACCGTGTCGCTGGCGTGGGACGGTCAGACGTGGCATGGCGTGGATCTGGAAGCGGGAGATACCACCGGGTTACATTACGGTGTGGCGGTGGATCTGGGAAGCACCACCGTGGTTGCCCGTCTGGTGGACTGCGCGACAGGAAAGATCCTAGGCGAAACCAGCACGTTCAACGGGCAGATTCCCTATGGAACGGACATTCTGACCAGAATCTTTCACTGTCAGGAAGACCGTGGAACGCTGGAGATCCTTCGAAAAGCAGCGGTAACCAGCATTACCACCTGTGTGAGAGAACTGGAAGCACAGCAGCAGTTACCGGAAAACAGCTGTATCGCGATGGCAATCGGGGGCAATACAACGATGATTCATTTTCTGCTTGGGATGGATGCGTTCTGTGTCTTCCACACTCCGTATGCGGTGCACGCAGACCAGCCCGGATTTCTCCCGGCAAAAGATCTGGAACTGCCGGTGAAGGGATATGTTTACATTTATCCGGCAAAGTCCAATTACCTGGGCGGCGATATCATCAGCGGCATGGTGGCTACGGGAATCTATAAAAAAGAGAAGATCAACGCTTTTTTCGATATCGGAACGAACGGGGAACTCGTACTGGGGAACCGGGATTTTCTGTTATGCGGTGCGGGAGCTGCGGGACCTGCACTGGAAGGCGGTGTGGTAAAGACGGGCATGCGCGCGATGGAAGGCGCGGTGGATCGGGTAAAAATGGAAGATGGAGAACTGCACTGCCACGTGATCGGGGAGGCAACGGCGAAAGGAATCTGCGGATCCGGGATTGTGGATCTTCTGGCGGAATTGTTTTTGCATGGATGGATCGATATCCGGGGGATCTTACAGCCGGAGAAAAGCCGGTGGATCGTGGAGAAAGACGGGATGCTGGCGGTGAACTATGCACCGGAGCTGTATTTTTACCAGAGTGACATCGAAGAATTTATCCGGACAAAAGCGGCGGCATACACGATGGTGGCGATCATGCTGCGGGAGTCCGGGATCGAACTTTCGGAACTGGAAGGATTCTATGTGGCGGGCGCTTTTGGAAAACATGTGTCCAAAGAATCCGCGATCGCTATCGGCGTGTACCCGGACATGGAACGGGATCGGATCATCCATGCGGGCAATTCTTCCCTGGAAGGTGCGGTATGTGCACTGCTGGATCGCGGTGTGGCAAAAGAAGTGGAGGAGATCCTGGAGAAAATGGTATATATCCAGTTCGCAGCGGTAGAAGATTTTTTGAATACAATGGTGGCAGCACAGGCACTTCCCCATACCGATCTGGAGCGGTATCCTACGGTGAAGGAGAAACTGGAACGGCTCCGAGAAGAAGAGAGAGCAGCGGATGTTCAGAAACAGAAATAAGAAATTTGGTAACTATTCAGTAGGTAATATCCCGCGAGGTGTTTTGGCATGAATATGCCAAAATCCCGAGACATACAAGTCAAAATGCCATCACCGAAGGTGATTTTAAATGCATTTTGACTCGTAACTGTGAAGGTACTGAACAGTTACGAAATTTGAATAAAAAATAAAAAACTTCAGCAGACAGAAGAAAGCTATTGTGTCTGCTGAAGTTTTTTTATGGAGTAAAGAAACCAAGATTATATTGCAGATGTTTGCGGTGGCGTATGAATCTTGCTGTGGATTTGCAATGATATCTGAAATTAAAATTATGTAAACTAGCAATCGGAATTTTCCTTTGCCATTCGTTTCAGCTCCGGCATTACCGTACACAGCATCACGATGAAGCAGGCGCTTCCGCCAAGCACATTGGATACCGGTTCTGCGAGGAAGACACCGTCACTTCCCATATGGAACAGATACGGAAGGATGTAGGTAAGCGGAACCACGATGATGACCTTGCGAAGCAGAGAGAAGAAAATCGCGAATTTTTTCTTGCCCAGTGACTTGAACATCGTCTGTCCCACATACTGGAGTGCCTGAAAAACAAAGGCTCCGAAGTACAGTTTCAGTGCCGGGATCGCATCGGTGATCAGCGCCTGGTCGGAACTGAAGATACCGATCAGGAAACGCGGTGCAAACAGGATCACGCCCCAGGCGAGCAGTGTATACAGAATCGCCATCACGCTCATGGTGAGCCAGGACTGGAACACTCTCTTAGGCCGGCGTGCGCCATAGTTATAACTGATGACCGGAGAGGAACCTTCGGTAATGGCATGGATCGGTGTATCGATGATCTGTCGGATACTCGATACGATCGTCATCACGGAGATATACAGATCGCCTCCGGTGACCGAAAGTACATTGTTGCAGCAGATCGTCACCAGACTGTTGGTAAGCTGCATGATAAAACCTGCGGTTCCGAGGCTGATAATATTTTTTGCCCGCCTTCCGCAGTAACGGATTTCTTCTCCGGACAGAAGACGGACTTTCAATTCGGTCTTTTTCCGCAGAAAATACAGGACAAACGCTGCAGAAAGAATCTGTGATAACACCGTAGCGATCGCCGCACCGCGGATACCGAGTCCGAACACAAAGATAAAAACCGGATCCAGGATCAGGTTGGCAATTGCACCGATCGCTACAGAGAACATCCCTGTGGTGGCGTATCCCTGCGCATTGATAAATGGATTCATACCGGTAGAAACCATAGAAGGAAAAGTTCCGAGCAGATAGATCATCAGATAAGGATACGCGTAGATCAGTCCGTTTTCCGAACTTCCGAACAGAAGCAGAATCGGTTTCGCAAAGATCATACCGACAGCCATCAGAAGCAGGGCACAGACACAGATCAGAAAGAATGAGGTATTCATGATCATCGAAGACTCTTTCGTATCTTTTCTTCCACGCTCGATCGAAAAAAGCGGCGCACCGCCGGAACCGAAGAGGTTACTGAAAGCAAGAATAATCGTAATGATCGGAAAACACAGCCCGACAGCTCCAAGCGCTGTGGTTCCCACATCCGGGATCCTTGCAATATAGATTCGGTCCACAATATTGTAGAGCAGGCTTAAAACCTCCGCCACAAGCATCGGAATGGAAGCCCGCAAGATATTATCGGTGATTTTCCCATGTTCAAAGTCAATCTGTTTCATGATAAAACTCCTTTGTGTATGAGGTAGATGATGCAGGTATATGCGTTGTGCTACCGTCATGCATCTGTGTAAAATTTAGGTAAATTGCTGTTGCGCTTTTAGTGTAGCACAGATTATAATATATGAAAAATATTGTTTTTATATAAATAAAAAATAATTTCTATATAGATATGAGAAAGGAAAACGGAGGAAACTATGGAGATCAAACAGCTGGAATATTTTCGTGCAATTGTAGATGAGGGAACTATCAGCGGTGCGGCCAGAGCCCTGCATATGACACAGCCGCCGCTTAGTTACCAGATGAAAATGCTGGAAGAAGAACTGCAGGTACGCCTGTTTGCGCGGGGAAGTAAACATATCCGATTGACAGAGGCTGGAAAAGCACTGTATGTGCGGGCAGAAAGTCTTCTGACCATGACGGATATTACGAAAAGAGAAGTGATCAAAGTCAGCCAGGCAACGACGATCCATCTTGGTGTGACGCCATCCACGGTGAATATGATGGCAAAATATCTGGTAAAGTACACCAGCCATCATCCGGATATTCGTTTTGTGATCCATGACGGATCTACCTTTACACTGAAAGATGAGCTGGAAAACGGAATCCTTGATGTGACTACACTTCGTACGCCGATCGCCTTAAACGGATTCTGTTCCAAACTACTGCGACAGGAACAATTAATGGCTATGGTTCCGCAGGGACAGGAAGAAGAAGGTCTTCGGGAACTGACACTGGAAGAACTGGCCGGACATCATCTGATCCTTTCCAAGCGTCACAGAAAGTATGTGTTGTCCATTTTTGAAAAACATGGTCTTTCCTGTGATGTTTATTATGAATGTGAGGATGCCAGAACAGCCATGAGTCTGGCAGCCAGCGGATTGGGAACAGCGATTCTTCCGGCTTCCATGAGAGGACAGTCGGAAAAGATCTGTCCGATTCCGATCGCAGAAAAGGAACTGATCACCGATGTGCTGCTGGTCTGGAGAAATGAAGAACATTCGGATGTAGTAGAATCCTTTATTCGTGAGTTTTAAGTTCCCTTACATGGAAAATTGTGGTATGATGAAAATAATGTGCCGGGGCACATTGTTGTTACAGTAACACATTGTTTGTTCTCGAATAACAAACAGGAATAAAAACTTGTATTAACTAAGATAATATGATAAAATGGTAAGCTGCGATAAGGATGAGAGATATGAAGAATATAGTGTTAATTGGAATGCCCGGAGTTGGAAAAAGTACAATTGGTGTAATACTTGCAAAAGAGTTAGGTTATCAGTTTGTAGATGCAGACCTTCTGATTCAGAAGCAGGAAAAGAGATTATTAAAAGAAATTATCAGTGAAGAGGGTATCGAAGGCTTTATTGCAATTGAAAATCAAGTAAATGCTTCTATTGAAGCGAATCGCACAGTAATTGCCACAGGAGGCAGCGTGGTGTACGGAAGAGAAGCTATGGAGCATCTTGGAGAGATTGCCACGGTCATTTATCTGAAATTGTCTTACAAAGCTCTGAGGAAACGGCTGGGCAACCTGAAAAACCGTGGAGTGGTTTTGCGGGACGGACAGACATTAAAAGATTTATATGAAGAACGTGTGGTATTGTATGAAAAATATGCAGATATCACAATTGATGAGGAAAACAAAAATTTAGAGGAGACTTTACAGAGTATTGTAGACAGTCTGGAACTAAACAGTGAAGATACTGAATAGTCATGATATTCTGTAAAACTATTTGAAAAATTCAGTGGACAATATGAATAAAAAGATAAGAAATCTTTAAAATTTATTTACAAAAGCATTGATTTGTTATAACATAAAAATCAATGAGAGGGATTATCGGGACTTGTATTGGCTGAATATAAACATAGAGGTGAACTATGGATCAGTATATTATTAAGGGTGGAAACCCGTTAGTTGGTGAAGTAGAGATTGGTGGAGCGAAGAATGCAGCACTTGCGATTCTTGCAGCCGCTATTATGACAGATGATACCGTCCGGCTGGAAAACCTTCCGGATGTCAATGATATAAATGTACTTTTAGAGGCCATCGGAGGAATCGGAGCAAAAGTGGAGCGGGTAGACCGTCACACTGCAGTGATCAACGGTTCCACTATCGGTGATATCAGTGTAGATTACGAATATATCAAGAAAATCCGTGCATCCTATTATCTGCTGGGTGCGCTTCTCGGAAAATATAAAAAAGCAGAAGTACCTGCCTGGTCTCTGCCTTCACCGGTCTGCCATCCAAAAAAACCTCGGCATCTGCTGGAATCCTTTCTCCAGTACCGATTTCTTTTCCTGCAACCGTAACCCGTCCGGCATCTGTCAGCTGGTCTGCTTCTCTTCTTGAACATACTCCTGCCGCACTCAGGTATTTATTTATTCTTATTGTAGTCTGATCTGTTGTTATCCTTTTTTCGTCCATTACTCTATTATATAGTTTTTTCTTTTTGTCCGCAACCGAGACCTTGTTTTTTTTTACCACATATTGTATGATAAAATTATTGTTTTATCATTTCAGATACACAAAGGAGGGAAATTATGTCTGATAAGAAACGACACCTGAATCCCCTGCTGCTTCTGATTGCGATTTTATTGTGTCTGTCTGCAGGATTTTTATTCCGTCGAACTTCTTTTGATGCGAATTACAAAATTCCTGCCAGACATTCCTCTGTAATAAAAAAATCCAAGGTCACACCAACACCTGTTCCTACCCAGAAACCAAAGGCAAACGTCAGCATTTCTGCTACACCGACCATTACGGTCGAGCCTTCTGTCTCTCCTTCTGAATCCATATCACAAGATGAGACATCCCCGGAGGCAAGCCTTGGAGTCTGGACTTCAAGCGGCAGCAACTGGATGTTTATGGTTGACGGTGTTCCTTACACAGGCTGGCTGATCGATACTGACGGCAAACATTATTTCTTTGATAAAGATGGTATCATGCAGACCGGATGGGTGGATGATAATGGCAAACGTTATTACATGGATCTGGATGGTATCATGCAGACCGGAACGATCACAGTAGATGATCAAAATTATGAACTACAGGCAGACGGTTCTCTAAAAAAATAAGCATTGAAAAAGACACAGGATCCATCCCGTGTCTTTTATTCTGTCTAAATATTTTACTGAAGCAATCCACTGTATACATATCCGGTCTGACCATCATATTCAATCTGGATCCAGTCACCTTCCTGTCCCATTTTCTGAACCTGATCCCCTTCGTCAAGACCACCAATAATTTCACTGTCACTATTTGCTTCAGCTCTGACATTACACCCTTCTGTAACTGTCAGCATTGTGCCGTCTGCACTCGTCTCAGAAGAAGAAGTATCTGCTTCTTCACCCAGTCCGTCAAGGAACTGTGCAAGAGCTGTGTCATCCTTCTGTGCCTGCTCATATTCTGCCTGCACCTCAGCTGTAAGCTTCTTTACATCTTCATCAGATTTCAGCGAATCCATATAAGTGGAAACTGTTGTGTTCTGTTCAAGGTCACCCAAAATTCTATAGGTACCATCGCTGTCTTTTACAACATAAGAACTCCAAAGAGACGGTGCCGGTGTATCAATCCCCTTACAGATGAAACTTCCTTTCGTATATACAACATACGAATTGTCGTCCATCCCTTTCTTCATATACACTTTGCTGACTTGATATCCTTCAATATAATCCTTTGCATTTGTGATTCTGGATTCATCAGAAGGTGTCAGATTATTTACCAGTGTTCTTAATGTCGTAATATCTTTTTCCCCTAAAGCCTTGTAGTAGCTGTTCATAAGTGCAGTAACTTCTTCACTGCCATCCTCCAAGGGATTCGTGTCTTCTTCTTTCTTCCCGTCGTTTGTCTCCC
>ENA-OPAO01002047-OPAO01002047.1-human-gut-metagenome-genome-assembly--contig:-NODE-2047-length-12648-cov-4.316763_pt1 | contig 12648 bp, 13 predicted proteins | sample MGYA00241054_ERZ501424 | MGnify/ENA primary metagenome ERZ501424 (study PRJEB25962, sample SAMEA2042623) | human gut metagenome | biome: human gut; feature: human-associated habitat; material: faeces...
CCTCAGCCCGGTATAGTGATAGCGGTCGCCGCCGGCCGAGCCGCGCGCGGGAACTCCCGTCAGGTTGAACGCCACCAGCGCGTCGGCCCGAGGCGCGTTCAACACGGGCGCGCTCTCGGAGATGATGTCGGCGTTCGACCAGTACAGATCGCCCAGCCTTTTTTCCAACGAACCGTCCATCGCGCCTACTTATATTGGTTAATCAGCCAGTCGTAGCCCTGCTCCTCGAGTTTCAGGGCCAGTTCCTTGCCGGCCGAGTGAATGATCCGTCCGTCGTAAAGCACATGAACGACATCGGGCACGATATAATCCAGCAGGCGCTGGTAGTGCGTGATGACGATCGTCGCGTTATCGGGACGCTTGAGCTTGGCCACGCCGGTGGCCACGATCCGCAGCGCGTCGATATCGAGGCCGCTGTCGGTCTCGTCGAGCACGGCGAGCTTCGGCTCGAGCATCGCCATCTGGAAAATCTCGTTCTTCTTCTTCTCGCCGCCCGAGAAGCCCTCGTTCACGGCGCGCGACGTCAGTTTCGAGGGCAGCTCCACGACGGCGCTCTTCTCGCGCATCAGGCGCAGGAACTCGGCGGCCGAAAGCGGTTCCTCGCCGCGGAAACGGCGCTGCTCATTGACGGCCAGCTTCATGAAGCCGGCCATCGTGACGCCCGGAATCTCCACCGGATACTGGAAACCCAGGAAAAGCCCCAGACGCGCCCGGTCCTCTATGGACATATCCAGCAGGTCGCGCCCCATGAAGGTCGTCGAACCTTCGGTGACGGTGAACTTCTCGTTACCCGCGAGCACCGACGCGAGCGTCGATTTGCCCGAGCCGTTCGGCCCCATGATCGCATGGACCTCGCCGGCACGAACCGTCAGATCGATTCCCTTCAATATCTCCTTGCCGTCGACAGCGGCATGCAGATTTTTCACTTCCAACATAGCATCTATCTCATGCGGCCTGCACGACTTGCGCTTACGCGTAAGCCGGAGGCCCGTTAATTCTCTTCCCGAGCGACGAATACGCCCTGTCGTCCCGCCCGTCCATACCGCGAAATCCGGTAAATTTCTCCGGTCGGAACGCTATTTTTCACACAACTCCGCACGACTGCGGACCCGATGGCCCGACTCCATGCGCGAAGCCCTACCCGACGCTACCTTCCAGACTGATCGACAACAGCTTCTGAGCCTCGACGGCAAATTCCATCGGCAGCTTGTTGAGCACCTCCTTCGCATAGCCGTTGACGATCAGCCCGACGGCATCCTCGGTCGAAAGCCCCCTCTGATTGCAATAAAAGAGCTGATCCTCCCCGATCTTCGACGTGGTCGCCTCGTGCTCGACGACGGCCGAGCGGTTGCCCACCTCGATATAGGGAAACGTGTGCGCCCCGCACCGGTCGCCGATAAGCAGCGAGTCGCACTGCGAGTAGTTGCGGGCGTTCTCCGCGTCCTTGGCCATGCGGCGCGTGCGCACGGCAGCGCGCAGGTTCGCGCTGTCGATCTGCAGCTGCACATAGCCTCTGGCAAAGCCGCCGTCGCTCAGGCCGTCGGAAAGTGCGAGCATCTGCGCGAAATACGCGCGGTCGAGCTCGAAGTCCGCTGCCTGCGGATTGGTCGTGCGCGCCAGGATTGCAGCGGCGCTGACCATGGCCTGCGCCAGAACGGGCGGGATGTCGCGGTAGTCCTCCTCGAGAAACGCCGTGAGCAGTTTCTGCGGCGCCACGGTGCCGCGCTGCGACAGGATCGCATCGCACTCCACGCCCATCGCCCGCGCCTTGATGAGCGCCTTGGCATTGTGGTAGTCATACTTGAGGCGGAACAGCTGCACGAGCTGCGCCTCCGGGACCATGCCCTCGACCTCATCGAACAGCGCCGCGATGTGCGCCTCGAGCGCAGCGCCGGCTTCCTTCGCGGACAAGCCGCTCAGGTCGCCGTAGCCGCATTCCTCCAAGATCTTGGCCGCCTCGTCGTTCGTGGGCGCGTCGATCATGCGCTCCATGCGCTCAGCGGAAAGCATTTTGGTCTCGCGGGCTGCCAGCATTGCCGTAATCGCAAGGTAATTCGTATCTTTTACTTTAGACAATTCGGTTCCTCCCTCATGCGGCGCAGCACTCTGCGCCCCATATAGGATAATTCATTCCCCCCGCACGGGGCGGGGCAGGTCACGCGCCGAACAAGACCTCGGCAACCTGAGCAGCCAGATCACTGCGGCAGAGCTCTGCGATCGTCTCCACGGCACAGTTGACCTCGATATCTCCCTGCTGGAGCACAAACCCGGCACGCAGGTCGCGCGTGGCCTGGCTCATGGTGAGCCGGCCGGGCTTGCCCTGCTGCGCGAGCAGCGCATTGGCAGCGTCCACGACCGCCTGACCGCACGCGGCCTGATCCTTGGCGTTGAACACCAGGGTCTCGGTGCCGGTCGTCGCAGCCTGCGCGGCGAGTTTGGCCAGATACGCCACGTAGTCCGCCTGCGGCATGGTGCAGATCTTATCGAGCGCGGCGGCAAACGCCGCGTCGACCATCTCCTGCTTGAGGGCAAGGACGCTCTTTCTGGCTTCCATTTCCGCCAGACGGCCCATGCGCTGCACGCGGTCCTCGCACGCTTTCACACCGTCGCGGACGCGGGCCCAGTACTGGTCCTGCGCCTGTTTGTCATAATCGGCACGGATCTCGGCGCACCTGGCCTCGGCTTCGGCCGCGATGGCCTTCGCCTGCTCCTGCGCGTCCGCCTCGATGCGGCCGGTGATTTTTTCAATACCATTCATAGATCTTTGTTCCCTTCTGTCGGAAGAGGATGGGGATTACTTCAAGCCGTTGAGCATCAGGAAGGATGCCAGCAGGCAGAGGATGGCGTAGAACTCAACCGTGATGCAGAAGATCATGCCCTTGGACCAGTCGTCGGGCTTCTTGGCCAGGATGTTCAGGGACGCGGCAGCGACCTTGCCCTGCGCGATGGCGGAGATCAGACCGCCGAGCGCGATCGGCAGGCAGGCTGCGAAGTACTGCAGGCCCTGAGCGACGGTCAGCGGAGCGGCAGCGTTGGCGGCGAAGATCTGGCTCTGAGCCAGGAACCAGATAACGAAGCCGTACAGGCCCTGGGTGCCGGGGATGACCTGCATGATCATCGCTTTGCCGAACTTGCTGGGATCTTCCGAGACGAGACCTGCGCCGGCCTCACCGGCGATGCCGGTGCCCTTTGCAGAGCCAATGCACGCGAGCGCCGCTGCGAGCGCAGCGCCGAGAAGGCCGAGAGCCAGACCACCGATGGATTCGAGAAATGCCATTTTCAATTTCCTCCTTAAATATCTCTTGAGTACGAATGTTTAGAAATTATGATTTTCCACGTCGACATAGCGCGTGTTGATCTCGAGTGGGCGGAACGGTTTGCCGCCGTCGACATAGAACTTGCCGAAGAACTCCAGGCACTGCAGACGCAGGTCATGCACGAAGCAGCCGAGCAGGTTCAGGCCGAAGTTGAGCAGATGGCCCAACAGGAAGATGATGATGAAGATCAACATCGACACGACCGTCACGCCGCCGCTCGACGGCATCGCGGCGAGGGTGTTGAACACCTGCGCGATGACGCTGCCGGCCAGCATCAGAGCCATGAGTCGGGAATACGAGAGAATGTCGCCGAACCAGCCGGTCAGGCCGTTGTAGACCGCGCCGAACACGGCGGTGACTTTGCCGAAGCCCTTGGCATCGCGGCCGGAACCGTAGATCAGCATCAGAACGCCGATGCACAGCACGACCGGCACGCCGCCGATGTTGCCGATCTTGAGCACGAACAGCGCCAGGCCCGCGAAGATCACGAACCAGGTGCCCTCGTTGAAGATCGCATCGCCGACCTTGCCCTGACGGCACTCCATGACCATGTTCACGACCATGCCGGTCGAGAGCTGGATGAAACCGAGCACCATGGCGCCGATGAGGATCTGCGTCGTATCGGTCAGCGGGTCGAGCAGCGGGCTTGTCAGAATGCCGAGCTTGACGTCGTGACCGAACATCTTCACGATCGTCGGCACGGCGTTGCCGAAGAAGCCGCCTGTCACGATGCCGAGCAGGAACGTCGACACGCCGCAGGCGAACAGCAGCTCGCAGAAATACTTGCTGCCGCGTTTCGGCTTCATCTTGCCGAGCGCAACGAGCGCCGCGATCATCATCACAAGGCCGTAGCCCATGTCCGCCATCATGATGCCGTAGAACAAAATGAAAAACGGCGCCATGAGCGGGTTCGGATCGACCGTGCCGTAGGCCGGCAGGCTGTACATGTTCGTGACCATGTTCAGCGGTTCGGTAAATTTGTTGTTTTGGAGCTTGACCGGCACCTCGGGGTACTCGTCCTCCGTGGGATCGGCCAGATCCCAGGCGCAGTCATACTTTGCGAGCACCGCGGTGAGCTTGGCCTCCTCCGGCGCCGTGAGCCAGCCGCGCATGCACACGACGCTCTCGGTACCGACCAGGCGCTCTTCCGCCTCCGCGCGGCCGAGCTTCACGCTCGCGCGGTCGATGCAGAGCTTGAACGCATCCCGGTGCGGGGCAAAGGCGGCAATATCCGTCTCCGCCTGCTCACGCCTGCGGATGACGTCCGCGATCTGCTGCTGCGCGTCCTCAATGTTCTGCTTTGCCGTGCCCGGCGCGCCGTTCAGGTTTGCCAGCGTGAAGCCGGACGCGCGCAGCGCCGTGATGGCTTCCGTCAGCTCCTCTTTCAAACAAATGAGCAGCACATAGTGCTGTTCCTTGTCCGAAGAGATCTCATACAGCTGCGACTCGGGCGCAGCGTCCGCCAGCGCTTTTGCAGTCTCGGCAAGATCCACTGCCGCGGGCAGCATACCCAGAGAAATGCGGGTCCTTACGGTTTCGCCCAGATCCAGCGGCAGGTCGAGTGTCTGCCACGGGCGCAGGGCCTCCATATTGCTGCGGAGCTTAGCCTCCTCGCCGTTGTAGCGGCGCACGGCCACCTCCAGCTCCTCGAGCTGTGCGACTGCATCGAGCTCCTGACGGTACGCACCGTCATCCAGGAAATCCGCCTCCGTGACCTCCGGCCGGGAGCTGAGCAGCCTGGACTTGACCGGCGCATACTTGTCGAGCAGCTTGAGCGCGGCGGTCAGGCGCGTGAGTTCACTGCGCACCTCCGTCACATTGCCGCTCTCCTGACGCAGGACTGCGGCAGATTCCGCGTCCGCAAGCAAGGCGTCCGGTTCCGAGATCTGCACGCAGCCGAGCAGCATCAGATCCCGGAGCAGCTCATCTTTCTGCCGGCGAACGACCATGAGCCGCAGCTTTTTCATGTGTACAATGGCCATCAGCCGTTCACAATCCTTTCCACGATGAGTGATGCAGCCCGATCCAGATTGGTCTTAGCCTTGATGCGCATGGCAGCTTCCTTGTTCTTGGTCTCCGCCGCCAGCGTTTCCGCATCCGCCTTCGCCTTTTCATCCGATTTGGCCCGCAGCGTCTGCAGCTCCTGCTGCGCCTTACCGACGGCAGCCTCTATCACTGCCTTTCCCTCGGCCTGGGCCGCTTCCACTGCCGCCGCAGCGGCTGCCTGCGCGTCGGCTTTGATCTGTCTGGCCCGGTTTTCTGCGTCACTGATCGTTGTTATCGCCTCAAATGACATCCGTACACCTCCCTACGAATCAAACTGTTATTATGCCGCGCAACGCCCGTTTTCACGAACTGTTTCTACATAATGTAGGTATTTTACCTTATTCACCGCTGTTAATCAAGTAAAACTGCCCAAAATTGTCTGTCAAAATTCAAACACCTATGTGTTAAAAAACTATTGATCCTGCTAGCTTTTTCACGTCATTGACGAAAATTTAACGTTATCGGATTTGCATGATTTCTCGCGATGGGAACATTCATAATTTCTGATGAAAAAATGAACAAAATGTTGGGAAATGCAAGATTTCAACACTTAAAATGTTTTTCCACTTGCTATTGTGCCGGAAATAGCCTATAATGTTTTTGCTAAAGTTAAAAAGTTTGAACTATATTCGCATATTCGGAGGTACTTTCATGGAAAGCAAACGCCGTTTCGGCGACCGCAAGGACGGCCGCCTGATCCAGTCCCTCGCACCGTTTTACAAGTTCATGCCCTACATCATGCCCACGAAGAACGACGCCTGCAATCAGTTTGAGGACTGCATTGAGATCACGAACACCGACCGCTGGCTGCGCCAGAAGCGCCTCGAGGGCTACAAGGGCCTCGGCTACCTGCATCTGTTCATTGCGGCCTACATCCGTATGGTCTCCATGCGCCCCGGCATCAACCGTTTCGTGGCCGGCCGGCGCATCTATGCGCGCAACAATATCGAGGTCGTGCTGACCGTGCGCCGCAGCATGTCCACCACCTCGAACGAGACGACCATCAAGGCCGTCTTCGCCCCGACGGACACGATCTTTGACGTCTACCGCAAGATGAACGAGAAGATCGACGAGATCAAGTACGGCGACCAGGACAACAACACCGAGCAGGTCGCCGGCGCGCTGCTGAAGCTGCCGCGTTTCCTGCTGCGCTTCGCCATCGGCTGCCTGCGCGTGATGGATTACTTCGGCATCATCCCGCAGAAGCTACTCGACGCCAGCCCCTTCCACGGCTCGATGATCATCACCGATATGGGCTCGCTCGGCATCCCGCCGATTTATCACCACCTGTACAACTTCGGCAACCTGCCGATGTTCATCGCCTTCGGCGCCAAGCGCAAGGCGGTCGAGCTTGACCGCGAGGGCAAGCCGGTCGAGCGCAAGTACATCGACTTCATGGCCGTCATGGACGAGCGCGTGTGCGACGGGTACTATTACGCCTCCTCGTTCAAGTACATGAAGATGTTCATGCACAACCCGGCGCTGCTGGAAGTCCCGCCCGAGAAAGTGGTCGAGGATCTGTTCTGAGCATCCATACCTGCATAAGGAAAAACCTCCTGCGCTGCAGGAGGTTTTTGCATTTGTACGGCCACCCGCGCCTCCGGCGCCGACCGAACCGCACGCGCGGCCGAACACAGCAGCAGCATGATGAGCATGACAAAGATCACAAAGCGGAGTTTCTTCACCGCTCCCCCCTCCTCTGCTTTCGTTTGACACCAGTATACACAGCCGCTGCAAAAAAAGCCGTCGCATCCTGACGGCGTACAGAAAACTTTGCGGAGGCAAAGATCCCCCGGCGCGGAGTGAGCCCGCACCGGGGGATTTTTGCATATTTACCTTTTCAGCTCTCGGGCTTGGGCTGCGCATAGAACAACGCCACGAAGTCCGCATCATCCAGCTGGGCCTGGGCCTGATCGTGCATGGCCGTACCATCGCGCAGCGCGGACAGCGGCGCGCCGAGCACCGCTGAGATATTATGCCTCGTCGTCCTGATTTGTGCTGAACTCCGCCAGCGTCAGGCCGGGATTTTTCTGCTCCGCCCAGCGGATGCTCCACTCATTATTGAAGATGAGCAGGTTGTGGCCGCGGAAGTCCTGCACCCACTTCGTGTCGGAAGCGAGGTTGAGCGCCGTGGGGTCGGTGCCCTCGCTCGTGATCCAGCGGATGTAGGAATATGACAGGTCGCGGCGGCGGATGTCGATGTTGTACTCATTCTTGAGCCGGTACTCCAGCACCTCGAACTGCAGCACGCCGACCGCGCCGACGATGACCTCCTCCATGCCGCTGTTCGGCTCGTGGAAGATCTGGATGGCGCCCTCCTGCGCGATCTGGGTGACACCCTTGACAAACTGCTTGCGCTTCATGGTGTCCACCTGCGAGATGACGGAAAAGTGCTCCGGCGCAAACGTCGGGATGCCCTCGAAGCGCACGCGCAGCTTCGGGTCGCAGATCGTGTCGCCGATGGAGAAGATGCCGGGGTCGAACACGCCGATGATGTCGCCGGCGTAGGCCTCATTGATGATCGCACGCTCCTGCGCCATGAGCTGCTGCGGCTGCGCGAGCTTGAGCGTCTTGCCGCCCTGCACGTGCAGGTACTCATGGTCGCGCTCGAACTTGCCCGAACAGATGCGCATGAAGGCGATGCGGTCGCGGTGGGCCTTGTTCATGTTCGCCTGAATTTTAAATACGAACGCGGAAAACGCCGGCTGCATCGGGTCGACCACGCCGTCGGCCGTCGTGCGCGGCAGCGGCGGCATCGTCATGTGCAGGAAGTTTTCCAGAAACGGCTCGACGCCGAAATTCGTCAGCGCGGAGCCGAAGAACACCGGGCTGAGCCGGCCGGCGCGCACCTCGTCGAGATCGAAGGCGTAGCCCGCGCCGTCGAGCAGCTCGATATCCTCGGTCAGCTTTTCGCGCTGGCGCGGCCCGATCAGCTCGTCGAGCCGCTCAACGTCCGTGAGCTCGCACTCGATGGGGCGGATCTTATTCTGCCCGCGGTGAAACTCCTGAAACGCGAGGATCTCGCGGCGGTCGCGGTCGAACACGCCCTTGAAGTCGTGCCCGCAGCCGATGGGCCAGTTGACCGGATAAGTGCCGATGCCGAACTCGTTTTCCAGCTGCTCCATGAGCTCAAACGGGTCGCGGGCCTCGCGGTCGAGCTTATTGATGAACGTGAAGATCGGGATGTGGCGCATGGCGCAGATCTTGAAGAGCTTGCGCGTCTGCGGCTCGATGCCCTTGGCCGCGTCGATGACCATGACGGCACTGTCCGCCGCCATGAGCGTGCGGTAGGTGTCTTCCGAAAAGTCCTGGTGGCCCGGGGTGTCGAGGATGTTGATGCAATAGCCCTCGTATTCAAACTGCATGACCGACGACGTGATGGAGATGCCGCGCTGCTTTTCGAGCTCCATCCAGTCCGAGACCGCGTGGCGCGCGGTCGCCTTGCCCTTGACCGAGCCGGCGAGCTGGATGGCCCCGCCGTACAGCAGCAGCTTTTCCGTGAGCGTCGTCTTGCCGGCGTCCGGGTGCGAGATGATCGCAAACGTCCGGCGGCGCTCGATTTCCTGTTTCAGATCCATAGTCCGCTCCTCTGTTGTTCTTTCGAATATCAAACTTAGATAGTATACCCGATTTTTCCCGCGAGTGCAACAAAAACCTGCCCGTCAGGCCGTCTGCTCGCGCAGATAGAGCGTGAGCGTGGCGAGGAAGATGTCCCTGGCGTCATAGCGCGGCGTGAGCGGGGCGAGCTGCGTGAAGAAATGCTCGCTGCCCAGCGACGCGCACAGCGCGTGCGCGCGCTCGAGCGCCGGGGTGTCCTCGTCCTCCGCAAGGCGCATGGCCAGCTCCGGCAGCAGGAGCTTGAGATCGTAGATCTCCCCGCGCGGGTAGGCATACGCCTCGAGCACGCACTCCGCGCCCGCGAGCGCGCAGGCCGTCAGGTCGCTGTGCTGGTCGCTGAGGACGCGGTCGGTCAGCGGCGTGTCGCTGCGGAAAAAGTCCAGCATGGAGTCCGGCGGCGTCAGCTCCCGGCGCAGCAGCCAGAGCAGATAGTCGCGCGCGACGCCCTCGAGCAGCGTCTGCCCGTCGGGTTCGAACGTGTAGGTATGGCCGATATAGCTGCCGAGCACGCGCAGCGTGTCCGTATAGCCGAGGGCGATGCTGTGACGCAGCGCGTCGGGGTCAAACTCCAGCAGCTTGCCCAGCGGCTCCGCCGGGGCGATGTAGGTCACGAGCGGGTGGTTGGCATATTTTTTCTCCGGCGTCTCCGGCTTGAGGCCGATAGCGATGACGCGGTCAGCGCCGAGGCGGAACGCCGTGCCGATCGGCAGATTGTCCGAGTACGCGCCGTCGAGGTAGTTCTGCCCGTCGATCTCGCACATCGGAAACATCGGGTAGCACGCCGACGACGCGAGGATCCACTGCGGCAGGTAGCCGGGTGCAATGTCCTGCTTGCGCACCTCGACCGGCTGGAACGACGGGAAACGTGCCGTCATGAGTCCGAAATCCACCGGCGAGGCGAAAAAGCGCGCCTCGTCGAGATATTGGTGCACGAGCGCGCGATACGGCGTGATGTCCGCCGTACGGCGGTTGAGATCCGCCCAGTCCTTCACACGCGCGATGAGCTGCTCCGGGTGCTCAGCCAACGCCGCCAGCTCGCGCTTTTCGTGCGGCGTGGCGTCGGCGCGCTCGAGCATGATCTGCTCTTCCGTGATGTGCGTCCAGAGCTCCCACGCGCGGTCAAAATCGCCCTGCACCATCAGCGCCGCCGTGACCGAGCCGATGGACGTGCCCGTAACGATGTCAAACGGGATGCCCAGCTCCCGCATCGCCTTCCACGCGCCGACCTGATACGCGCCCTTCGTGCCGCCGCCGGCCAGCGCGATCGCCTGCTTCATGGTACATCCCTCCTTGGTTTCTGACATGTTAGTTTACACGCGGCGGGTACAAAAAGTCAATTCCGAATAGCAAGCACCGGAGGACAGCCTGTCCTCCGGTGCGCTTTTTCATGCCTGCAGTAGGGCGCGGCGGGCCTTCCAGTCCGGCAGATAGCGCGCGATGAGCGCGTAAAACTCCGCACCGTGGTTCATGTAGCGCAGGTGCGCCAGCTCGTGCACGACAACGTAGTCGATCGCCTCCGGCGGGTACTGCATCAGCCGCCACGAAAAGCAGATGTGCCCCTGCGAGCTGCAGCTGCCAAAGCGCGTGCGCGCGCCCGTGATGCGCACCTGTGTCGGGTAGAGGCCCATCCGCTCGGAATAATACGCCACGCGCTGCGGCAGGTAAGCTTTCGCCTGCCGGATGTAGGCCGCCCGCTCGGCGTCCGTCGGCTCGGGGTGTGCGGCAGCGCGGGCCTCCTGTTTGGCCAGCCCGCGCGCGATCCAGTCAGCGTGCACGGCAACAAAGCGGTCGATCGCCGCCTGGGATGTCCGGTACGGCGCGCGCACGATCACGCGCCCGCCGCGCAGCTCGAGCGCCAGCGTACGGCGGCCGGAGCGAATGAGTTCATACGGCTGCATGGCCTGCCCTCCCCTTTTCCGTGGTATGCAAAAAATCACTCCGCGATCGCTTCTAGTTCTTCCAACGACAGCGCCCGAATCAAAACCGCGTCGTCATTGGTGTCCTGCACATAATTCTTGAGCTTCGCCAAGGCGCAAAAATAGTCACTGTCTCCAATCACACAGTCTTTTGTCGTGCTGACCAGAACGATCTTCCAATCCGCCACCGGCTTTCCATCCACCGCATATTCCTTTTGCGGGGCTTTCGGCAAGACCGTCTCTGTCCCCTCTGTTAACGCGATCGCTCCAAATGGAGCACCATCCGGTTTGCCATAAAACTTCGGCGCAGCGAAGTATGCGCGGCTCCAATCTACGGGTGGCTTCTCTGCCCTTGCTTTGTGAAACAGACTCATTGCATATCTCCTACCCTTATTTTTTACTTTGTGAAACAGCATACACCATCCGCGGCGCGGTGGCAAGCTTGGCAGCCGCCGCGCGGTGTGCTATGATGGGGACATCCATTCTTTGAGGTGATCGTATGTTCCGGATCGGCTGTCACATTTCCTCCGCAGGCGGGTATCTCGCCATGGCAAAGCGCGCGGAGGCGCTGGGCGCAAACACGTTCGCGTTCTTCACGCGCAATCCCCGCGGCGGCAGCGCCAAACCAATTGAGGAAACAGACATCGCGGCCTTTCACGCCGAATGCGCCCGCGCGGGCATCGACCGGCTGGTCGCGCACGCGCCCTACACACTCAACCCCTGCGCAGCCAAGGCGAACGTGGCGGAGTTTGCGCGCATGGCCTTTTCCGATGACCTGCAGCGCATGGAGCACACGCCCGGCCAGTTCTACAATTTTCACCCCGGCAGCCACGTCGGACAGGGCATCGACGCGGGCATTGAGAAGATCGCCGCGCTGCTCAATGAGGTCCTCTTCCCCGACATGACCACGACCGTCCTGCTCGAGACCATGGCCGGCAAAGGCAGCGAGGTCGGCGGCCGCTTCGAGGAGCTGCGCGCCATCATTGACCGCGTGGAGCTGACGGAGCACATCGGCGTCTGCCTCGACACGTGCCACATCTGGGACGCGGGGTATGACATCGCCGGCGACCTTGACGGTGTGCTCTCGGAGTTTGACCGCGTGATCGGGCTCGAGCGCCTGCACGCCGTGCACCTCAACAACAGCCTCAACCCCTGCGGCAGCCACAAGGACCGGCACGCAAAGCTGCTCGACGGCTGCATCCCGCCGGAGGCGCTCGTGCGCGTCACCCGGCACCCGGCACTGGCGGAGCTGCCGTTCATCCTCGAGACGCCGAACGACGACGCCGGGTACGCGCAGGAGATCGCCTGGCTGCGCGCGGCGCAAAATTAACGGGATCTGAACGCTCACTGTCCTGATTATTGGACTTTGCATGTGCTATGCTGTGATAAAAGGGAGAAAACAGAAACACAACATGGACATGGGAGGAGAAGAATCATGACCCTGCGAACGTACATTGACCACGCGATCCGCGACGGTGCCGCCTTTGACGCTGTCATCTGCGGCTGCGATGTGCAGCAGACCTTCTGCTGGCAGCCGGACATGTGCATCACGGACGCCTGCGAGGCGGAGTACCGCCCGCTGCTCGACGCGGAGATCCGCATCCTGGCCGCCGCGCCGGGCGAGCGGTTTTCCATCATCGAGATCTGCACGGACAGGCTCTTTCTCGGCGACGCCTTTTCGCAGTGCGCGGCGGGCTACTGCAGCCCGCGCGAGTACCGGAGGCTGTTCCGCGCCGGATAAAACAAGCGGC
>ENA-OPAO01002068-OPAO01002068.1-human-gut-metagenome-genome-assembly--contig:-NODE-2068-length-12512-cov-8.593401_pt1 | contig 12512 bp, 10 predicted proteins | sample MGYA00241054_ERZ501424 | MGnify/ENA primary metagenome ERZ501424 (study PRJEB25962, sample SAMEA2042623) | human gut metagenome | biome: human gut; feature: human-associated habitat; material: faeces...
TCCGGTGGCGGCGCTTTATACTGCGGATAGTTATTATTCGAAGTTGAAGAAGAGTGAAGAAGAGTAATATTTCTAATTTGGGCGTTTAAAGATACATAAAGATATAACAAAGCGAAAAATGAAACTAGAGCTTGTGTAAATGTTCTGTTATAATAATGTGTTGATGTTCTCTCCGATGGGAGGAAAAGAGCGTACCAGTGTTTATCTGGTAGGATGGGCGAATGCATGGGATTGGATGCCATTTTGGAAAGACTGGGGTCCGACATATCAAGAATGCTGGTGCGGATTCTATAACATTCCGAGAGAGGCAGTATTAGCAGAAGATAATACATTAAAGTTTATTCCTGTAAAAGAATTACAGGATCTCCGGAAGAATTAGCAGGAAGAAGCGGACATTCTGATAAAAGAAGACGAGAAAAAAGAACTTCGGAGTGGCTGTGTTTATGAAACGGAAATGCGGATAAATCTGAAAAAATCAACTGCAGACAAGATTAGGCTGAACTTAAGAATGTCTCAGGGAAAGAAGACAGAGATCCTATTTGATCTGAAGAGAGCGGAAGCATATTTTGACCGTAATAATTCCGATGGCTGGAGTAAAGGAGTCGCAAGCTGTCCATTGAATTTTGTTCTAATTTTTTCTCTACTCCATTAATAACTTATTTTTTTTAACAATCCATCGTTTTCTACTACTACCTTTGCAATCACCTCCCTTTTTCACATATGTAATAAATACCGTTCGTTTCATATACCACGTCAATTTCATTGAGCTGATATCTTTTGTATATAGAATTATTTTCTTGAACAATTTGTTTAATTAAATCATCTAAATTATCTTCATTTTTTTTGATATAGTATACAAGAGTGAAATCACCTTCATGTTTATAATCATGCTCGTCATATATGGACGCCGCCTCAAAATAATCATATTCGCCAAAATTCAATCCATAATAATCCAAAACTCTATCAAATGTATTATTTACACCTGATGCCGAACCCATCATAAGACAAAACAAACCCAAAAATAATGTCCAAAAAACATATATAAGACAATATATTTTTTTACTCTTTATATTTTCTCTATCACGATGTCTTCCATAACAAATCACATCCGTAATTTGCTTTGGGAAAAATAGCGTGATAAAAATTGATATAACAATCCCATAACAGTTTCTCCCATTTCTTATTATTCCATCATTCATTTTAATTATATCATTTATACCATGCTTCGTCCATTTTTATCTAAATACGCTCATATAAAAGAACCTTTTTGTGTATTTTGCACATTGGTATTGCTCTTAATTACCCTCATTTTTTCCTTAACAGAGTTCATAAAACACTATGGGAAATTATAATACAAGGGAAAGACTGAGGAAAAGCTCACCTGCGATAAACTTAGTGTTTTAAAGCATTAGAGATCTTGTAGGATTAAACAAAATGTCCAATACTTTGAAAAAAGTGTCAAAAAAACATAAAATAATAAAAAAGTTTTGAACTAATTGACAATTGTTTAATTAATATATCTTGTGATAAAATATCCGCGAAGATAATGGAGTGCCATTATAAGGAGGTATTCAGAAATGAATAAAATAATAAAAAAACAAGTTCTTGCTACGTTTGCATTAGTTACTATCATGGCAGGAGTGTTAATAGGTACTAATTGTATTTATGCAGCGCAGGACGGAAAAGAGACAACAACTATCCGGCTTATAAACCAGACTTATTTTAATGTTAAGAATATCAAGGTAACCTGGAACGATGGCAAAGAGCAGACTGTCAACACACTTGGCAGCCATGATTCAATTGATTTCTCATCAGATGCCGGAAGCGTATACAAAATGGATGTTACCGGAACAACCCAGTCCGGAGAGAAATTCACCGGACATTTTAAGGGACTGGTCGGCAAAGATACAAGAGTATTTATAGAGCTTGACGAGAATGCTGATGTTCAGGTTTTTATCCCACAGGGAGAAATTGATTAAACATTAATTATTGTTCTTCAAGATCCGCCAGAGTGTGCTTCGGCTTATGCCGAGCCGCCTGGCGGTTTTTTCTTTATTGTCATGTTCTTCGTGTAACACCTGAAGAATGATTTGATAATTTATCTCATCTAGAGTTCCATCAAATTTTACTGAATCATCAAAGACGCGTCCGTAGTCGGGCTCCTGTTTCAGGATGGCTTCTACAGTGTCACAGGAGATATACGGTGTCTTTGTTATTGTGACAAGCTCTTTAAGGACATGCTGCAGCTGGTCGAGATTGTTAGGCCAGTTGTACGAGAGCATTTTTTCCATTGCTTCAACATCAAAGCCTATTATCTGTTTCCCGAGGGAGACATTGAACCGGTGCAGATAGAGCGCGGTTATACCGGAAAAATCGTCAATGCGCTCTCGAAGCGGTGGGAGATTCATGGTAAGGCAGGAAAGATGGTTCTCCATGAAGGTGCGTATTGTGGCAAATGCAGGCTGATTGGAGTTGTTGGTGGAAAGCGAGACTATGAGTCTCATTCTCGTGCAAAGCTTCGTCTGGTCTATATATTGAAACAAATCACCAATCTGTTTCAGACTAAGAGCATCGGCTTTTTCAAAAAATACTGTGCTGTCCACTTCGTTGAGAGGAGAATTCTCATTGTTTAGCAGGCTGTGCCACTTACGCTCTTTTATCAGAGAACAGTCGATACTGTAAAATGGAGCGTGCTTATAGTTGCTTTGCTTGTAAATAAGTGATGCAGCCTTGCCTTTGCCGGTTCCGTTTTCTCCGAGAATAAGCACAGGCAGATGGCTTTTAGCGTATTCTTCTACTATCTGCGCTATTTTGCCTGCTTTACCGGTTCCGTTATAAGCGTCAGCAAAGTCGTTGGAGGAGGTGTTGTCAATATTGTAAATCTGAAATCCAGGGTCGTCCTCGGCGGTTAATGCAGGACTCTTACATATAGTAATTGCAGTGTACTTCTGGTCCTCGTAAATCAGGTGGCGGTTGTACAGAGTATAGACGTTATCGCGTATCTGATGCGAAACGGTCTGGTTCGGAACTTTCAAAAATGACTTAATGTATGTCTGTACAAAATTCATCAACGATGTATTCATTTCATCTATTGCGATGCTTGAAAACCACAGAGTACCTGCAGGCGAGTAAATTAAGAATTCGCGGTCATCCTCGGTCAGAAGCGACTGGAACAGATCCTTCTGCTTGTGGACATAATTGGAAGAGTGCACAAGCTTTACAGCCTCGGCAACGGCGTTTTCTATGCTTTCCCTGCCAGAGGTTACAAGATTATAATTTAATCCGATATCCTTTGCGGCTCTGGCACCGGTCACGTCACATAGGACAAGTGTGCAGCCGTTTTCTTTTGCTTTTTTAAGGTGATTGACTGCATCTGCCGAGTCCTTGAAAGTGATTATGTCAATATCATATTGAAGCAGGTCGCACAGCAGATGTGCATTTGCAGTGATTCCGGGAAAACCGGCAATTACAAATTTTCCGTTGTAGCTCTCGGCAAGCTTGATGCTCAGAAGTATATCGTAAACAGAGATGGATATATCTATGACGGGAAGCTCAACAGCAGATTGTATAAGCTCTGCAGTGCCACCTCGCGAAATGATAACATCGTAATTTTTATGTGCAAGCTGCATTGCTATATCACGGCCGGTGAACAGATCGCCGGTCTGGACCGTAAGAGCAATGTCATCGCGCGACTGTGCTATATCGGTAAGTATGTCAGCCATGCCCTCGTAAGGGGCGACTGCAAGAATCTTGGTTTTCTGCATATATTTCTCCTTATGGGATTTGTAAATGTTAAGTGGTTATTTTAATGTTTAAAAATGAAACGTAAAGATAGCGATAGTGATGCTTTGTTACTATTCAACCATATTGTATTACAGAATGTTTCAAAATGCAACAAATAAATGCGGCTTATGTTTCGAAATAGAACAAAAATAACAAAACAACGCGTTGAACGTGGCTCAAAAAACAGATATTATATGATTAGTTCAAAGGGATGTTCAAAAATAAAACACAAGAATAACAATATAACAAAGGAGAGGTAATATATGAGTTATCAGATTAAAATTCCGTCATGTATCTTTGGCGGAGCAGGAAGCATTGAGAATGTGAAAGCGGTAATAGAAAAAGAGAATGCAAAAAAAGTAATAATTTTTACTGATAAAGGCATTCGCTCAACAGGACTTTTAGATCTGCTGACAGACATTCTTGAGGAAAACAAGACAGAGTATCAGGTATTTGATGATCTTGCTTGTGAACCATCATATCAGGATGTTGAAAAGGTTATGAAGGAAGTGGAGAACACATCAGGTGATCTTATCATAGCAATCGGTGGGGGAAGCGTTATGGATGCAGCAAAGCTTTGCTGCGTATTAAAAGATGCAGACTATACTATAAAAGATTTGCTCAATGATCCGATGCTTGCAAAGAAACAGATTAAGACGGTTATGATTCCGACAACATGCGGAACAGGATCTGAGGCAACCTGCAATGCAATCGTTGCGGTTCCGGAGGAACAGTCAAAGAAAGGAATTGTAAATGACAGTATGATTCCGGACTATGTGGTATTGGATTCGAATATGATCAGAAAGCTTCCAAAATCAATTGTGGCAGCAACAGGTGTAGATGCATTGGCCCATGTGGTTGAGTGCTTCACCTCAAAGAAAGCAACACCGTTTTCCGATACCTATGCAGCAGCCGGAGCCAAGCTTATTTTCCACAATATCAGGGAAGCTTATAACAATCCGGACAATATGGAAGCAAAAAGCAATATGATGACCGGAGCCTTCTATGGCGGAGTCGCAATTACAGGAAGCGGAACAACAGCAGTTCATGCGCTTTCATATCCACTGGGAGGCAAATATCACATTGCTCACGGTGTATCAAATGCCATACTTTTTGCACATGTTATGGAATTTAACAAGGACGCATGCAGCAAGAGACTTGCAATACTTTGCGATGCTGTTTACCCTGAGCTTGCAGGAAAATCTGAGGATGAGAAAGCACAGTACATGATCGATCAGATTGCTGACATTGTAAAGGTTACAAACATTCCAACAGATTTAAAGGAATTCGGTGTTAAGCCGGAGGACCTGGATTTCCTTGTTGATGCCGGAAGCAAACAGCAGAGACTTCTTGTAAACAATATGAAAGAATTAAGTCTTGACGATATCAGAAACATATATCTTAAGGTGTTAAAATAAAGGAGGACCTATGAAAAAGCCAATTATCGGAATTACAATGGGAGATCCTGCAGGAAACGGTTCTGAGATTTCAGTAAAAGCGTTATCAAGATCGGAAATATATGAGCAGTGTCGTCCGGTGATTATCGGTGATGCTGCATGCATGGAAGAGGCAGTAAAAATCGCAGGAAAAGAAGGACAAATAAAGATTCATGCGATTAACGATATTAAAGCTGCAAAGTTTGAGTACGGAACGATTGATGTGTACGACATGAATCTTGTGAACATGGACAGACACATATTCGGAAAAGTATCAAAGATGTGTGGAGAGGCTGCTTTTCAGTATGTCGTAAAGGTAATAGAGCTTGCGCAGAGCGGCGAGATTGACGCAACTGTCACAAATGCCTTAAATAAAGAGGCAATAAATATGGCAGGACATCATTATTCGGGACATACAGAGATTTATGCAGAGTACACCCATACAGACAAGTACACAATGATGCTTGCGCACGAGGATTTGAGGGTTGTACACGTATCGACGCATGTTTCTCTCAGGCAGGCATGTGACAAGGTAAAGAAGGACAGAGTCCTTGAAGTTATAAGAATTGCAAATGATGCCTGCAAGGCGATAGGCATTGAGAATCCAAAGATTGGTGTGGCAGGTCTTAACCCACACTGCGGAGAAAACGGACTGTTTGGAACAGAGGAAATTGAGGAAATCCAGCCGGCAATAGATGAGGCAATGGCAGAAGGAATCAATATTCCTGAGAAAAAACCGACACCGCCTGACAGCATATTCTCTAAGGCAATCGGAGGCTGGTATGATATAGTTGTAGCAATGTACCATGATCAGGGACATATTCCTCTGAAGGTTAAAGGTTTTGTATACAACAAAGAATTAAAGAAATGGGATGCGGTAGCAGGTGTAAATGTAACACTCGGAATTCCTGTAATAAGGGTATCGGTAGACCATGGTACAGGCTTTGACCTTGCAGGAAAAGGCGAATCGAATGAGTTAAGCCTTGTAAATTCAATTGACTATGCGACAAAGCTTGCAGTAAACAAAAAATAGCGGGAGGAAATGCGATGGTAAAGCTGTTGATCATAGCAGATGACTTTACCGGTGCATTGGATACCGGAATCCAGTTTGTGAATAAGGGAATTGCCACCCAGGTATTTACAAAAATGCCGGAAGCTATCGGGGATATAGATGAGACAACAGAGGTTCTGGTTATAGATTCTGAGACCAGACCAATGCCTGCAGCTAAGGCATATGATGCTGTGAAAAATATTACAGGATGGGCAAAAGCAATTAAGATTCCTATTATTTTCAAAAAGACGGACTCTGCGCTCCGCGGGAATATCGGAAGTGAGCTTCAGGCAGTTTTGGACGGAAGCAGACACGACAAAGTTTATTTTCTGCCGGGGTATCCGAAGATAGACCGCTGTACGGTAAACGGAACTCAATACATACAGGGACAGCTTCTTGAAAAAAGTGTATTCGGGCAGGATCCGTTTGAACCGGTAAAGATGTCGTACATACCTGATATTATCGCACAGCAGACATCTTTGAAATGTGCCTGTGTTAAGCGGAATGAAGCTTTGAATGATATAAAAAGCGATGAACGTATCGTAATCTGCGATGTGGAAAAACACAAAGACATAGAAGCGAGGCTTGATGAATTGCAGGAAAAAGATGAGCTTTGTATTATTGCCGGATGTGCCGCACTTGCGGAAGCGCTTGCCGACAAGCTCAGATTTGATGCAGTGAAGCCGCAAAGCTATAGGAAGAGTGAAAATTTTCTTGTGGAATGTGGCAGCTTGAATATGATTACGCAAAATCAGCTTGACTATGCCGAAGAACACGGATTTTCAAGAATCCATATGACCGTAGAACAAAAATTGCAGAAGGATTATTACAGCACGCAGGCGGGCTTGGAGTTTTTGCGCAAAATGCAGGAAGAATGTGAAAAAGACAGATGTCTCATCATTGATTCCATAGACCGGGAAGAAGACAAAAAGGGCTTTATGGAAGCAAATAAGCTGACTATGAATGATGTAAGAACCCTGATTCCAACGGCACATGGACACATAGCTGACCATCTGGCAGCAAATAGGCAGGATACGACAATACTTATGACAGGCGGCGATACTTTGATGGGGTATATGAAGCTGATAGGCTGTACCCAGATTACACCGGTATGTGAGATAGAACAGGGTGTGGTTGTTTCCAATCTGAAAAATCACGGATTTGTGCAGCAGATAATATCCAAATCAGGTGGGTTCGGAACCAAAGATGTACTGGTAAAGATTGCAGACAAAATATTAAATCAAAAATAAACAAAATTAAACAAGTTTAAAAGGAGAAGAAAAACATGAAACAGACAGAATTAAAAGGAATTATTACACCAATTTTAACACCAATGAACGCAGATGAGAGCATCAACACTGACGAGCTCAGAACACAGATTGACAGACTTATCGATGGCGGTGTGCACGGAATTTTCCCATTTGGAACAAACGGTGAAGGATATATCTTAAATGAAAAAGAAAAATGCGAAGTCCTTGAAGCTGCAATTGATCAGGTAAAAGGAAGAGTACCTGTATATGCTGGATCAGGTTGCATTTCAACACAGGATACTATCAGGATGAGCAAGGAGGCAGAAAAGCTCGGAGCTGACGTCCTTTCAATAATCACTCCAAGCTTTGCGGTTGCGTCACAGAAGGAGTTATACGATCACTATGTAGAGGTTGCCAAACATGTAGATACTCCAATTGTTCTTTACAATATTCCTGCCCGTACAGGAAACAAGCTGCTTCCTGAGACAGTAAAGAAGCTTGCAAAGGATGTTGACCTTATCATCGGTGCTAAGGATTCAAGCGGTGACTGGGATAACTTAAAGGCATATATCACAGAGACACGTGAACTTGACAAGAAGTTCTATGTATTATCAGGAAATGATTCACTCATTCTTCCTGCGTTAAAAGAAGGCGGAGTCGGAGGAATAGCAGGATGCTCAAATGTTTATCCACATGTTCTTTCATCCATCTACAACCTTTTCAAAGAGGGCAAGCTTGAGGAGGCAGAGGCAGCACAGGATTCTATTGCAAGCTTCAGAGCGGTATTCAAATACGGCAATCCTAACACAGTTGTTAAAAAAGCGGTTGCTATGCTCGGATATCCTGTTGGCGATTGCAGACGTCCATTCAACTATCTGTGCGATGAGGGTGTGGAAGCGCTTGCAAAGGTATTAAAAGAGAATGCTGACAAAGGAATGAACTAGCTCTGGGGAGGATGAATTAATATGAAGTTTGTAATGACACAGGCTGTATGCCCTGAAGGAATGCAGCTTTTAGATGGAATAGCTGATGTATATGTAGCTGACAATCAGGATCCGAACAATTATCTTGACGAGATGAGGGATGCAGCTGCTCTTATTGTAAGAATTGCAAAATGTGATGCAAATGCTATAGAAAACAGCCCGAAGCTCAAGGTAATTGGACGTACAGGCGTAGGATATGATTCGGTTGATGTAAAAAAAGCAACAGAGCTTGGTATCCCGGTGGTCATCACACCGGGAGCCAACAACAGAAGTGTTGCTGAGCATGCGGTAGCAATGATTTTTGCATTGTCAAAGAATCTTATCGAGGCACAGAACGAGATGTGCAAAGGAAACTGGGAAATCCGTGGAGCAAAGAAGGCTTTCGAGCTTGAGGGAAAGACAGTCGGAATCCTTGGGCTTGGAGCAATCGGAAGAGAAACAGCCAAAATCTGCAAAGGCTGCGGAATGAGAATTGCAGCGTATGATCCTTTTATGACAAAAGAGCAGGTAGAAGGCTATGGGGCTAAATATTATGAAGATTATGTGGAGCTGTTAAAGGACAGCGATGTGGTATCAATCCATGTACCGCTCACAGATCAGACCAGGAACATGATCTCAAAGAAGGAGCTTTCTGTTATGAAGCCGACGGCACTTATAATAAACTGCAGCCGTGGAGGAATCATCAACGAAGCAGATCTCGTAGAAGCATTAAATAACGGAGTTATCGCCGGTGCGGGAACAGACGTATTCTGCAGCGAGCCACCAAAAACAGATGATCCGTTATTGAACTGCAGAAATCTTATCGTAAGTCCGCATTCAGCAGCCCAGACAAGAGAGGCGGTTATCAAGATGGCACAGATGTGTATCAAGGGCTGTCTGGCAGTCGTAGAGGGTAAAAAGTGGCCATATGTAGCCGACAAGTCAGTATATGAGCACGAGAAATGGAAGGGTGCTGACTGGGCAGAGATTTAAAATAAAAATATATCGGGGGATATAATATGGATTCTAGTATTATTTCAATTATAATTGTATTAATTACAATGGGCTTGTTTGTCTGGAATAGACTGCCGATAAGCGTGGTTGCTATCCTTGGGTCGGTAGCAATGGCAATGTTTATTCCAGAAATGGATTTATCCGCAGTATACAGCGGATTCAGCGCAACAGGCTGGCCGATGGTAGTCGGAATGTGTGTTGTAAGTGCCGCACTTTTTGAAACCGGAATAGCAAGAAAGATAGGAGAAAAAATCGGAAATTCTTTTCTTGCCAAGACGGAGAGGCGGTTTATAGTAACGGTAAGTGCTGTGTGTTCATTGATGTCAGCATTTATGAGTAACAACGGAACAGTTGCTATCTGGATGCCTATCATCGCAATCGTAGCAGCAAACTCATGTGGAAAAATCCGTTCAAAAATGGTTATTTTCCCAGCCGGAACAGCAGCCATTATCGGAGGTGCGTGTTCACTAATCGGCTCAACCTCACAGCTTGCAGCAAACTCGGTATTACAGGGATATGCCGGTTATGAGGAAGGTATGGGAATGTTTGACATGACAAAGATCATGTTTCCGGCAGCAGTTGTACAGATTATTTTCTGGGGAACAATCGGCTACAAGCTCCTCGACAAGGTATTAAAACCGGATAGTCCTGACTTCGACAAGGGAAATATGTATTCAGTTGCAGAGATACATAAGCTCGAGAAAGAACAGGAGTCAGCTGCTCCGGCATGGAAGGGCTATGTGGCACTCGGAACCATGATTTTATGCATAGTATTGTTTGTATTAAGTGGTTTCCAGCCTTTCAAGAGCTATTTTAACATTGGTACAATCGGTCTTATAGGTGCTGCAATGGTACTTGGAACAGGCTGTATCTCGATTAAAAAAGCATATTCGGATCTTCCTTGGGATGTTTTCGTATGTATCGGAACAATATCAGGAATCGGAACAGGACTTGATGTATCAGGTGGTGGAGCATTAATCGCAAACGCTGTACTCAACCTCTTCGGAGGAAAGAACGCATCGGTTGTGCTTCTTACAGTAGTTATCGCAGTGCTTACAAGTGTGCTCACGAATATCATGTCAAACAACGCAACAGCAGCAATGCTTACACCAATCTGTATAGCAATTGCATTATCGCTTGGAATCAGTCCTATTCCATGGGTAATCGTAATCGGTGCCTGCTCAAACCTTGCAATAGCAACATCTTTCGGAACAGCTGTAAATATGCAGATACTTCCGGCAGGATACAAGTTTTCGGATTTCGTAAAAATCGGTGGACCGTTACTTATAATACTTATTGCAGTTGTTTCTATATGCAGTGTGGCATTCCTGTTCTAAGAATTGAGTGTCCTGAAGCGCAAATATTTGCCAGTACACCGAATAATAAATCAGTATGGAAAGTTTGTGTACATAATAAAACAGATACTAACAAAACAAACAGAGCTATCATTTATGATAGCTCTGTTTGTGGATATGAGCATCCCAGGAGCAATTCATTCAATAATACAATAACTGAGAGGAAGACCGAATGATGAAACAATTTTTTAGGAAAACCATGAAAAACATAGCGACCTACGTGGAACTGGTATTGTCTGCATTTCTCGTATTTGTGATAGCGATACTTATTATAAAGCTTGTAGGTCAATGTTTTTTTGATATATGGCATGACAAGCTTGAACTGGAGTATTACATGGAATATGCCATGTCGCTTGCTATAGGCGTGGAGTTTGTAAAGATGCTCTGTACGCATCAGCCAGGCACGATAATAGAGGTTCTGCTTTTTGCAACAGCCAGACAGATGATAGTCGAGCACCTCAACGTATATGAGACTCTTGTTGGAATTGGCGCGATAGCAGCATTGTTTACAATCAGAAAATTCCTGTTCTGCAGTTTTGATGAGGCTGATCACATGATATGCCGGGGCAGCCAGACAGTAGCACACGCGAATCTCATAACCGGAGCCAAAATTCCGGAGGAAAAGACAAGAATTCTTCGCAATGTCATAAGCGACAAGCTGAGTGAAGAGGGAAAGACGGTTGCAATAGGTGCCTGCGTGTATTATAAGGATTGTGCACTTAGAGTGGATAGTATGCGCGAAGGCATGGTAACCAGAGTTGAAGTGATAAAGAACCTGTAATGTATATTTAACCTATATTATAATATTTTTGATTTCTGTGCTGCCATTACCATTTGGATTTTATTTCTCGCGCAAGCTGTTGTTATGGGGTGTAAGAGGTATCTTTCTTTGCTTGTAATCGTTTCAAAAGAATTTGTTGGGTATTTGCTTGCTGCGATTGGGCCTATTGCGTTAGGGAAAATCTACGATGTTTGTCATAGTTGGACAATGCCTTTGGTATTACTGCAGGCCGGAGACACAGTTGTGTTCAAGGATTTGTATCGTTTTACCAGGGAAGCAGAAAATGGCTATAAGAAATACATGGAATGGCTCGACAGAGGTATTAACATGGTATTTCTTGATAATCCAACGGTAAGTAGCGACTACATTCGACAAATGATGACAACGGCAGAGCAACAGGACATTGTAACCAAAACTGCTATGGAAAGCATTATTAAGCTTCTGATCATAGTGGAGCTGGACAGAGGAGAGAAGCAGCGCCTTTATATATCCCAGTCTATTAAAGATGGAATTGCTGCAAGCAATAAGAAGAGTGGAAGAAAACCAGGCCAGCTTGATAAGATGTCTGATGCTCTCAGAGAGGATATTTTGAAATATTTGTCTGATAGGTCTATCAAACAAGTGGATTTAATGAGGAAGTATAATATAAGCAGAAATACATTGAAGAAGTATGTTTATAAAATTCAAAACCATAATATAATATAAAAGGCTGATTGATGCCCAAAAAAGTGTGCGGGAGAATATCATAGAGCTTATCGCCTCATCCGGGGCACGCCTGGAAAATGAGGTAGCGATGTACCTGAATTCGGAAATTTCCAAAATTACAAGAGTACTACATTTAAATATGTTTGTCATAACTGGATATAGCTTCAAACTATGA
>ENA-OPAO01002088-OPAO01002088.1-human-gut-metagenome-genome-assembly--contig:-NODE-2088-length-12403-cov-2.660188_pt1 | contig 12403 bp, 9 predicted proteins | sample MGYA00241054_ERZ501424 | MGnify/ENA primary metagenome ERZ501424 (study PRJEB25962, sample SAMEA2042623) | human gut metagenome | biome: human gut; feature: human-associated habitat; material: faeces...
ATGGATGAGGAAGGAAAGGTATGGCAGATCAAGGTCCGGGAAGGCTGCGTGTGGGAAAACGGAGATACCCTGGATGCCAATGATGTGTATTATACCTGGAAGATGATCCTGGATCCGAAGCTTGCGAATCTGAGGGCAAGTAACTTTGCCAACGATGCCATTGAGATCGTGAAGGCGATGGACTATTTCCAGGGCAATGCCTCCTGGGATGAGGTGGGTCTGAAGCTGATCGACGATCATACGCTGGAAATACATACCGTCAGCATGCACAATCCAACCGAGGTCATGATCCATCTGGCACATCCGGCCAACTGTATGATCAATGAAGAATACTATGAAAAAGGGATGAACGCAGATAGAACGGAGACCATGTACGGGACATCCCAGGAACATTATATTTCCTGCGGACCGTTCCTGGTAGAGAACTGGGTCAACGACGCAGAGATCACCTTTAAGAAAAACCCCAATTATCCATTTGCGGACCGTATCTGGCTGGCAGGGATCAATATTAAGGTTGTTGAGGACAGCAGTACACAGATGCAGCTGTTCGAAAACGGCGAGATCGATTATGTTCAGCTTTCCACATCTAATTACTTAAAGTATGAAGAGGATCCGCGGGTTCTTCTGGCTCCGTATAACTCTGTGCGCCATGTGGTGGTCAATACCATCAACCCGGAGAAACCGATCTTAGCCAATGAAAAGTTCAGACAGGCCCTTTATTACGGAGTAGACAGAGAAAATCTCGCGAGCCTGACCAAACAGGATCCGGCAGAGTATATTGTTCCCACCACCCATATGATGGATCTGAACAAAAATATCACCTTCCGTGATACCGAAGAAGGAAAAGCAAACAGAAAAGAAAACTACGGATATGATCCTGAAAAGGCAAAACAGCTGTTTGACGAGGCAATGTCCGAGGAAGGCCTGGACAAGCTGACGCTGACCATGCATTACTCTGACACAGAGTTAATGGCCCAGATGTCAGAATTCCTCCAGCAGAGCTGGCCGAAGCTGTTTGGCGCAGACCGGTTTGAACTGAAGCTCCAGGCGATGCCGGCCAATCAGCTGAGCCAGGTGAAGAGGGGATGGCAGACCAACCCGGCCTCTTACGAGTTAAGCTGGGGCGGCTGGGTAGGCAATGATCTGGCACCGTGGAACGCGTTTAAGTACTGGACGTCCTTCTACTCCAACAAAAACGAGCCGTTTATCAATGAAGAGTTTGATAAAGTATTCAACGCAGCGAACTTCGCAGATGATCGTTTTGACGAAGGTGTTCGTCTGAAAGAGGTTGCGGAAATGGAACGCTTACTGATCGAGCCGGCCAATGTTATTCCGGTAACACAGGACATTTATAAGTATTTAAAGGCTGATCGCTTACAGCTTTCCACAAACGGTTATGTAAACCGGATCGGCTTTGCCTGGGACTATTCCAAGATCATTGAGTAATCCAGGATGGATCAATGATAGAAAAAGACAGAAGTAGAGTGACGAGACCACAGACAGGCTGCTTCATAAAAGGAGCAGCTTGTCATTCTTCTGAGAATTTTTGCGATTAAGCTGTGCGAGAAGCCGGATATTGAAAAAATATAGCATCTGAAAAAGAAGGAATTAAATAGATGAAAGGAGTGAGGATCGGCAGTGTTTCGATATATTATTGACCGAGTGATCGCGTTATTTATCACATTGTTTATTATTGTATCCATTGCCTTTTGTGTTGTCCGCCTGATGCCGGGAAGCGTGTACGATCAGGATGGAGATCTGTCACAGACCGTTATTGATACTTTGAATGAAAAATATCATTTTGATGAGCCCATAATCAAGCAGTACGGCTATTTCCTGAAGAATGTATTCCTCCATGGAGACTGGGGCACATCCATGAAAATGCGTCCCAATGTACCAGTATTTGAGGTCATGAAGGACCGGATCCCGGTAACCTTGCAGATCAATCTGATATCGCTGTTTGCAGCCATACCGATCGGACTTGCAGCCGGAATCGTGGCGGCAATAAAGAAAAATACGATCATCGACCACTTTGTATCATTTATGGTGGTTATCTTCATTTCAGTGCCTTCATTCGTATTTGCCACATGCCTCCAGTATTTTGTGGGATATAAGGCAGGAGCTTTTCCGATCATATACGATGCGTCAGCCACTGGAATGGCAGCACTCCATTCCATGTTCCTTCCTATTTTAGCGCTGATGTTCAGCCCCATCGCCCGTGTTGCCCGTTATTTAAGAGCGGAGCTGGCAGAAACCATGAACTCTGAGTTTATGCTTCTTGCCAAAACAAAGGGCTTAACGTATGCACAGAGCACAATCCGCCATGGCCTCAGAAACTCCATGGTGCCGCTGGCCAATATTATCATTCCGATGTTTGCCAATGTTTTAGGCGGTTCACTGGTCGTAGAAAATATTTTCTCTGTTCCTGGAATGGGAGGTATGATGGTAGACTCCATCAACGCCAGCGACCACATGCTGACCGTGGCGATCCTGGTGTTCTACTCCATGATCTCGCTGATCACAGTCCTTATCGTAGATATTTCCTACGGCATCATTGACCCGAGAGTCAGAATGGGAGGGAAGAAGTAATGGTATTGTATGAAGATAACAAAGCAAAGTATGACGCAGTATCCAAAGACTTGTTCCGTCTGGTACAGAGAGATGAGAAGATCCATGATGTGGAATTTAAGACAAAGCCCATTGGATTCTTCATGGACGTATGGCTGCGGTTTGTAAAAAATAAGGCGTCTGTGATCGCGGCGGTCATCATTCTGATCATTTCGTTTTTTGCCGTGTTCGGTCCGGGCATGAATGAGTACACCTACGATGAGCAGCACACAGAGCTGACCAACATGCCTCCCAAGGTGCCCTTTATCGCAAAAATGAACCTGGGCTTCTTTGACGGCGGCTATACCATGGAAAACCGGAAATACGACAACTTAAACGATCCGGAAAAGTATCCGGAGGGCTGTATCCTGGAGGTCATCAACCCCAGACTGGTCAACGGGGAGCGGATCGTGGACGTGGTCGTGGACTATTATAAGTATAAAGGGCTCAGCGACGAGCAGTGCTTCTGGTTCGGAAGCGACTACCTGGGCCGCGATATCTGGACCCGTATGTGGAGAGGCGCCCGGGTATCCCTGATCATCGCAGTGGTGTCGGTATGCTGCAACGTGTTCATCGGCGTGGTTTACGGCTCCATTTCCGGTTATTACGGCGGAAAGGTGGACATGGTGATGATGCGTATCACAGAGATCATCAACGCCTTCCCCAGGATCGTTGTGGTGACCCTGTTCATCATGGTGTTTGGTACGGGAATGTTCTCCATCATCATGTCCTTAGTCATCAAGGACTGGGTGAGCACGGCCCGTATGGTCCGCTCCCAGTTCTACCGGTTCAAGGGGCGTGAGTACGTACTGGCGGCCAGGACCCTGGGCGTTAAGGATATGGCGCTGATCTTCCGTCATATTCTTCCCAACTCCATCGGCCCCATCATCACCAGCTCCATGATCGCCATCCCAACTGCCATCTTCTCCGAGTCCTTCCTGGCGTACATCGGACTGGGCCTCCAGGCTCCGGAGCCATCCATCGGCGTTATGTTATCCAGAGGGCAGAAGGTGCTTTTACAGTATCCCAGCCAGGTGGTTTTCCCGGCGATCATCATCTCTCTTCTGATGATCTCCTTCAACCTGTTCGGAAACGGCCTGCGGGATGCCTTTGACCCCACATTAAGAGGAGCAGAATAGGAGGAAGAAGATGAAAGATCCAATCTTAGAGGTAAATAATTTGAGAGTCTCCTTCCGTACCTATAACGGAAAGGTCCAGGCCGTCCGCGGCATTGACTTTAAGCTGTTTGAGGGCGAGACTCTGGCCATCGTAGGCGAGTCGGGTTCCGGAAAATCCGTGACCACCAAGGCGATCTTAGGGATCCTTCCCAAAAACTCCATCATTGAGGAGGGGGAGATCCTTTATAAGGGAGACGATCTGACAAAATATAAGGAAAAAGACTTTTATAAGATCCGCGGAAAGGAGATCTCCCTGATCTTCCAGGATCCGCTTTCTGCGCTGAATCCTATCATGAAGATCGGAAAGCAGATCACCGAGGCCCTGGTCTTAAGAGAGCACATGACAAAGGAGCAGGCTAAAAAGCGCGCCATCGAGCTGATGGAAATGGTGGGGATCCCCAGGCCGGAGGAGCGGTTCGAGCAGTATCCTTTCCAGTTCTCCGGCGGTATGCGCCAGCGTATCGTCATCGCCATTGCCCTGGCCAGCAATGCCAGGATCATGATCTGTGACGAGCCCACCACGGCTCTGGACGTGACCATCCAGGCGAAGATCCTGGACGAGATCAAGGAGATCAAAAGAAAACAGAAGCTCTCCGTGATCTTCATTACCCATGATCTGGGCGTTGTAGCCAATATGGCGGACCGGATCTGCGTGATGTATGCCGGAAAGATCGTAGAGGTGGGAACAGCCAGGGAGATCTTTTACAGCCCGGCCCACCCCTACACCTGGGCCCTGCTTTCTTCCATGCCGGATCTGGAGACAAAGGAGCGGCTGTTCTCCATTCCGGGAACGCCGCCCAACATGATCTTCCCGCCCAAGGGCGATGCCTTTGCCGAGCGGAACCAGTATGCTATGCAGGTGGATTTTGAGGAGGAGCCGCCGTTCTTCAAGCTGAGCGACACCCATTACGCCGCCACCTGGCTTCTGCATCCCAATGCACCCAAGGTGGAAATGCCGGAAGCGCTTCAGCACCGGATCGCACGTATGAACAGGAAGGAGGGCGTATAGGATGGAACAGAACGCACAGAAGGAACGGGAGAAGATCCTGGAGATCAAAAATCTCTGTATGGAATTCCCCGCCGGAAAGAAAAAGACCGTAAAGGCCTTAAACAATGTGACCTTCGATATTTATAAGGGCGAAAACTTCGGCCTGGTGGGCGAGAGCGGCTGCGGAAAAACGACCCTGGGCCGTACTCTGATCCGCCTTTACAATCCCACCTCCGGTGAGATCCTGTTCAATGGGAAAAATATTTCCGGAAAGCTTTCAAAGGCGGACCGGGACTATGTCACAAGAAACCTGTCCATGATCTTCCAGGATCCGGTCTCCTCCCTGAATCCCCGTATGACGGTGGAGGAGATCATTGCCGAGGGCCTAAAGACCAGAGGAGAAAAGGATAAGGAGCTGATCCGGAAAAGTGTTTCTTCTATATTAAATAAGGTGGGACTGCTTCCTGAGCACGGCTCCCGTTACCCCCATGAGTTCTCCGGCGGCCAGAGGCAGAGGATCGGCATTGCCCGTTCCCTGGTGGTAAAGCCGTCGGTGATCATCGCCGATGAGCCGGTTTCGGCTCTGGACGTGTCCATCCAGGCCCAGGTCATTAACCTGTTAATGGACATAAAAAAAGAAATGGACTTGACAATTCTGTTCATTGCCCATAATCTTGCAGTAGTAAAGTATTTCTCTGACCGGATCGGGGTGATGCATTTTGGGACCATGGTGGAGCTGGCGGACGCGGATGAGCTGTATGCCCATCCGGTGCATCCCTACACCAAGTCCCTGCTGTCAGCCATTCCCCAGCCGGATCCTGACCGGGAGAAGGACAAGCAGAGGCTTTACTATGATCCTTCCATGCATGATTACTCAAAGGAACAGCCCAGTTTCCAGGAGATCCGGCCGGGTCACTTTGTGTATGCTTCTGATTCCGAGATGGAACAGTACAGGAAGGAATTATAAGAGACAGGAGCAGAAAGAAAATGGGAAAAAATGTATTGAAGACCATTGCCACCGGCGACATGTTCATCACCCGCCGGATCGCAAAAGACGGTTACGAGGGGTTCGAGGAGGTCCGGGACTGCATCATGGAGCATGATGTGAAGTTTTCCAACCTGGAAATGACCTTCCATGACCAGGAGGGATATCCGGCGGCAGAAAGCGGAGGCACCTGGGCCATGATGGAGCCGGGCGCTCTGGACGATATCCAGAGATTCGGCTTCAACCTCTACAACACGGCCAACAACCATTCCGGTGATTACGGCCAGGAGGGCGTCATGGCCACCATCCGCCATCTGAACGAGAGGGATATGGTGTTTTCAGGCACGGGAAAAAATCTGGGAGATGCCTCCAAGGCCTGCTATCTGGAGACCAGAAAGGGAAGAGTGGCGCTGATCAGCGTATCCTCCACCTTCAGCGCGGCTTCCAGGGCCGGCGGCCAGTCCCATCAGATGATCGGACGTCCGGGACTGAATCCCTTACGTTCCTCCACCAGATACCATGTGGATCCGGCCCATTATGAGATGGCCCAGGAGCTGGTGAAGGTAACGAAGGTCAATGCAGAAATGGAATTTGAGATCCGCAACGGATATTTTAACCCGCTGGAGCCGGGGGTCCTTCCCTTTGGAAACGCCGGAATGTTCATTCTGGACGAGAAGAACTGGATCGAGAGCATTCCCAACCAGGAGGACATGAAGCGGATCACCGATGAGATCGCAGAAGCCAGAAAACAGGCGGACGTGGTATTTGTCAGCTTCCACGGCCATGAGACCGACGGCGAGGACACCACCGTTCCGGCCATGTTCCTGGAGACCTTTTCCAGGGCCTGCATCGACGCCGGGGCTCATGCTGTGATCGGCCACGGCCCTCACGAGCTGCGCGGCATTGAGATCTACAAGGGCGGTCTGATCCTGTACAGCCTGGGAAACTTCCTGTTTGAGACGGAGACCGTGAGCCTTCAGCCCTATGACGCCTACATCAACCGGAAGATGCCCCTGGATACAAAGGTGGGAAGCTACATGGATAACCGCAGCAAAAACGGGACCGTGGGCTACGGCGTTCTGGAGAACATCTGGAGAGCTGTCATGGCTGCCTGGGATATGGAGGACGGAAAGATCACCCAGGTACAGCTGTATCCCATCACCCTGGGGCTCCACGATAAGCGTCCCCACAAAGGACTTCCCAGAATGTCCGGAAGCGAGGAGACCTTAAGATATCTCCAGCAGCTCAGTGAGCCCTACGGGACGAAGATCCGCATCGAGAACGGCGTCGGCTATATCGATCTGTAAGGACGGCGCTGGCTGAAAACGGAAAAATTTAGGTACATAAGAGGGACTGCTGCAAAAGAGAAGCTTAGAAGCGACTCTTTTGCGGCAGTTCCTTTTTGCATGGAAAAATACCCCCGCAGTTCCGCAGGCTGATGCATATAACGGAATATTATGCACTTATAACTAATAAATATACAAAAAATTCTTGCAATCCGATTCCATGTAGGATATAATCATGTTAATTTACATGTAGAGAAAACCAAGGTCACTGGCGGCGGAGGAAGACGTATGCCGCCGGCATCCAATGAAACATGCTATGAATAATTATGGAGGGAAAGAAGATGGCAGAGAAAAAATATAAGAAGATCGTGCTTGCATATTCCGGCGGACTGGATACTTCCGTGCTGATCCCGTGGCTGAAGGAAACGTATGGATGTGAGGTCATTGCTGTTTCCGGGGATGTGGGACAGGGAACGGAGCTGGACGGCCTGGAGGAAAAGGCCTTAAAAACAGGCGCTTCCAAGCTGTATATCGAGGATCTGAAGAAGGAATTTGTGGAGGAGTATATCATTCCCACAGTAAAGGCCGGAGCCGCCTATGAGAATTACCTGCTGGGGACCTCCTTTGCCCGTCCGCTGATCGCAAAGCGTATTGTTGAGATCGCGAAGAAGGAGGGAGCCGACGCCATCTGTCATGGCTGTACGGGAAAGGGAAACGATCAGGTACGCTTTGAGCTGGCCATCAAGGCATTTGCCCCTCAGATGGATGTGATCGCTCCCTGGCGTTTCTGGGAGCTGAACTCCAGAGAGAAGGAGATCGCCTATGCAGAGGCCCACAATATCCCCCTGAAGATCACGAAAGAGACCAATTATTCTAAGGATAAGAATTTGTGGCATCTGTCCCACGAGGGCCTGGATCTGGAGGATCCGGCCAACGAGGCTCCGATCAACAAACCTGGATTCCTTGAGTTAGGCGTATCTCCGGAGAATGCACCGGATAAAGCTACTTATGTAACCATCCACTTCGAGAAAGGTGTTCCGACCAGTGTAAACGGCGAGGAGATGGATGCAGAGAAGGTAATCGAGGTTCTGAACAAGGTAGGCGGTGAGAACGGCTGCGGACTTCTGGATATTGTAGAGAACCGTCTGGTTGGCATGAAGAGCCGTGGTGTATATGAGACTCCTGGTGGAGCTATCCTTTACAAGGCTCATGAGAAACTGGAAGAAATCACTCTGGACAAAGAGACACAGCACTACAAACAGCAGCTGGCTCTCAAGTTCGCTGAGTTAGTATACAATGGTCAGTGGTACACACCGCTGCGCAAAGCAATGAGCGCGTTTGTTGATTCCACACAGGAGACCGTAACCGGTGATGTAAAACTGAAACTTTACAAGGGCAACATCATTCCGGCATCTGTTACATCTCCATACACCCTGTATTCCGCAGGTATGGCTACATTTGATGAGGATGACTGCTACAACCAGGCAGATTCCGCTGGATTCATCAACCTGTTCGGACTTCCGATCAAGGTTCGCGCCCTGAACGACGAAGTTCTGGCAACAAAGACCGGAGAGCATTTTCCGAGCGTAGAATAATTTAGGAAAATAATAAATAATCTGCAGGCGACAAGCCCGCAGCCGATGGTGACCATTGGTTTTCCGGTATCTGCCGGTTCCAATGGTCGCATTGGTTCTAAATCAGAGAATAAAAAGGAGTTTACACTTATGGCAAAGTTATGGGCAGGACGATTCGGAAAAGAGACAGATCTGGAGGTAAATGATTTTAACTCATCGATTTCCTTTGACTGTCGTCTTTATAAGGAAGATATCACAGGCTCCATGGCCCATGCGGCTATGCTGGGCAAGCAGGGCATCATTGCGAAGGAAGAATCAGACAAGATTATCGAAGGACTGAAAGGTATCTTAGCGGATATTGAGGCAGGTAAGATTCATTTCTCACAGGATTATGAGGATATTCATATGAATGTAGAGCAGATTCTGACCGAGCGCATCGGCGATGCTGGAAAACGTCTTCACACGGCGAGATCCAGAAATGATCAGGTTGCACTGGATATGAAACTTTATGTACGTGATGAAATCGAAGAAATCGATGCAGAACTTAAGAAACTTCTCGAAGCATTGCAGACTATTATGGAAAACAATCTTCATACATATATGCCGGGATTCACCCATCTGCAGAAAGCACAGCCGATCACACTGGCACATCACATGGGCGCATATTTTGAAATGTTCCGCCGCGACAGAGGCCGCCTTGCAGACATCTACAAGAGAATGAATTACTGTCCGCTCGGTTCCGGTGCGCTGGCTGGAACGACGTATCCGTTGGACCGCGCTTACACAGCAGAGCTGCTCGGCTTTGACGGCCCGACCTTAAACAGCATGGATTCCGTATCCGACCGTGACTATGTCATTGAGCTCCTCAGTGCTCTTTCTACGATTATGATGCATCTTTCCCGCTTCTCCGAGGAGATCATCATCTGGAATACCAATGAGTACCAGTTTGTGGACATCGACGACGCATACAGCACCGGAAGCAGTATCATGCCGCAGAAAAAGAATCCGGATATCGCAGAGCTTGTTCGAGGAAAAACAGGCCGCGTTTACGCAGCTCTGATGTCAATGCTCACCACTATGAAGGGAATCCCGCTGGCGTACAACAAAGATATGCAGGAGGATAAAGAGCTGACCTTCGATGCCATCGACACCGTAAAAGGATGCCTGGCTCTGTTCAATGGCATGCTTTCTACCATGCACTTCAAAAAAGACCGCATGGAGAACAGTGCAAAGAACGGTTTCACGAATGCAACGGACGCAGCTGATTACCTTGTTGGAAAAGGCGTTCCGTTCCGCGATGCACATGGCATTGTCGGCCGTCTCGTTCTGTACTGCATTGACAAAGGAATCTCCCTTGATGATATGAAACTCGAAGAGTACAAAGCGATCAGCCCGGTCTTCGAGGATGATATTTATGATGCCATCAGCATGAAGAACTGCGTAGAACGACGCAACACGATCGGTGCGCCGGGAGCAGATGCGATGCAGGCTGTCATCGAGCAGAATAAAAAATATTTACAGGAAAATTGAAAAAACAGTTGCAATTTTGAAAAAATTGGTATAGTATGACATGAGACGCACAAATGTACGCCACAGAAGAACAAGGAGATGAAACCAATGGAGCAGAAATTGAGAGTAGGAATTTTAGGAGCAACCGGTATGGTAGGACAGAGATTTATTTCTCTGCTGGAGAACCATCCGTGGTTTGAAGTTGTGACCCTGGCAGCAAGTCCGAGAAGTGCCGGAAAAACATATGAGGAAGCAGTCGGCGGACGCTGGAAAATGGATACTCCAATGCCGGAAGCAGTGAAAAAGCTCGTTGTGATGAATGTAAATGATGTAGAGCATGTGGCATCTACCGTAGATTTTGTATTTTCCGCTGTTGATATGTCGAAAGATGAGATCAAAGCGATTGAAGAAGCATATGCAAAGACCGAGACACCGGTTGTTTCCAACAACAGCGCACACCGCTGGACACCGGATGTTCCGATGGTAGTTCCGGAAATCAACCCGGAGCACTTCGATGTTATCGAGTTTCAGAAAAAACGTCTGGGAACCAAGAGAGGCTTTATCGCTGTAAAACCGAACTGTTCAATCCAGAGCTATGCACCGGTATTAACGGCATGGAAAGAGTTCGAGCCATATGAAGTGGTTGCAACCACATACCAGGCAATTTCCGGAGCAGGAAAAACCTTCAAAGACTGGCCGGAGATGGAAGGAAACATCATCCCGTTCATCGGCGGAGAAGAAGAGAAGAGCGAGCAGGAGCCGCTTCGTATCTGGGGTAAAATTGAAAACGGCGTGATCGTAAAAGCAACTGAGCCGAAGATCACCTGTCAGTGTATCCGTGTTCCGGTATTAAACGGACACACCGCAGCTGTTTTCGTAAAATTCCGCAAGAAACCGACGAAAGAGCAGCTGATCGAAAAACTGGAGAACTTCAAAGGCCTTCCGCAGGAGCTGAATCTGCCAAGCGCACCGAAACAGTTCATCCGTTACATGACAGAAGATAACCGTCCGCAGGTAACACTGGATGTCAACTACGAGAACGGTATGGGAATCAACGTAGGCCGTTTAAGAGAGGATTCCATCTACGACTGGAAATTCGTAGGTCTGTCCCACAACACGGTCCGCGGCGCAGCAGGCGGAGCAGTACTTTGTGCAGAGACATTGGTTGCAAAGAAGTTTATCGCTGCAAAATAATGCTTAGAATGATATAAAAAACGCCTCTGAAACGTTTTGGGTTCAGAGGCGTTTTTTGTGCATGGATCAAAAGAATATAGCATGTGTTTGAAACATCGTTCCTGCAATCTGCACGCCCAACTTTGCAGGATATCGAAAGCAGCAAAAAAGAAGCGCCATACGGGAAAATTCCCGCGGCGCTTCTTTTTTGCTCAAATAATTTTATTTACGCAAAGTTTGGCTAATCTTAGAATTTGCCAGCTTTTGCTGCCTCTTCAACAGCTACAGCAACAGCAACAGTCTGCTCGAGCTGTCGCCGGACTATATCAAGGTGGATATCACCATTATCTGCGATATTGATACCGATGCGGATAAGCAGCAGCTGGTCAAGGATATTGTGGAATACGCACACGGGCGCGGCATGAAGATCGTTGCCGAGGGCATCGAGACCGAAGCCGAGCTGCGCAAGGTTATTGAACTGGGCGTTGATCTGCTGCAGGGATATTTTCTGGCGAAGCCGGCGGCGTCTCCGAGTGAGATCGCGCCGCAGGCGCTGAGCGTGATTCGGTGGATGAATCGGTGAGCGAGAGAAGCTGCGGTTTCTATCCGCAATGCCCGATGATGCAACCGGAACGAAAAAATCTTTACAATATGAAAAGTTTCCTCTTGACAAAAGAGCCGATATAGGATAGAATAATCACGTTCGATGTAAAGGCAAAACACTTTACACTTCGCAGGGAGGATCACCATGAAGGCAACACCGCTTGAAATGAGCCTGCTGTTTGACTTCTACGGCGAGACCCTCACCGAGAAGCAGCGCGAGCTGTTTGATCTGTATTACAATGAAGATCTTTCGCTTTCCGAGATCGCCGAGCACGCCGGCATCACCCGTCAGGGTGTGCGCGACAGCATCAAGCGAGCGGAGCACGCCCTTCATGAGATGGAGGACAAGCTCGGTCTGGTGGCCCGATACGGCGACACCGAGCGGTGCGCAGAGGAACTTCAGCACGAGGTTGAGCAGCTGCATGAATTGAACGCCGCACAACTGCACAGTGCCGAGGCGGACGAGATCGTTTCCCGCATGACGTCACTGCTCGAACAGC
>ENA-OPAO01002094-OPAO01002094.1-human-gut-metagenome-genome-assembly--contig:-NODE-2094-length-12361-cov-12.601414_pt1 | contig 12361 bp, 5 predicted proteins | sample MGYA00241054_ERZ501424 | MGnify/ENA primary metagenome ERZ501424 (study PRJEB25962, sample SAMEA2042623) | human gut metagenome | biome: human gut; feature: human-associated habitat; material: faeces...
TTGGCAACGCAGATGCCGTGCCGCAGCCGCCGGAGCGGTGCTTGAGCCGTTAGGCAGGAATTGTGCGGTATTGCCTTAGAACCCACGGTGCAGAAAATCAGCATCTTGCACGATTATTTGAAATATTTTTTGTGAATACTCTTGACAGAGCGTGGTTTATCCGCTATTATAATAAATGCGTGAGTTAAGGGGGCAAGTGCGGCCAAAATGGAAGCACAACCCCCGCAAAAAACTGCGCGGAATAATCAAGAAAGGAGAAAAGAAATGCCTACTTTTAACCAGCTCGTACGCAAAGGCCGTGAGGTCCTGGTAACCAAGAGCACTGCTCCTGCCCTTCAGAAGAGCTACAACTCCCAGAAGAAGCAGTACACCACCATGAACAGCCCCCAGAAGCGTGGTGTTTGCACCGCTGTTCGTACCATGACCCCCAAAAAGCCCAACTCTGCTCTGCGTAAAGTTGCCCGTGTCCGCCTGACGAATGGTATCGAGGTCACCTCCTACATTCCTGGTATCGGCCATAACCTGCAGGAGCACAGCGTTGTCCTGATCCGTGGCGGTCGTGTTAAGGACCTGCCCGGTGTCCGTTACCACATCATCCGTGGTACTCTGGATACTCAGGGTGTTGCAAACCGTAACCAGGCTCGCAGCAAATACGGCGCAAAGCGTCCCAAGGCCGGTGCCAAGAAGTAAGGAAACATCTTTTCGCCATAAAATGGTCAGCTGACCCTTTTGTGGCATAACGGGAGTTTTCTTTAACTTTCGAGTACCGATGATATCATTAATGTGAAGGAGGGAAGAAAGATGCCCAGAAGAGGTAAAATCGCAAAGCGCGAAGTTCTGGCTGATCCTATTTACAATTCCAAGCTCGTCACCCGTCTGGTCAACAGCATCATGCTGGATGGCAAGAAGGGCGTCGCTCAGAAGATCGTTTACGAAGCTTTTGAGACTGTCAAAGAGAAGACCGGCAACGATCCTCTCGAAATGTTCGAGAAGGCCATGGAAAACATCATGCCCAGCCTCGAAGTTAAGGCCCGCCGTGTCGGCGGCTCCACCTACCAGGTTCCCCTGGAGGTCAGCCCCGCCCGCCGCGAGACCCTCGGCCTGCGCTGGCTGACTCTGTACAGCCGCAGCCGTGGTGAAAAGACCATGTCCGCTCGCCTGGCCGCCGAGATCATCGACGCTACCAACAACGTTGGCGGCGCTGTCAAGAAGCGCGAAGATACCCACAAGATGGCAGAAGCCAACAAGGCTTTCGCGCATTACCGTTATTGATCTGCTTACTGAGGAGGTTTAAGCCATGGCAACGCCGAGAGACGTATCCCTGCAAATGACCCGAAATATCGGTATCATGGCCCACATCGACGCAGGCAAGACCACCACCACCGAGCGCATTCTGTACTACACCGGTATTAACCATAAGATCGGCGAAGTTCATGACGGCGCTGCCACGATGGACTGGATGGAGCAGGAACAGGAACGTGGTATCACCATCACTTCCGCTGCAACCACCTGCTACTGGAGCCACACCGAGACCCAGCACGATCCGGCTCTGTTCAAAAAGAACCGTCATCGTATCAACATCATCGACACCCCGGGCCACGTTGACTTTACTGTTGAAGTTCAGCGTTCTCTGCGTGTTCTGGACGGTTCTGTTACCGTTCTGGCCGCAAAGGGTGGCGTTGAGCCTCAGTCTGAAACCGTTTGGCGCCAGGCTGACGAGTACAAGGTTCCCCGCATGGTTTACGTCAACAAGATGGATACCATGGGTGCTGACTTCTTCCGCTGCGTACAGATGATGCATGATCGTCTGCATGCCAACGGTGTGCCTATCCAGCTGCCTGTCGGCCAGGAAGACACTTTCCGCGGCATCATCGATCTGATCGACATGAAAGCCGATATCTACTATGATGATATGGGCAATGATGTGCGCGTTGAGGAAATTCCTGAAGACATGAAAGAACAGGCTCAGGAATATCATGACAAGCTGATCGAAGCTGTTGCTGAGACCGACGAAGAGCTGATGATGAAGTACCTGGAAGGCGAAGAGCTGACCAAGGGAGAAATCAAGGCTGCTCTGCGTAAGGCTACTATTTCCAACGAGATCGTTCCTGTTGTCTGCGGCTCTTCTTACAAGAACCGTGGCGTTCAGAAACTGTTGGATGCAATCGTTGATTATATGCCTGCTCCGACCGACGTTGCGGCCATCAAGGGCACCAACCCGGAGACTGGCGAGGAAGAAGATCGCACTTCTTCCGATGATCAGCCGTTCTCTGCACTGGCATTCAAGATTATGACTGACCCGTATGTCGGTAAGCTGTGCTTCTTCCGCGTGTACTCTGGTACCGTTGAGGCTGGCACCACTGTTTACAACTCTGTTAAGGATCAGGACGAGCGTATCGGCCGTATCCTGCAGATGCATGCAAACAACCGTAAGGATATCGACATCTGCTACGCTGGCGATATCGCCGCTGCTGTTGGTCTGAAGAACACCACCACTGGTGATACCCTGTGCGATGAGAAGCATCCCATCATCCTCGAGTCCATGAACTTCCCCGAGCCGGTTATCCGCGTTGCCATCGAGCCCAAGACCAAGGCTGGCAGCGAGAAGATGGGTATTGCCCTGTCTAAGCTGGCTGAAGAGGACCCGACTTTCCGTACTTGGACCGATGAAGAAACCGGTCAGACCATCATCGCCGGCATGGGCGAGCTCCACCTGGAAATCATCGTGGACCGTCTGCTCCGCGAGTTTAAGGTCGAAGCTAACGTTGGCGCACCTCAGGTTGCCTACCGTGAAACCATCCGCAAGGATGCTAACCAGGAAACCAAGTACGCACGTCAGTCCGGTGGTAAGGGCCAGTATGGTCACGTTAAGATCAAGATTGAGCCCAACCCGGGTAAGGGTTATGAGTTTGTCAACGGTATTGTTGGCGGCGCTATCCCGAAGGAATACATCCCCGCTGTTGACAACGGTATCCAGGGCGCGATGAAGTCCGGCATTCTGGCTGGCTATCCCGTCGTGGATGTCAAGGTCACTCTGTGGGACGGCTCCTATCATGAAGTTGACTCCTCTGAAATGGCGTTCTCCATCGCCGGCTCCATGGCATTCAAGGATGCTATGAAGAAGGCTGACCCCGTCATTATGGAGCCCATCATGAAGGTTGACGTTGTTGTTCCTGACGAGTATATGGGCAACGTCATTGGCGACTTGAACAGCCGCCGCGGCGCGATCCAGAACCAGGAATCCACCGATGGCACTGCCCGTGTCACCGCTATGGTTCCTCTGTCCGAGATGTTCGGTTACGCTACTGACCTGCGTTCCAAGACCCAGGGCCGTGGCCAGTACTCCATGGAGCCGGCTGATTACCAGCAGGTTCCCAAGAGTGTTGCAGATAAGATCATGACCGAGCGCAATAAGGGCTGATTCTGCACAAATTCGCGCAAAATACTTGATTTTTCTTGAAAAATCTAGTATGATAGCCTTACAACAGGCTATTTTATCTGTTTGAATTAAAGGAGGATACTTCCAATGGCTGAAAAGGAAAAATTTGACCGCTCTTTGGAGCATGTCAACATCGGTACCATCGGTCACGTTGACCACGGCAAGACCACTCTGACTGCCGCTATCACCAAGGTTCTGGCTCTGAAGGGCGACGCCGATTTCATGGATTACTCCAGCATCGATAAGGCTCCTGAAGAGAAGGCTCGTGGTATCACGATCAACACCGCTCACGTTGAGTACCACACCGCGAAGCGTCACTATGCCCACGTTGACTGCCCGGGCCATGCTGACTACATCAAGAACATGATCACCGGTGCTGCTCAGATGGACGGCGCTATCCTGGTTGTTGCTGCAACCGATGGCCCGATGCCGCAGACCCGTGAGCACATCCTGCTGGCTCGTCAGGTTGGCGTGCCCAAGATCGTTGTGTTCCTGAACAAGTGCGATATGGTTGATGACGAAGAGCTGCTCGACCTGGTCGAAATGGAAGTTCGCGAACTGCTGGACAGCCAGGATTTCGACGGCGACAACACCCCGATCATCCGTGGTTCCGCTCTGAAGGCTCTGGAGAGCACTTCCAAGGATCCCGATGCTCCGGAATACAAGTGCATTTGGGAGCTGATGGACGCTGTTGACAGCTACATCCCGACCCCGGACCGTGCTGCTGATAAGCCGTTCCTGATGCCCGTTGAGGACGTTATGACCATCTCCGGCCGTGGCACCGTTGCTACCGGTCGTGTTGAGCGTGGTACTGCTCATGTCGGCGATCAGATGGAAATCGTTGGTCTGAAGGAAGAGAAGCTGACCACCACCATCACTGGTCTGGAAATGTTCCGCAAGAGCCTCGAGTTCGCTCAGGCTGGCGACAACATCGGCGCTCTGCTGCGTGGTATTGACCGTGACCAGATCGAGCGTGGCCAGGTTCTGGCTGTTCCCGGCTCTGTTCATCCCCACACCACTTTCGATGGCCATGTTTACGTCCTGAAGAAGGAAGAAGGCGGCCGTCATACCCCGTTCTTCAACAACTATCGTCCTCAGTTCTACTTCCGTACCACCGACGTTACCGGCATCATCACCCTGCCCGAAGGCACTGAGATGTGCATGCCCGGCGACAACGTTGATATGCACGTTGAGCTGATCACCCCGGTTGCCATGGAAGAAGGCATGCGTTTCGCTATCCGCGAAGGCGGCCACACTGTTGGTTCCGGCGTTGTTTCCAAGATCGAGAAGTAATTTTCGGCTTGTGATATAGCTTTCAAGGCTCCTGCTGTTAAGGCAGGGGCCTTTTTGTTGTGTACGACTTATGGGACGGGGAGGGGGCAAAGGCCGGGTGTGGAAGCCCAAGGAAGGCATCATGAAAACATCAGGAATTGTAGATAGGGGAGAGGACACCATTCGGAACTTTGAAAAAGTGGAGCAGGAGGGGGCACTAACACCGCCCTACCTTGGGAAGGTGTATTTCAGGTCGCGGTTAAGGGGCAAGGGTTGATCTATTCCTAAGTTTTCGGAACGGTCAGCAACGCTCTCTACAGTACAATTTATAATGGGCAATTCTCAACCTCCAATTTTCCCTTCAAGTTTCCTCCAATCTCTGCCAAATCTCTCAACAACAAGCCAAACCGAAATGACAAAAAATGCGCGATAACAATACCGGGTGATTGTATTAAGAGATTGCAAAGAACATTATCGGGGTAAATGTTTAATCATTTGATAAAAACAGGAATAAACCATTCAAAAATGTTAATAGATACCGCCAAAGAGTCACCGCACCGCAGCGCAAATAATGTGCGAAAAACAGGTTTCAGTTGATTCAAGGACAAAAATTTACATAGAAACCGCTCTAATTAACTATGCAAATTCTGGCAACTGTGATATAATGTATATACCTAGATGTGTCGGAATGGTTATCATTTGCGGGATCAAGGCATGCAGCCGGTACAACGTTTTGTCAGCCGCTGTGCCGGGGCCAAAAGCCCCAAAAGCAGGCCGCAGCCCGGCAAGGGATCGCCAGACCGAGGGGAGCACAACCAGGCGTTTTGCAATCAACACCTGCAAAGTGCCGCACATCTGCCGTACCACTTTTCACACAAAAGGGGAAAGTAGTAACACTTAAGGGAGAATAAAACTATGAAGAAAAACCTTCAGCGTTTTGGTGCATCCGTGCTGGCAGCAGCCATGGTTGCCCAGAGCGTGGCGCTTCCCGCAGCAGCCGAAACTACCAAGATTGATTCTTCGGTAGCGCAGTCTGTTGCAGCTAGCGCAGCAAGCGCGGCCAGCGCTGTGCAGTCCCTGCCCAAGTTCACCAGCACCGCAGACCTGATCAAGCAGACAGCCCAAACGCTGGCTGCCCAGGGCGAAGTGCATGAACTGGAGCAGGACGATGCCAAGCTGGAAGCGACTGCACAGAGCAAGGCGGGCATGAGCCTTGCAGCGTTGGAAAATGCACTGGCCGATGCCATGTACGCCAACGCCGCAGCCGGCAAGATCAACACCGAAGCCTATGGCCTGAACAAGGACGAGATGGCATCGGTGATGGCTGCCACCATCAAAACGTATCATCTGTCCAGCGCCGTTACCGACCTGGGCTATGAGACGAACGCCGCAGGCGTTGTGACCGCCGTTACCTTTACCGGCAGCTCCGGCATGACCTCTGCGATGGAGTCCATGACCAACAGCGATGATGAAGTGATTGCGCAGCAGGCTGACAGCTACGCACAGGCTTACGTTGCTGAAAACTCCGATACCTTTGCGGCCAGCGCCGCTGCGGACGGCCATACCTATGGCGAGCCGAAATGGTACTGGAATGACACCAACCCGGAGGATGGCCACACCCATACCTGGAAGGAAACCCCCGATGGTTACTGGACCAAGACCGATGACGGCTGGGCTTACACCGCTGTGTATACCTGTGAAAAGGGCGATGCCTACCAGAAGGTAGAAGGCACCGTAACCAAGGATACCACCGAGGCAAAGCCCGGCGCTGCCGGCAAGACCGTTTACTCTGCCAGCGTGCCCGCTGACAAGAGCCCGGTTAAGAAGGAATACAAGGAACCCACCACCCGCACCGACGACATTGCCGCCCTGCCCTGCCAGAACCATGCCGTGCCCAAGGATGCAGATGGCAACTTTGTTGCTACCTTCAACTGGGAAATGAAGAAGATCGAGGGCGAGCTGGCCGCTGACTACAGCAACGCCCAGCTGTTCTATGACAGCGAAACCGGCAAAATTTCTGCCGGCGCTCCCGTTACCATTGACTGGGAATGCACCAGCGTCACCTTCAAGTGCGCTGTCTGCGGCGAAGAAATCAAAACCCAGCCGGTAATGACCATGCCGGTCAGCGTTGTGGTAGACCAGAATGACAATTCCGTCTACATCAATGTGGGCGGCACCCCGACCCTGGATACCACCTCCGGCGGCACCGGCGTTACCCTGGTGTCCGCAATGAAGGACGGCAACTGGTACGATATGCAGAACAACCCGGTTGACGCAAGCAAGGTGAACTTCACCTATCAGAGCGGCGACAACAAGGGCAAGAACAGCCTGCTGCTGTACGACAGCCAGAAGACTGCCGTGTATGTGGACGACCAGGGCAACCAGGTCACCAATACTTACGATGTCTCCACTGCGCAGATGAACTACTACTACTTCCAGCTGTCGCAGTTCAACCAGGACGAAGCAGAGTACTTCGGCGTGGTTGCCCCGTTCTGGACCTCCAAGGGCGTTCAGAAGCAGGGCGAGGATGGCAGCATCACCGGCACCATGGGCGCAATCAAGGTATTGTGCAGCATTGATCCGAACGATGATGTCCCGCCGACCACCATGGCATTCATGCTGAACATGCTGCCGCAGGCGTTCATGTCTTACGTCATGAACTATGGCGAAGCTCTGAAAGCCATCCGTGATGCAGGCTTGGCACGGGTTGCCGAGCTGGGTAACAGCGCTGACTATGTCACCAAGCTGCTGATCCTGCACGACTGGATCTCCCAGGTTGCAGAATTCGATATGGGCTCCATGGGCGATATCACCGGCGGCGGCAACAACGACCCCATCCAGACGACTGCTTTCGGTGCCCTGCTGGGCGGCGAGATCGGCGCTAAGGGCGTTGAGTATGGCTGCATCTGCCTGGGCTATGCAGCTGCATTTAACTACATGGTCCAGAATTTGCCTGACAACAAGAGCATCTATAAGAATGATGACGGCAGCTGGAAGACCCCCGATGAAGTAGGCGATAACGCTGTTGTTGACTTTGCCCAGATCCTGTATTACTGCGATACTTCTGATACCAGTGTTGCCGGTAATGCGTTCGGCGGCGGCATGTTCAACAACGTCCACTACTTCAACGCAGTCAAGGTCAACAAGCTGCAGGGCGACAGCAACTCTGCTACGATGACCACCGGCGAAGCCAACAAGAACTGGTACTATGTTGACGTCTGCTATGACGACGTGAACACCGAGTGCATGGCCCAGACCCGCGTTGAGAACGCAGGCGACCTGCGCCATGTCAACTTCCTGGTTTCTCCCTCCGGTCTGGAAGGCCGTTACAGCAAGTACTATGATTACATTGACTCGCTGTACGATGGCTTCACCTACACCAAGAACAAGAATCCCGATGTGGATGATGACGGCAATGTTGTGTTGAACAACGGCAAGCCGCATTACTCTTACACCAAGGCGGAGAACAAGAACGAGACCCGTTACACCGATACCTGCTACGAGGATACCTGGTTCACCTCTATCTGCAGCCCCATCTACTTCGACAATAATTACTTCTATTACGTTGATACCACGACCAACCAGAACCTGTACAACAACATGCGCCGCCAGCAGTCCGAGAACGGCAACAACGGCAGCTCTGGTTCCGGCAGCTCTGGTAACAACTCCCAGATGCAGCAGTTCATGAAGAAGATGCAGAACCAGGGCCCCGATACGCTGGAAGCACGTCCGCGTAATGCGAACTACTATATCCGCAAAGAGGATTCCAGCAGCTCCGGCGGCATGAACTTCAGCATGAGCAGCTTTACCAAGACGGATGACCCGTTTGATATCATCCTGATGTACTACAACGATCTGAAGGAAACCAGCAGCAACTTCAATGATGACGACAGCAATGCCAAGGTTCTGGCCGAAGCTGGCACCATCTATAAGATCGATACCAGTGCAAAAGATAAGCATACCAAGGTTGAAAACAACCTGAACACCGAGTGCCTGGCAGACGCTGCTGCAAAGCGGATCTACCCCGCACTGGTACACTCTACCGCACTGTATGATGGCAAGCTGTACTTCAACGTCAACAACGCCATCTACCGTATGGACCCGACCACTGGCGCAGTGGAAGAAGTGAAGGAATACAACACCGTCTATGGCGGCATTAAGCTGACCAAGGATAAGGACGGCAACATGGTTCCCGATACCCACTTTCCCGGCATGAGCATGGTTATCATGGATAGCGCCCAGGATACCAGCAGTGTGAAGTATCTGGGCACCTTCATGAACCATCCTCTGGCGGGCCTGACCCTGCGTGACAGCTACAGCTTTGCTACCACCACCCAGCAGGGCCAGACTGTGATCACCGGCATCAACACCACCAAGGATCAGCTGGTCGTTTCTGTCGGCACCAACCTGTCCAACACCTATAAGGAACTGGTGGACGGCAAGGCAGAAGTCAAGACCGATGCCTCCGGCACTTCTTATGCAAACCGTAAGAGCTACAAGACCGAGTCCTGGAACTACAACCCGAGTTACAACCAGAACATGGGCAGCTCTGACGAGAAGAACAAGAACGAAGAGTTCATGTGGTGCGCTAACCTGGTTGAAACCATGCCGATGTCCGACATGGTCAGCGACCTGAGCAGCGGCGCAACCACCGATGTTTCCGTTGAAGCATGGTGCGATACCCCCGCTTACACCCAGGCCCGCACCAACAAGTACGGCCTGACCAAGGGTGAAAAGAAGTACGCTGACGGCGCACTGCCCAAGGGCCATACCTGGGCTCTGGACGAGCTGGAAACCAAGTCCGTTGGCAACAATGTGTACCTGTGCTCTGATTGCCATACCGCAACCGAAAGCACCCCCCACACTGTTACCCTGCCCGATCCAGGTGAAGGCGTTACCCTGACCCTGGGCACCACCAGCAACACCTACATCAAGGACGATACCGTTACCCTGACCGTAGAAAAGAAAGGCACCGATATCGTTACCGTTACCGCAAAGAACGGCGATACCGATGTTGCTCTGACTGAAGTTCAGGAAGCAGCGCAGGACGAAGCCGCAGCCCAGGCTACCACCGAAAAGGCTAAGACGGTTTACACCTTCACCATGCCGGACGGCGATGTGACCATCAGTGTTACCAAAGCTGCTAAGACCTATGCGGTCAAGGTGGCCGATGCTAACAAGGATACGTTGAAGATCACCAGCCCCGAAGCTGACCTGGATAAGGTTGCTGAGGGCACCAGCGTTACCGTTGTGGCTACCCCGAAGGATGGCTATACCCTGACGGCTGACGGTGTGGTGGTTACTTACGGCGACAATCAGACCCTGAAAGCAACTCCTGACACAGAAAAGGCCAACACTTACACCTTTGCAATGCCCGCTGGCGATGCAACTGTCAGCGCAGCGTTTGAAGAGGTTAAGAAGTATAACGTTACTGTGGCGGGTACTGTTGAAAACGGCACTGTGGGCGTAGAGCCGAAAACCGCAGCTGCGAAGGATGTTGTTACTGTTACCGTTACCCCGAATACCAACTTTAAGTACACGGACGGCAGCCTGAAAGCTACTTATACGGATGGCGGAACGAAGAAAGAAATTAACGACTTTAAGGCAGTAGACGGTAAGGAAAACACCTACACCTTCACGATGCCTGCCGCTGATGTTACCGTTAGCGCTGCATTTGAAGCTGTTGAGGTTGAAACCTACAGCGTTACGACCAAAAGCACCGAATACGGCAAGGTGACGGCTGACAAGACCACTGGCGTGAAAGCTGGCGAAACTGTTACTCTGACTGTTGAGCCGGTGGATAACGATTCTATGCTGACCCAGCTGGCTGAAAACGGTCTGGTGATTAATGACAGCAAGGATACTGTTATTTCGTATAAGGCCGTCGAGAAAGGCAAAACCTACACCTTTGAAATGCCTGCTGACAATGTAACTGTTACCCCACAGTTTACGATCGTTGAGTATGGCATTACCACTGAAGTTGTGGAAGGCAATGGTACGATTACCGTTAAGGATGCAGACGGCAACGTTAAGACGCGCGCACCGGAAGATAAAACTGCAAAACTTTATGCCACCTTTACTCCGGCGGATGGCTATGAACTGAGTGTAGCTGAATACTGGCAAGGGGGTACTGGCGGTCCTCTTGCGGATACACAGCTTACTGATGGCGTATTCGAGTTCTATATGCACGCCAACAGCGTGAAATTCAAAGCAACCTTTACCAAGAAAGCTACAACTGACACTGATCCTCCCGCCGCTCAGGAAGCACCGACCGAGGAGCGCACCGCTCACGGCGCCGCTGAAAAGACCACCATTACCGCAATGGCTGTCTTTACCTGCACCGATAAGAACTGCGCAAGCGCACAGTTCGTGGATGCAACTGTAAAGCAGACCAGCGGCGTTACCACCGCTACTGTCAACTTCAACGGCAAGGACTACACCGCCAAGTACGGCGAGAAGAACGGCTGGGTTGAAGAAAACGGCAAGAAGTACTGGTACGAAAAGGGCGTGAAGCAGGGTACCACCGGCCGCGGCAAAGAGATCTATGATCCCGATTCCGACGCCTGGTACTGGCTGGATGCTGTCCAGGGCGGCGCAATGACCGTCAGCAAGGACGTTTACCAGGAATCCGCCGCCGGCCAGTGGGCTGATAAGCCCGATGGCACCGGCAAGTGGGTCCGTTACGATGAGAACGGCCACATGGTCAAGGGCTGGCAGACGACCGATAAGGGCACCTACTACTTTGACCTGATCACCGGCGCTATGGCTAAGGGCGCAGGCGATATTGACGGTGTACCTTGCGCGTTTGACGAGTACACCGGTATCGCTCTGGACGGCCAGTGGCTGACCATCAAAGGCGCTGACTTCTGGTACGAAAAGGGCGTTCGCCAGGGCCTGGATGGCCGCGGCAAGGAAATCTATGACCCGGCTTCCGACGCTTGGTACTGGCTGGATGCCGTTGACCAGGGCAAGAAAGCCACCAGCAAGGATGTCTATCAGGAATCCGAAGCTGGCCAGTGGGCTGACCGCGCCGATGGCACCGGCAAGTGGGTCCGTTACGATGCACAGGGCCACATGATCAAGGGCTGGAGCGCTGACAAGCGTTACTATTTCGACCCGATCTATGGCACCATGGCTAAGGGCGATGCAGTCATCGATGGCCGCACTTATCATTTCGATAAGAAAACCGGCATTCGGCAGTAATCCCACAGCCGGAACAATGAGCTGTAACCCAGCCCATTAACCCCTAAATAGAAATGCCGCAGCAGACGTAACAGTCTGCTGCGGCATTTTTGTATTTGTGGGCATAGGTTCGGTGAAATATTTGCCAGGCCAGTAGGGCGGGGGACCCCATGATTGTGGTGGCTCCCCTGGAGGGGGAGCTGGACGCGAAGCGGCCTGAGGGGTGGTTCCTTGCCGCAAACCTAAAGCAATCGAATCCAACGCCTTGGAACAGTCACTGCGCCCGCAGGTACCTTGCCCTGCCACAAATCCCATCACGACCAATCGGACAAGGCCTCGGAACGGTCAAGACCGTTCCCTACAGAACAAATTATAATGGGCAGCACACCCTTAAACAATCAGTAGGGCGGGGTGACCCCACCCCGCCGAAAGCTAGGGCAACACCGCACAATTCCCGCCTTGCGGCTT
>ENA-OPAO01002101-OPAO01002101.1-human-gut-metagenome-genome-assembly--contig:-NODE-2101-length-12342-cov-3.147880_pt1 | contig 12342 bp, 12 predicted proteins | sample MGYA00241054_ERZ501424 | MGnify/ENA primary metagenome ERZ501424 (study PRJEB25962, sample SAMEA2042623) | human gut metagenome | biome: human gut; feature: human-associated habitat; material: faeces...
CAAACCGACAACAGACTGGTTGCCCTGAGAAATTTGCGCTTTAGCATCCTTTAAGTCTTTACCTGTCAGAACAGTTTTCCCGCTGACATCTTTAAATTCCAAAAGTGCGGTACGTCCGAGCATCGCAATCGCTTTATCAGGATCTTTAACTCCAGGAAGCTCAACAATAATACGATCCTTACCCTGACGCTGTATAACCGGTTCAGTCAATCCAAGTTCATTGACACGGCGTTCAATAATTTTCACTGAACGATTAACTGCATCATCATCAACCTTTAACTCAGGTGTATCAACAGCCTGAAGCACAACATGTGTACCACCCTGCAGATCAAGTCCCTGTTTAATGGAATTTGACAAAGGCGAAATATAAACACAGAAACCCCCGATTATCGCCAACGAGATAATCAAGAATTTGCCTAATTCATTCCATCTCAAAATTAGCTGCCCCCTTTAGTAAGTTCATCAAAACTTTTATAAACAAGCTACTCACAAAGAGTAACGTTTGTTTCAGTAACCAGATACTGCACCGGTTTATCATAATAATCTACTGGTATTTTACTGCATAACAGGGCATTATAAGTCACACCCATCAGCACAGCTTTATCAACCTGTGCCAAGAAGCGGTCATAATAACCTGCACCCATGCCTATTCGGTTCCCATTTTTAGCAAACCCAACTCCAGGCACCAATACCAAAGCTATTTCATGTGGATTTATCACAACATCTGTACCACTAACACTGCGGATTCCGTAACGGTCAAGTGATAACTGGCCAAAACCTTCAAACCGCACCGCACAAATCTCTGTTTCTGAAATTATCTGCGGAACACAAACCGTTTTACCAGCGAGTCTCGCCTGCTCTAAAACAATGTCTATATTCGGTTCGTTTCCGAATGCCAGATAACCAAAAATGACGTCAGCCTGACGATATTGTGGCGAAAGCATAATATTTGCACAGATTTCTTTGCTCCAGCGGTCAACCTGATCCCTAGAAAGCTGATTGCGCAAAGATTTTAACTCCTTGCGCAATTGTTGTTTCTTCATTATTTTTCTGCCATTTCCTGCTTAACGGGATCTTGAAAAGCACTGATAGCGGAACGTGCAAAATCAACTTCCACGTCTTCAGCCAGCTTCAAGGTAACCTTTTTTTCACTGATAGCGGTAATCACACCAAACATACCGCCAATAGTCACTACTTTATCGCCTTTTTTCAAAGAATCAAGCATTCTCTGACGTTTTTGTTGTTCTTGTTTCTGAGGACGATACAGCATAAAATAAAAGATACCGCCCATTAAGATAAACGGCCAGATCGCATTGATCATCGCCATAGTATCTCCACCTTGCATGGGAACACCTCCTTCATAATTCTCCCCTATCTGGGATTATATTCGCCATAAAAACGAAAAATCCTGTTTTAGCCTCGATAATTTTCTAAAAATCTTTCGCGCAGCTCAGGGAAAGTATCACTGGCAATAGCAGAACGAATCTGCTTTGTAAAATCAAGCAGAAAATGTAGATTGTGAATCGTAAGCAGCCTCAGAGCAAACAACTCTTCTGCCTTAAACAGATGCCTGATATAGGCCCGTGAAAAATTACGGCAAGTATAACAACCGCAGCGTTCATCAATAGGACGAAAATCCTCAGCATATGCTGCATTCCGTACAACCAGCCGTCCTTCTGGAATCATTGCTGTACCGTTACGCGCTACCCTTGTTGGAAATACACAGTCAAACATATCGACACCCAGGTTTACTGCCTCTACTATACAGTCTGGGGTTCCAACTCCCATTAGATAACGGGCTTTATTCTTTGGCATATGCTCAGTTGTTTGGTTTAAAATGTCATACATCAGCGGCTTAGGTTCACCAACACTCAGTCCACCGATTCCATAACCAGCAAAATCCATTTCCGTCAGCTGATCAGCACTCATTTTTCGAAGTTCCGGATACATTCCACCCTGAACAATGCCAAACATAGATTGGTCTTCACGGGTATGTATATCTAAACAGCGTTTGGCCCAACGCGTAGTTCTCAGAGTTGATTCTTTTGCATAATCAAAATCAGCCGGATAAGGAATGCATTCATCAAAAGCCATTGCTATATCGGCGCCTAATGCTTCCTGTACTTCTGTGGCTATCTCTGGCGACAGAAATTTTTTTGAACCGTCAATATGCGACCTGAATGTCACACCTTCTTCTTTGATTTTTCTCATGGCTCCCAAACTGAAAACCTGAAATCCACCGCTGTCTGTCAGCATCCCCCGGTCATAACGCATAAAATTATGCAAACCTCCGGCTTTCTTGACCAATTCGTGGCCAGGCCGTAAAAACAAATGATAAGTGTTAGACAAAATAACCTGACTGCCCATAGCATATAATTCTTCTGGCGCTAATGTTTTTACGGTCGCCTGTGTTCCAACAGGCATAAACATCGGCGTATCAAAAGTTCCGTGCGGAGTATGTAATTTACCTAATCGCGCGCCGCTCCGACTGCACTCTTTTATTAATTCATATGTAACTGCGTGCATAAATTCTCCTAAAAATTATTTATTCAAATCAGTAATAAACATAGCGTCACCAAAAGAAAAGAAACGATAATGTTCGCGTACAGCTTCAGCATAAGTCGACAGCATAATCTCACGTGTTGACAGGGCTGATACCAACATCAAAAGCGTGCTCTGCGGCAAATGAAAATTAGTTATCAATGAATTTACCAGTCGAAAGCGATATCCAGGATAAATAAAGATATTTGTCCAGTTCCCGCCAGCTTTAATCACACCACTTTCACCCGCAGCTTCTAAAGTACGTACCGCAGTAGTTCCTACAGCAACGATACGCCGACCTTCAGCTTTAGCCTTATTAATAGCTTCAGCCGCTTCAGGTGAAACAGAGTAAAACTCTCTGTGCATCACATGATCTTTGATGTCATCAACACTGACAGGGCGAAAAGTGCCAAGACCAACATGCAGTGTTACAAAAACCTCTTCGCAGCCAATATCCCTAATCTTTTGCAAAAGTTCTTTGGTAAAATGCAATCCGGCAGTTGGTGCTGCAGCACTGCCATTCTCTCTTGAATAGACTGTTTGATAACGTTCCTTATCTTCCAGTGGTGCCGTAATATACGGAGGCAGCGGCGTTTCACCCAAACGATCCAAAATCTCTTCGAATACGCCATTATAATAAAAACGCGCTATTCTTCCGCCAAAATCCGTATCAGCAATAATATCACAGGACAAATCATCACTAAATTTTATTTTTGCCCCAACGCGCAGTTTGCGACCAGGTTTAACCAAAACTTCCCAATCCGTACTGTTTAAACGAGTCAGCAAAAATACCTCAACTCTTGCACCAGTATCCTTCACGCCATGCAGACGTGCCGGAATAACACGTGTATCATTAAAAACCAGTAAATCATCATGCCGCAAATATTCACATAAATCATAAAAATATCTGTGTTCTATTGTTCCCGTATTTTTATCTACAACAAGCAATCTTGAGTGATCGCGCGGTTCCAACGGATACTGCGCAATCAATTCCTGCGGCAATTCATAAGTAAAATCTTTTACCTGCATCTTAATCTCCGGTTTCAGTAAATTTTTTCAACCCTGGTATCTGTATAATAATGAGTTAAAATTTCTTTATAATAGTCCCTGCTGCGTGGCGGCGCACTATTTGCCATCCCACGTGCTCCCCACTGGGAAAGCCCCAGTCCGGACCCTTGCCCACGACCTTTAAAAGTTACCATCTCACCTTTTTCACCGCTGACAAAATGCAGATCCTTTAAAATATCTTTAAAACTAATACTACGTTCGCTGACTTTTATCGGGACTTCCTTCCTGCCGATTTCTATTCCATAAGGATTTTCAATAGGAATCTCAATAGAATTTGGTACAGGACGGTTGACTTCCACTTCAAAAAAAGTACTGTTGAGCCCTAATATTTCCTGCACCTGCTGTCCTGTAAAAAGAAATGTCCCGCCGCTGCCGCTGAATAGCATTTCCTGCACCCGTCCGCTGGCAGTGCGATCATTTCCAAACATTTTGCTACTGCCTTCCAGCGGTGATAAACGTATGCTTTCAAGTTTGCCGACAGCATATCCACGCGTCGATAAACGTCGTTCGATCTCACTTGCAGGCAAAGCTTTTTCCCAGTTATACATAGGTGCATCCCAGTCGTAATCCTTCACACTGCGCAGATAAGGTACATATCTACCCCACACATCGCGGCTGTTTTCCGTCTGCCCGCCACCACTTTGGTGATAAACAGCTTCAATTGGCTGCCCGTTATAAGTGACTACCATTCCCGCTGTGACATCGACCAGTTTATTAATAGCCTGCTTTTCTGTTGTCAGTCCATAATAATCCTGCCCTTCTTCACTGGCTTTCAGATCATAACCTAAACGACTGCGGTTTCCAAGCCTGTTATAAGCCAGCGACCTTGCTGCTACAGCCTGGGCCTTAATTGCCTCATCAGGGAAAATCACAGGTATTTCTTCGCCCACAACACTATATAAATACTGCTCTAACGGCAGTACATTGACCACATCTAAAGTCTTTCCGTCAGCGGAAATACGTACCTCAAAGCTGCCACGGTAAGCTTTTTTATTTACTTCAATGGGCTTGCCATTTTCTTTTACCACAAAACGTAACGTTTTGGCACCAAACTTCTGCGCACCCAAATTGACAGTACCACCCTCAGCATTTACAAAATACCTATCCGGTTTCAAAACCATTTCCTCTCCGGTATCCGGTACTCTTACCATCAGTTCATCCTCACAGCTAAGCTCAGCTGCAAACTGACCATGTACGACAGCAACAGCAATATCAGGCGATGAAGCCATTACTATGCCACAATTGATACAGAATACCCACGCGACAAGCAGCAGCAGTTTTTTCATGAGGACGCCCCCTTCTCTAAAACTAGTCTAACTTTACCTTAGGCTTCTTCTCATAACGGTCCCTTTCACTGAATACGCAGCCACAGTATGGCTGACGATATAACTCCAGCTCTAGGCTTATATCAACACCACGCTGATAACCTTTGCGAAAATCCTCATAGTAAAACGGGATATCAAATTCCTTCCCAGCTTCTTCAGCCATTTGTATGATCAGTTCATGCTTCTGATACGGACTGACTAATAAAGTCGTTGAGAAAGCATCATAACCATTTTCTTTGGCATACTGAGCTGCATAACGCATCCGCACTCTGTAGCAGTAAGCGCAGCGTATTACAGGTTCATCCAGCATCCCTTGCACACAAGTTTCCAGAGGGTAGCTTTTATCTACAATCAGCTTATAACGTTTTTTCTCGCATAACTCTCGTAAAGCATTTAATCGCCGTTTAAATTCCTTATATGGATGGATATTTGGATTAAAATACAAAATATCAAAAGCCTTGCCGTCAACCAACAGCTTCTCTGCAGGATAGCATGCACAAGGTCCGCAGCAGGCGTGCAATAGCAGTTTCATCACATCATCCCTTTTCCGGGAAAGGCACTCCCAAATAACGATACGTTTCACGTGTGGCAATCCGCCCCCGCGGTGTACGCTGAAGCAGCCCCAATTGCATAAGATATGGCTCAATTACATCCTCAATAGTATCTGTTTCCTCACTTACTGCAGCCGCAATGGTTTCAATACCAACAGGTCCACCGCAAAATGTTTTAACAATCGTTTGAAGAATGCGTCGATCATTGCGGTCAAGGCCATAACGATCAACCTCTAAGCGTGCTAAAGCTTCATCTGCCATTTGTCCAGTAATAACCGCAGCACCTGACACCTGTGCAAAATCGCGCACGCGCTTTAACAAACGATTCGCTACACGCGGAGTTCCGCGACTGCGGCGTGCAATTTCCTCTGCTCCGTCAGCAGCGATCTCAACACCTAAAATCTCAGCAGCACGTGTAATAATAAACTGTAATTCATCAGGCTTATAAAATTCCAGCCGGCACTGTACACCAAACCGATCACGTAAAGGAGCCGCAATGGCTCCTAAACGTGTCGTAGCACCAATAAGCGTAAATTTTGGCAAATCTAACCGCACGCTGCGCGCACTCGGGCCTTTACCGATAATGATATCCAAAGCATAATCTTCCATTGCTGAGTACAAGATTTCTTCCACTGTTTTGGATAAGCGGTGAATCTCGTCAATAAAAAGCACGTCATTATCACCTAAATTAGTCAAAATCGCTGCCAGATCACCCTGTCGTTCAATAGCAGGACCTGACGTAACACGAATATTAACATTCAATTCATTGGCAATAATATTTGCTAATGTGGTTTTCCCCAGACCAGGCGGCCCAAATAAAAGCACATGATCTAGCGCTTCTTTCCTGTCGGCAGCAGCCTTGATGAATACTTCCATATTCTGTTTTACCTGATTCTGCCCGATATATTCGGCCAGGCGGCGAGGACGCAGGCTGTATTGCCATACATCGGCGTCCTGCTCCTGTCCGGTAATAATTCTTTCTTCCGGCTGCATTATTTCCTCCCGGCAAACAATTTGAGAGCCTGCTTAATAATTACCTCACTGCTAAGTTCTGCATAATTCGGAATCTGTTTTAAAGCAGGCATGATTTCCGAATTAGAGTATCCTAAAGCACACAATGCGTCAATAGCTTCATCCACAGCAGCACTACCGCCGCCAAATGCAGTATCGGCAAAACCGCTGTCGCTGTCACCGCCTATACCGCCTACTTTATCTTTTAATTCTAAAAGTAACCGTTCAGCGGTCTTTTTACCAATCCCTGGCAACTTTGTTAAAACCTTAAGGTCACGGCTTTGCACTGCCAGATAAAAATCATCCGGCTTAACGGCAGACAAAATGCCTAATGCAACCTTAGGACCAACACCGCTGACCCCAAGAAGAAGTAAAAATAAATTATAGTATTCCTGATTCAGAAAGCCAAACAGTAAAATAGCATCCTCGCGCACAGCCATATAAGTGTGCACTCTAGCTTCCATTCCTACAGCAAGTTGTCCCAAATGAGCCGCAGGCATAAAGACCCTGTAGCCAACACCGCTGTTAGTTTCCAACAAACAATATTCATTTGCCAGATAGGCCACCTTTCCTTTAATTGATCCAATCATTTACTTCAACTCCTGCCATCGTCTTGTCGCTGCCGTATGCAATCCGCAAATCGCCACTGCCAAAGCATCAGCGACATCATCTGGTTTAGGTTTTGTACGAATATTCAAGAGCTTCTGCACCATAAAAGTCACCTGCTCTTTGTTAGCGCCGCCATAACCTACAACAGCCTGCTTGATCTGCATCGGTGTAAATTCCGTGATCTGGATACCGCGGTTAGCTGCTGTCAAAAGTGCCACACCGCGAGCCTGACCAACGCTTATTGCTGTCGTTACATTGCGGTTAAAAAACAATTGTTCCACACTCATCACATCCGGACGATATTCATCCAATAAGACGCTCAGTTCATCGTAGATTTTTTTCAACCTGAGTTCAGGCAGCATATCCTTATCCGTAAACACAGCTCCATAATGGATAGGAGTCAGTTTATTCCCTACCATTTCCACCAGGCCAAAGCCGCAGATAGCAGTACCAGGGTCAATTCCAATTGCCAGCATCTCTTCGTGCTCCCTCCTGATTATGATAGAAAGCAGGCAGGCCTTGGTGAGCCTGCCTGTCGCACAATTTATTCTTCGTCTTCTTCCGGCAGGTCTGCGTTTGTATAAACATCCTGCACATCGTCTAAGTCCTCCAATGCCTCAAGCATTTTCCTGACTTTAACAACGTCTTCGTCAGACAGTTCTGCCATTGTGTCAGGGAGCATTGCGATCTCAGACATCATGACTTCGATATTATTATCAGCAAGAGCTTTTTCAACAGCATCAAAATCCTCAGGCTCGGTAACTATCTCAAAACCTTCTTCCTCAGCTTTAACATCTTCAGCACCTGCCTCTAACGCTATCAACATCAAATCATCTTCCGTATAGCCGGCTTCACTGTCGATACTAAAAACGCCTTTGCGTTTGAACATCCAATTTACACAACCAGTCTCGCCCATGTTCCCACCGTATTTAGAAAATACGTGACGAACATCGGCAGCAGTACGGTTACGGTTATCAGTCAAAGTGCTTACCATTACAGCAACACCAGCAGGACCATAACCTTCGTAAGTAATTTCCTCATAATTAGAAGCATCTGCAGCACCCTGCCCTTTTTGGATAGCGCGCTGAATGTTATCTTTAGGAACATTATTGGCCTTAGCTTTTGATAAAGCCAATTTCAATTTCATATTGCCGGTAGGGTCAGGGCCACCCATTCTTACCGCAATCGTAATCTCGCGGCCGATTTTGGTAGTAATCTGACCGCGTGCTGCGTCAGCTTTACCCTTTTTGTGTTTGATGTTTGCCCATTTCGAATGTCCGGACATTGTCATATTCCCCCTAAATCTTTAAACCTTACAAATCGCAAGATATTTTTACCATAATATTATACTATAGAGCCATTATTTATTCAAACTATTTTCGATGCCACTATTTAACATTAAGATATATAAAACGCAGCCGAAGTCATCCCCGGCTGCGTTTTCAATTAATCACTATGCTTACAGCACAATATTTTTCGCATTAGCTAAAGTATCTCTTGCTTCAGCTATCAATCTTTCCATCACTTCAGCACAAGGCAGAATGTCGTTTAAAACGTTCAGACTTTGCCCTACTAAAACAGCTCCGTGGACAATATCGCCTTCCACCGCACCCAAACGGTTAGTTCCCGTAGCAAAATCGTTTAATTCCTGCTGCGGCGCACCGCTGCATTCTTTTTCCAAATATTCTTTGGTAAACTCATTTTTCAGGCAACGCACAGCATTATTGCGCGAAAAACCAGTTACAGCAGAATCAGTATCAGTAGCCTTAATAATGGCTTCTTTAGCTTTAGGATGGGTAGGACATTCGTCCGTCAGAATAAAACGTGATCCCATCTGTACACCGTCAGCCCCCATCATAAGCGCTGCCGCAATTCCACGTCCATCTGAAATACCACCTGCTACCAAAACCGGTACTTTTTTGATTAGCGGCAGTACGTTTGTCATTAAAGCCATAGTAGTTTGCTGACCTATATGCCCGCCACCCTCCATACCTTCGATGACCATGGCATCAACACCTGCTTCTTCAACACGCTTTGCCAATTTGACACTTGGAACTACAGGAATAACTTTAATTTCTGCAGCATGAAATTTTTCGATATGAGGAACAGGATTGCCAGCGCCCAAAGTTACAAAGGCAACTTTTTCTTCACAAACCACATCAATAATCTCTGCAATATTAGGAGCCATCAGCATGATATTGACGCCGAAAGGTTTAGCGGTCAAATCTTTGGCTTTTCGGATTTCATCGCGGGTCCACTCTACAGTGCGGCCACCTGTAGCAATAATACCAGCGCCGCCGGCATTGGAAACAGCAGCTGCCAGATTTGCATCTGAAGTCCAGGCCATGCCACCCTGAATGATAGGATACTTGATTCCTAAAAGCTCAGTGATCTTTGTTTTCATATATCACACCTCTTAACTTAAATTTTATTATGTAAACCTGTTGCTTTTATATTATATAATAATCTTCTGTTCCTTGGCTACCTAAAAAGTCCCTTATCCTGTAAAAAAACGGTGAAATCATGGCTTACACAATTATCTGTTAAATTGACATTTTTCGTAAAATACCGTAAAATTTTTTTAATATCCTTATACTTGGATAGACAGACAGATAAAAGAGACATTTAAGGGAAAGAGGTTATTAAAATTATGCGTAGTGAAGAAGTAAAGCTTGGTTCAACCAGAGCAGCTCACCGCTCTTTATTTTATGCGATGGGTTACACCGAAGAAGACTTAAAAAAACCGCTTATCGGCGTAGTTAACGCCCAAAACGAAATAATCCCCGGACATATGCACCTCGACCAGATTGCCAAAGCTGTTAAACATGGTATTTTAGCTGCTGGCGGAACTCCGATCGAATTCCCTGCAATCGGTATCTGCGATGGCATTGCCATGGGCCATAACGGTATGAAATATCCTCTCGCCAGCCGCGAACTTGTAGCCGACAGTATTGAAGCTGTAGCTAACGGTCACGCGTTCGACGGTCTTGTACTCATTCCTAACTGTGATAAAATCGTGCCGGGTATGCTTATGGCAGCCGCACGTCTTAATATTCCTGCAATCGTTGTCAGCGGCTTCCCGGACGTCTTAACGGAACCGACATCAGTGTTTCCACTGTTTTTGAAGCCGCCGGTCGTTTTGAAGCAGGAAAAATCGACAAAACAGAACTCAGCATCATCGAACATGCCGCATGCCCAGGCTGCGGCAGCTGTTCTGGTCTGTTCACTGCTAACACTATGAACTGCCTTACTGAAGTACTTGGTATGGGCTTACCCGGTAACGGTACTATACCAGCAGCTTACCAGGGTGCCCGTATCGCTCTTGCCAAACGTGCAGGTGCTAAAATTATGGACCTTGTTGCTCAAAACCTGTGTCCGCGTGATATTATGACAATGGACGCTTTCGAAAATGCCATAACTGTTGATATGGCAATCGGAGGTTCTTCCAATACTGCCTTACATTTACCCGCGATTGCCCACGAAGCAGACTTAGAATTACCATTAGAATTATTTGATGAAATAAGCAAAAAAACTCCTTATCTGACTAAACTTAGCCCTGGTGGCAGCCATCATATCATTGACCTTAATGAAGCTGGCGGAATCAATGCCGTGATGCATGAACTCAGTAAACTCGACCTGATTCATAAGGAAGCAAAATCAGTAACAGGTCAGACTATGGGCGAAAATTTTGCTGATGCTGTTATCACCCGTCCTGATGTTATTCACAGCGTTGAGAATCCTTATCGCAAAACAGGCGGCATTGCTGTACTCAAAGGCAATATCGCCCCCGACTGCAGCGTAGTCAAAGAAAGTGCCGTCGCCGAAGAAATGCTTGTACATTCTGGCCCTGCTAAAGTCTACGATTCAGAAGATGAAGCTATTGCGGCAAAATCTGCTGGTAGCGTTCCAGCGTCCAGCCTGCCGCCACCGAGACGACCACCTTGCCTGCCAGCAGCTGCGCCACCGGCACCACCACCTGCTCGATGAGGTAGGGTTTGACCGCCAGGATGACCCAGTCGCTGCGCTCGACTACCTCCTGGGCGGTCGCCATCGGGTGGACGCCCAGCTCCCCGGCGGTGCGCTGCAGTTTGTCGAAATGCGCCGCACAGGCGTACATCTGGCTGCCCGGCAGCACGCCGGCCCCGATCAGTCCCTTGGCGATGGCCTGCGCCATGTTGCCGAATCCGATGAATCCGAGTTTGATTTCCATAATGCTTCTCCTCGCTTTCCTGATGGGCAGCCGCAGGTTGCCAGCTGCCTTTTGCACCAGTATACCAGACAAATATGAAGAATTTGTGGATGAATCCGGGAACAGGCGGGATTTTTTCAAAGGCTGTCTTTAACCGGCAACCAGCAGGCCACACAGCGAGAAGCCGATGGCGGTGGGGAGATGGATAGATGGTCGGCGCCTTGGTAGACCGGCGGGTGGATGGCAAAAGATGTCCGGGTGTTTCAGCTTGCGGCGACCAGCCGGACAAGCTGCAGCAGGGCACAAAGCGAGAAGCCGATGGCGGTGGGCAGCAGGGCAGAGAGGGTGCACCAGCGCAGGCTGCCGGTCTCCTTGCGGATGGTGAGCAGGGTGGTGGAGCAGGGCCAGTGGAACAGGCACAGCACCATCACCGCAAGGGCGGTCCATACCGTCCACCCCTGGGAGAGCAGCAGGCTGTGCAGCTCGGTCAAGCTCACCTCGGTCAGGGCCGCGCTCTGCAGATAGCCCATCAGGATAAGGGGCAGGAAGATCTCGTTGGCAGGGAAACTCAAAATCAGGGCGGTCAAAATCACCCCGTCGATGCCGAACAGCTGTGCGAAGGGGTCGAGCGCCGAGCAGATCAGCTCCAACAGCGTCTGTCCGCCGGCCGAACAGTTTGCCAGCAGCCAGATCACCAGCCCCGCCGGGGCGGCCACCGCGGCGGCGCGGCCCAGCACAAAGAGGGTGCGGTCCAGCACCGAGCGGACAATCACCTTGCCGATCTGGGGGCGGCGGTAGGGCGGCAGCTCCAGCGCAAAGGAGGATGCCCTGCCTTTGAACGCGGTTTTGGAGAGCAGCCAGGAGGAGAGGAAGGTGGCCAGCACCGAGAGGACGATCAGCCCGGTCAGCACCAGGGCGCGCAGCAGCGAGGAGCCGGCGCCCTGCCCCACCACCACAAACATCGCAATCAATGAGATCAGGGTGGAGAAGCGGCCGTTGCAGGGCATCAGGCTGTTGGTCAGCACCGCAATCAGCCGCTCCCGTGGGG